>ENA-OQDW01001036-OQDW01001036.1-human-gut-metagenome-genome-assembly--contig:-NODE-1036-length-10593-cov-4.635677_pt1 | contig 10593 bp, 10 predicted proteins | sample MGYA00242784_ERZ504613 | MGnify/ENA primary metagenome ERZ504613 (study PRJEB26092, sample SAMD00036330) | human gut metagenome | host: Homo sapiens | study: EMG produced TPA metagenomics assembly of... | reverse complement strand
GGCTCAATATATCCGCCCCTATCCAATACGAGGCCGGTCGCCACACCTGCGATGCCCGCCGTTACCTTGCTCAGGAATGTTTGAAACGCAAAGCAGACTCTTTCAGAGCGTTTGCCGGTTTTCCATATTCCATAATCGAAAAAGCACGTGGGAGGGCAATGCCATATAGCGTCTGACCTGATTGTACAACATGAATTTGCATAAGCTCAGCACCTCCTAAAAACATTCTATCTAAAAAAAGTGAAATTGTTTATTTCATAATTCTGTTTTGTTTCACTGTTACAATATAGGAGATGTTAATATAAGTGAAAAAACATCGCTTTCTTTATTGGATGGATTGTGAGGCTTCATACCCGTCCATGGATCGAATGCGAATCCCCTATTTGGATAGAACTGTTTTCCAAATCCCAAGCGGTTATGTACACCAGACGATTTGTTTTCCTTCATAAATATTCTAAATTGCCATATAATCCCAACAGCCGCAATTTCCACAGACGGGCCTTTCCCCTTTATCAATTCGCTGTTTGTATCATTTTTGCCGTTTGTTTCTGAACAAGAGGCCCTTCTTGCTTCAGTTGCTAACATTGAATATCTATCATGAAAAACACACAATCTACTTATAGACAATTCCTTTTGTTTGCAATATACTGACTAAAGAGTAACCGTATATGTGGGCAGAAAACAGAAAACATCCAGCCTTCTCCAATTGGAGCGGCACCCAAAGGCACATACGATGGAAGGGAAATGTGGAATGCAGATACGTATCTTGTTGGTAACCCGCAGTTATGCCGATGCTATTTATATGAAAAACCTGCTGCCGTGGGAACAGCTGGGGTTTCAACTGCTGATTGAACTCAACTCGATTTCCGGGCTACAGAAGGTGAGCGACCTCCACCCCCAGGTGCTGATGCTGTTCGGATCGCTGGGCGCAGCGGACTTAGATCTGTTTTTGGAGTACTCACAAAAGAAAAATCTCCGACTTTATATTATCATTCTGCCCAATAAGCAGCAGCAGGTGGACGAGCTAGTGACAGAGACCGCCAACAGCGGTACGGCCCAACTCTATTTCGTGCCGAAATTAACTGACGGCACGCTGCTGAAGGTGCTGGAGGATATCCGTACGACGCAGCTCAGCGCCACCCCCAGCAGCGTGATATCCGGCAGCCTGCCGGAGAACGAGAAATCATCGCTCGTGCAGCTGCAGCAGTCTCTTCCGGATGCGGCGTGTAACCTTCTGTGGCTGCACCTGGACGCCGTTCCAATTTTGATGCGCAGGCAAATTGAGAGCGTTTTAAGCGATCACGCCCAGGAGGGCCGGCTGCGATGGCTCAGATGGCGGCAAGATATCCTCCTGATCCTGGTGTCGTTGGAAGAGGGAGAAGAGCAAGCGGAGGTTATAACGAAGTGGCTGATGGACGGCAATTTCGGCAATACGCAGCTTTTGTTTGCAGGGCCTCTGCGCGCTGAGGAGATGGAGAACGCGGTTGTGCGTCTGCAGCGTCTGGATGGCCTTCATTATTTTACAGCAGATGTGCGGTTTCTTCATGAGAACTCGGATATTGCACATCCCAAGATGGTCTATCCTGATCTATTCTCCATACTTGTCCGATTGCTGCTGGCCTCTCTGCGTGATGAGGAAAAGACTGCAACCCAGCAGATCCGGGAACTGTACCTGAGACAAATCAAGCCCTCGATGAGTTTTGCCATTCTGCAATTGGGGCGGCATATGCTGCATTGGATCTATCAGATACTGAGCGGATCAAATGCGGAACCAGCAGAACAGCCCACTGAGCAGTTTCATTCCATTGAGGATGAGATGCAGTTTGCCATCGCTTCCTGGGAGGCATTTTTAAAAAAAAGGAAACCGGTGCCGCTGTTGCCGTCTGTTGAGAAAACGCTGGAGTACCTGCACGCCAACTATGCCTCCAACATTGGCCTGAAGAAACTGGCCGACGAACTCAACACATCAGAATCCAGCCTGAGCAAGCAGTTCAAGCAGCAGGTGGGCTGCGGGATCGTTGCGTACCGCACCCATCTGCGCGTGTATATGGCGGCGCTGATGCTGTTGCAGAGCACGCGGCCGGTAAGCCAGGTGGCGGAGAAGACGGGATTCTGGGATGTCAAGTATTTCAGCCGTGTATTCCGCAAAATCATGGGGGAGTCCCCGCGCAGTATCGTAAGCTGGCTGGAGAAAAAAGGAGGGAGAATCGCTCATATGAGAGGAGTCAGGATGTATAAGCCGGGACACGCAACAGTGGGCAATTTTTTGGAGCCTCGGATTACCAGCGAGGATGAGGTGAAAATCCGGGTACACTACTGCGCGATCAACTCGGATGATTACTCCATGTATATGGGAAAACTAAAATCCCGCTACGCCAGTTACGGCTTGCTCAACGAATTCAGCGGTGTAATCACGCAGGTGGGAAGCGCCAGCGAATCCGCAGGCTTTTCTGTGGGGGACCCGGTCAGCGGGACCATGTTTTCCCCCTGCGGCATGTGCCCTATGTGCCGCAGTAACCGGCAGGACCTCTGTGTCGAATTGAATGGCGATGCTGCTTAAATGAGTTTATCGTGATCAACAACCGCAAAGTCGTGCGGCTGCCACAACAACTTCCTCTGCGCCAGGGGGCGCTGTTTTGGCTTGCGGCCTGCTGTATGCGCTGCGTGGAGCGGATGCAAGTGCAGACTGGGCAGACAGTACTGATCCATGGTGCCGGCAGCAACGGCTGATGCTGCTGCAGTTGATCCGCAAGCGGCTGCCGCGGCTGGTGGTGGTCAGCGATCCGCTGCCGGACAAGCGGGAACTTGCTCGGCAGATGGGGGCGGATGTGGTCCTCGACCCCTATCAGGACCAACTGAAGGAGCAAACCCTCCAGTTGACGAATGGATTTGGATTCGACCACATTGTCGACGCCTCTGGTGCGGTGGAGGTCATGTCGAATACCGCCAATCTGCTGTGTCGGGGCGGGCGGCTGATGCTGTACTCCAACTACCGGCCCGGCAACACCGTCTCCCTCGACCTGGCGGATATCTATTGGAAGGAGTATACTGTTACCAGCTGCTATAATCCGACCTATGCGCCCTACACGGCCAATGCGGACTTTATGACCCAGTTGGATCTGGAGCATCTGATCGGCGCCGAATTCCCGCTGGATGAGGTAAATGAGGCCTTTACGGCATATGCGACCCACCGCTATCAGCGCATTTTAATTCATCTGTAAGCCGTTCGGCTGAAACTCCCCGCCATCCTGTTTATTCCTCCCAGGATGGTGGGGAGTTTTTTCGTCAAGATTCTCCACGTCTCAGATAATTTCCGCTAGGATATGAAATAATCCACCTTTTGCAGGGCGAAACACGGATTTTTCCCCTTTTGATCGTCTGTTGGGCGCTGTATAATATAGACGGAAGATCCCCCTTGCTATCTCATAATTTTATATAAATTGGCAATCGGCATTTTCCAATCGGACGCACTCATCAAACTTACATCAAAAAGGAGGTTTTTTATATGAATGTTAGTCCAGAGCGCGTAAAAGAATTGAGACACAAGGCAAATCAAATCCGGAGAGACATCTGTGTCACAACCAGCAAAATCGGTTACAGCCACCTTGGCGGCGGTATGTCCATGACCGACCTTGTCACGGCGCTTTATTATGATTTTCTGAACTTTGATCCGAAGAATCCACGCGACCCGGACCGTGACCGATTTGTACTTTCCAAGGGCCACTGTGCTCATGTTCTGTACAACATCTTCGTTGACAAGGGGATGTACACCAAAGAGGAACTGTGGAACGAGTACAACCAGATCGGCGGCCGTTTCGGTATGCATCCGAACTACCTCTATATCCCAGGGATCGACGCATCCACCGGTTCTCTTGGTCAGGGTATGGCACTGGCAATTGGTATGGCGCTGGCCGGCAGATTGGACAAGAAGAACTACCGCGTTGTCTGCCTCACCGGCGATGGCGAACTACAGGAAGGTTCCAACTGGGAGGCATTCATGTGCGCCGGGCACTATGGACTGGGCAATCTGGTGACCATTGTTGACAAAAACCGCGTTCAGGCCGTGGGCTGGACCAAGGATATCATGGATATCGATCCGCTGGACGCCAAACTCCAGGCATTCGGCTGGGAGACCATCACCATTGACGGCCACGACATGAAGCAGATCCTGGAAACACTGCACAGCCTGCCTGCATCGGACTCCCAGACCCGCCGCAAGCCCATCGCCATCATTGCCAATACCAACAAGGGCGAGACGCTGCCCGGTCTGGAGAACACTACCGCCTGCCACCTGCGGCCCATGCCCGATGATTTGCTGGAGAAGGCCATGGCCCGTTTGGATGAGATTGATCAAGAAATTGAAAGGAGTTGAGCAACGTGGCAAAGAGAATTACCTTTGAAGGCGAACTGCAGCTAGGTCATCTGAGCATGTTGGCAGCCGCATCCGCCCGTGAATTGTATGTGGAAGAATTACATCGCCTGGCAGAGAAGGACGAGCGCATTGTTTTCGTCGGCGCCGACTCAGGGTACAGCGGTGCGGAGAATAAGTTCCGTGAGAAATATCCCGACCGGATGCTCCCGGTCGGCATCGCTGAGCAGGATCAGGTTGGCGTGGCTGCCGGTCTGGCACTGTGCGGTAAAATTCCGTATATCTCAGGCTTTGGCCCGTTTCTAGCCCTGCGCACTCTGGATCAGGTGCATACCAATGTCTGCTATCCGAATCTGCCAGTGCGTATCGTCAATACCCACTCGGGCCTGACCTCGGCCAGTGGTCCGACCCACTATAACATTATGGATATCGCGATCATGCGTACCCTCCCAATATGACCTTCGTCATTCCCAGCGACGCCAATCAATGCGTCAAATTGATCCAGAAGAGCGTGGATCACTCCGGCCCCATGTGTATCCGGATTGCTCGGGGCGCCGAGCCTCTGGTCTACACGGAGGATTACGAGTATGAGATCGGTAAGGCCATCGTCGCCCATGAGGGCAACGATGTGACTGTTGTCGCCGCAGGCTGCACCGTCGCGTTCGCAGTCTCCGCCGCCAATGCGCTGGAGAAAGAGGGGATTGGCGTCCGGGTGCTGGATATGCACACCATCCGTCCGCTGGATAAGGAGGCGATCCGCATGGCCATTCGGGAGACCGGCCGTATTATCACCGCAGAGGATCACTTTGTGGTCAATGGTCTGGGCAGTGCGGTGGCCGACTTGATGGCAGATGAGGCTTAACGCCTAAGTTTAAGCGCCTGGGTATCCCGAACGACGCGTTTCCGCCTCTGGGCGACAGTTATGAGCTGTATGCCCACTTAGGCTATGACCCCGAGGGGATTAAAAAAGCCATCCGGGAGATTCTGGGGTAAGCCCTTTCCCTTGTTCCGGTCATCTGTTTTGGGAGATGCAAAAAGAAAAGGAGAACTACGATGCAAGAAAAGAAATTTAATCTTACCAAAAAAGCACTAATCCTGGCGATCCTCTTCTTGGTGTTCCATCTGATCCTGTCCTTCCTGCGTGGGGAGTTGAGCTTCATGGTACCGCCCCTGTTGACCTTCATCGTGGATGACCTGGGGGCGAACCTGGGGCAGGGTGGCCTGCTGCAGACCACCTCCACCCTGTGCATGGGCGTTGGCATGATCTTTGCCAGTATCGTAATTGATAAAATCGGTGGAAGCAAGACCCTTGCGCTCTCCACCGTGTTCATGTTCATCAGTGGCCTACTGGGCCTGACGGCGACGACCTTCACCGCCATGCTGTTTGCCCGTGTGTTCGCCGGCCTGGGCAATGCCTTCAGCTTCCCCGCCGTAGTAGCCATCGTCGCTGAGCGGTTCCGCGACAAAAAACACCTTGGCATGGCCAACAGCGTCATCCAAGCGACAAACTCGCTGACGCAGACTCTGACTTTCTCCCTGACGGTGCCCATTTTCATGGCCCTGGGTCAGAACTGGCACTACCAGTTCATGATGTGGGGTACTAGCTGCCTGGCCCTGGGCATCCTGTTCCTGGTGTTCGACCGCAAGCCCAACGCTTTCTTCAAGGAGTACAACAATGCCCAGCTGGCCCAGGAGAACGCCGGCCAGGCCCCTGCCCAACAGGCGAAGGCCGCCCCCAAGGCGAAGGGATCCAGCCTGGTGCAAGCAATCAAGATCCGTCCAGTCCAGAGTGCCGTTATCTCCTTCACCGGCGCCACCTGGCTGTTTATGATCTTCAATACCTACCTGCCTACGATCCTCAAGAGCGTCCACGGCCTGTCGGCCCAGGAGGCCAGCTCCATCACCGGGCTCATCAGCCTGGCTGGCCTGTTCTCCTGCCTGCTCTATGCCCCCATCGTCGGCAGAATCAAGAATTATAAGCCCATCATCCTCCTGTTTATGATCCTGCTGCCTCTGAGCGGCGTCTGTTCTATGCTCCTCAAGCCGGGCCTGCTGCTACGGCTGTGCGTGATCGTGCTGGGCATTGCCTGGGGTTGCTATGTCCCCACCATAAACACCGCTGTCATCACCACGAAGGGTGTTACACCCGGCATCTTCGCGGCATCCAACGCCATCTGGACCCTGTTTGGAAACGCGCTGGCCATGCTGATGCCCATCCTGTTCCAGACGCTTCAGGTGCGCATTGGAATGCAGAACGCCGCTATCGCTCTCTGCCTGGGCGGTGTGTTCGCCATAGCTGGTGCCCTGTACTTCCCCAGCGAGAAGAAAACTGCTTGAGGGGGTAAGCGTGGGATATGGAGCGGAATGTGAGACGAAAGAAGGAAGACGGCTCCCTGAGTTTTGTAGAGAAACTCCACTACGGGATCGGCACGATCGGCTATAACGCCAGTTTCCACTGGGTCAGCACCTTCCTTCAGATCTATTACACGGATACCATCGGCGTCAGCGCGGGCGCTCTCTCCGCCCTGGTGCTGGGGGTACGGCTGTTCGACGCCGTCAACGACCCCATCATCGGCTCCATGGCCGATCGGACCAGAACCCGCTGGGGGCGTTACCGCCCCTGGCTGTTGTTCGGCGGGATCGGGCTGCCGCTGAGTATGATCGCGTTGTTCAGTGCGCGGTCCTCCTGGAGTCCAGCCACCAAAGTCTTATGGATGTGTATCTGGTATGTTGTGGCAACCGTGATGTCCACCTGCTACGATATGCCGTACAGCGCCTTGCATGGCGCCCTCTCCCCCAGTTCCCGTGAGCGTGTCCGGATATCCTCTGTCCGTCTGACCTGCAGCCAGATCGGCACGCAGATTACCGGCATTCTGGGCATCCAGTTGATTTTGTACTTCAGCCATGCCGGCGGAGCCCGCACAGAGGGCGGCTATCTGACGGCTGTAGCACTGATCTGCCTGGCCACGCTGCCGCTGGCCATCTGGCCCGCTTTTAAAAGCCGCGAACGGGTTCAGCCGCCTCCCGACCAGAAAAAGATCCCTGTCCGAGGCCAGTTGCTGACACTGCTGAAGAACCCGCCTATCATCATCATCAGTGTGGTGATGATGACCTTCGGTTTCATTGGATTCGGCCGCAGCAGTATGATGATGTATTACTTCACCTACGTGCTGGGCAATCCCAAGGTAATGTCGCTGTTCGGCCTGGTCTCCATGGCGGGCTCTAGCGGGAAACATCTTGATCATGCCGCTCTGTACCGCGCCCTTCACAGCAAGGGCCACACCGCCGCTGCGGGCCATCTGCTCTGCGGGATTTCCTGCCTTCTGGTATACGTGGTTACCCCCGGCGGTCTGGCATTCTGGGTTCTGATGTTCTGCGCGGCCGCCTTTATGGGCACGTTCAGTTCCGCACAGTACAGTATGCTCGGAGACGCGGTGGACTACGGCGAGTGGAAAGTGGGCCTGCGCTGTGACGGCTTTCTCTCCTCTTTCACCTCCCTGGCTCTCAAGACCGGCAGCGCCATCGGCCCGGCCCTGGGACTGTACCTGATCAATGCCTGCACTATGTGCCAACGCGGTGCAACCCCCCGCAGTCATCACGATGATGAAGGCCAATATCTCCCTGATCCCCGGGATCACAGCTCTGGTCTCCGCCGCCCTGATTTTCTCCCTCTATAAGTTGGATGAGGCCAAGCACGAGAAGATTCGCCAGGCACTGCAGGAGCGCCGTGAGAAACAGGAAAAAAAATCCTAAAGGAGGGATTTCTATGCGTATTTTGACAATGGTGGATAAGAAAAAAATTGCGGTCTCTGAAAAACCCGTGCCGAAGGCTGAATCGGGGCACGCGCTGATCAAGGTGTCCTATGCGGGCATCTGCGGAAGCGATTGGCATATGGTCTGGGGCAATGGTGTTCGAGCCGGGCAGAACGCTGTGGCCGGCCATGAGTTCAGCGGTGTGATCGTGGATCCCAGTGACACTCATTTCAAGGCGGGAGATCGGTCACGGCGATCGAGTACACCCCCTGCGGCGAATGTGAATACTGCTACAGCGGGAAAAAACACCTCTGCCCGGAGCGGTTCAGCGCCGGCATCGGCCTGATGAATGACGGTGCATTTGCCGAGTATCTCATCGCCCGGGAGGACATGATCTATAAACTCCCCGACAGCATCGACGATGTCCAGGCGGCTATGATCGAGCCCTGCGCGGTGAGTATGCACGGCGCCAGCCTGGCCGGCGTCAGGGAAGGCAGCAAGGTGCTGATTACCGGCGGCGGTGCCATCGGTTTGTTCGCCGCTGCCAGCGCAAAGGCTCTGGGCGCCTCGCTGGTGGTTCTGACGGAGGTCAATCCGATCCGGCTCGGACAGGCCCGGGAGGCCGCTTCATTGACCACGCCTTGAGCGGCACGGCAGAAGGCTTAACAGACACTCTGCATGAGCTTGCTGGCGGCCTGTTCGACTGTGCCATTGAGTGCAGCGGCAACCAAAGGGCGGCACCATGGCGCTGGAATCTATCAAGCCGGGTGCCACCCTGACGATGCTTGCGTATGGTTCCGGACCGCAGGTGGATTCCTTCTCGTTTATCAACGACGAGAAACGCATCCAGGGCGGGGTGTTTTTCACCCCGGAGGATTTCGAACGGGTCATTGCAATGATGGCCGATGGACGGATCGACATCCGTCAGTATGCCGAAATCATCACCATGGACGATGCACAGGATACCTTCCTGGGGCTGGACAATGGGACCAAAAATGCTCAGAAGTATGTGATCAAAATTACGTCTGAATAAGGAGATCGTTGTTCATGTTGGCAAAAGAATGTGAGGCATATCGCTGCAAAGAATTCACATCCATCTATAAACTCCTCTCTCTAAAGGGCAAAAAAGCCTGGTTACCGGCGGGGCCGGCGGCATCGGCCGTTCCACAGCCAAGGCCTTTGCCGAACTGGGGGCTGATGTTGCATTGATGGACATCCCGTCGAAGCTGGCGGACTTGCAGCGGATTTGTGACGAAATCAAGGATAAGTACCCTGTGAATGCGGTTGCCGTCACAGGGGATGTAGCCGATGAGGCCAGCGTGAAGGAATTTGTTGCACAGACGGTGAAGGCATTCGGCACCATCCATATTCTCCACAGCAATGCCGGAATCGTCCTGCCCGAGGATAATCCGAACGCCCCTATCGACGGGTGGAACAAAGTGCTCGGAGTCAATCTGACCGGCATGATGCTGGTCTGCCGGACCGTTGCCAACGTAATGATCGAACATCAGCATGGCGGTGCCATCATCAACACCGCCTCCAAGTCCGCACACATTATCAGCGGCAACGGCTTCTCCTATGCGGCAACCAAAGCCGCCGTCATACACATGACCAAAGCGATGGCGGCACAGTATGTTCCGTATGGGATCCGTGTGAACAGCATCAGCCGGGCGTTGTCCTCTCCGGAATCCATGATAACGTCCCTGTGGAAGGTATGGAACGTATGCTGGGAAAGATCCCTATGAAACGGTTTGGGACCCTGGATGAGATCGCAGGATGGGTGGCCGTACTTGCAAGCGATATGGCCGGTTTCACGACCGGCAGCGATATCCTTGTTGACGGCGGGCAATGTATCTATTGATGCGAATTTTTTATTTTAAACAACCGGTCAAAGTCATTTGGCCGGTTGTTTCTTTTGGTGCGGCAGGGCCTTATGGCGGAAAGCGCACTCCCCCATGAAACATTATAAAAGAGACTTCACTCTGACGTTCCGTAACAGCGTAAAATTTGGATTATCACATAGAAAGGATGAACAACATGAACGTTAAAGTGGTACGATCTGATAGTATCTGCAACAAACGCTGTTTCGCAGTAGCCTCCGCGCAGGGATCATTTACTCATTGGTTGGCATCCGCCTTTTCCCTTTCATGCTGCTCGTGCCGCTCTTTGGCTCCTGCTGGATTTTTTCCGCTTGCCCGTATAGTCATTGAAGAGCATCGGAATCATCGTGAGTGCAAAGCCGATGGCCGGCAGTACCGTTACCATAAAGAGCAGCCACTTGAGCGTGTCAGGAGACTGCGTTGCCAAAACCTGCTTGACCATCGCATCGAACTGAGTGGGATCCGGCTCAATATATCCGCCCCTATCCAATACGAGGCCGGTCGCCACACCTGCGATGCCCGCCGTTACCTTGCTCAGGAATGTTTGAAACGCAAAGCAGACTCTTTCAGAGCGTTTGCCGGTTTTCCATA
>ENA-OQDW01001034-OQDW01001034.1-human-gut-metagenome-genome-assembly--contig:-NODE-1034-length-10612-cov-4.184835_pt1 | contig 10612 bp, 12 predicted proteins | sample MGYA00242784_ERZ504613 | MGnify/ENA primary metagenome ERZ504613 (study PRJEB26092, sample SAMD00036330) | human gut metagenome | host: Homo sapiens | study: EMG produced TPA metagenomics assembly of... | reverse complement strand
TATGGGGTTGCCTTCGGTAGTTCGGCATCCGGAGCCGCGGTAGTAGGTTTCTGTGGGTGCGTTCGGTTGTCAGCACCGGAGCCGCGGTAGTAGTTTCTGATGGGTGCTTCGGTAGTCAGCACCGGAGCAGCGGTAGTGGTTTCTATGGGTGCTTCGGTAGTCAGCACCGGAGATGCAGTGGTAGTTTCCGTGGGTGCTTCGGTAGTCACCACCGGCGGTTCCGTAGTGGTCACCGGTGTGGGAATGGCTCCGATAGCGGTAATGTTCCACATCTGATCCATGCTGCCGTTTTTGGTCCACTGGAGCACGTTTGCTCCCTGTTCCTTGGAGGCGGCAGCAACGCCTAAAGCTCCCTTGTCCTTGGAAGCACGTGTCACAATGTAATAGGTGCCGTCGGGATTGGGGATAAACTTGAACAACTGTGCGGAAGTTTTGGTGTTGGTGAAGATCTGAATGTTGGTGCCGTCGTCGCCCTTGCCTCGGCAACGTCCAGATAATAGGTCTTTCCGTCGCCCAGTCGGGACAGGATATAATAGTAGCCGTCACCAAATTCTTTCAGTGTCCAGTTCTGGCAGTCGTTGCCGTTGGCACTCCACTGCTGCACGTTGGCACCGGCTTCTGCACTGGCATCTTTGACTTCCAGATACAGTGCACTGTTGGCGTTCTGGAACTGGTATACCTGACTGGTGTCCAGCTTCACACCGGCAGCGGCGGTTTCTTCCAGAATCCAGTGCTGGCAGCGTTGCCGTTGCTCTCGTACTGCTGGACATTTGCCCCGCTGGATTTGCTGGCATTTTCTACCTCTACGCAGCTTTTCAGATTAGAGGCCTTGGTGTAAATGGTGTAGGAGCCGTCCTCGTTCAGAGCGAACAGGAACTGTTGTGCCTGTTCGCGGCTGCTCTTGGTCCAAAGGGCAGCGTTGGTGCCGTTGTCTGCCTTGCCGCCGGAGATGTCCATGAGGTAGGTGATCTGATCGCCTACCTGACTGTACAGATAATAGTAACCGTCACCGGCGGAAATTGCCCGCCATGTGTTGTGGGCGGCAGCACTGTCCGCACCCCACTGCTGGAGATTGGCACCGGCTTCTGCACTGCCGTTGGCAACTTCCAGATACAGTCCGCTGTTTACATTTTTCAGCATGAATACAGAGCTTCCGGCAGAACTGCCGCAGTGGGCGTTACCGGTTCAGGGTTTGGCGTAGGTGTGGGCGTTGGAGTAGTTTGTCCCAGCACAGTGACGCTGGGACGTGCCGGCAGGGGCTGGTCGGAGCCGAGGTAGAAGCTGGCATGGGGTGGCTGGTTATAGGCAGTTTGCTGTGCCGAAACCTGTACCCGATACTGGGGATCATGCATCAGCGTTGTGATGCGGTAGTCCGTGTCGTAGGGCGTGCAGTAAATGCGAATGGATTTGCTGTCTGCTCCGCGGACGATCAGTTCTTCCCGCCAGTCGCCGAAGATGTCGGCGGACAGGAGGGCGTTCCCTTGGTGGTGTTGCAGGTGTAATAGCCGTCTGTGGTGAGCAGGGTGGTCAGCTTGCCGTTTGCTCCCATTTTGGAAATGGTGGCAGGGGAGTCGGTGTAGCCGTCCAGAATCTCCCGTTCCAGATCGCCGTCCCAGTAGGACAAAAAGTTGACTGCCGGTCTGCGGCAGCTGAGGGTGTTGCCGCTGCCGTCAAAGACATCGTTCCCCAGTCCCCAGAATTCTGCTCCCTTGTTGCCTGTCCAGACATTGTCTGCACAGCAGCGTCCGGTGTCGCCGGAACCGTCCTTGTGGAAGATGATCTTGCCGTTGGAAGCGTCCACCAGCGAAACGCCGTAGGGTTTGTCTTCGTGGCAGATCCACAGTTCCAGCCCCTTGCGGTCGGGGAGAAGGTCGCCCAGATGCATGGCATCGCCGTGTCCCTTGTTCAGACACCACAGCACCTTGCCGTTGTCGTCGATACAGGTGGAGCCGGTGATGATCTCCTGCTTGCCGTCGCCGTCCACATCGGCAGCCATGCTGTTGTGGTTGCCGTCGCCGTAGCCGGCAACGCTCTTGTTGTTTCCGGTGTCAAACGCCCAGCGTTTCACCAGCTTTTTGTTGACCACGTCATACGCTGTAGCTGTCATGCGGGTGTAATAGCCTCGTCCGGTGACAACACTGGGCTTGCTGCCGTCCAGATACGCCACAGTGCCCCAGAAGCGGTCAACACGGTTGCCATAGCTGTCGCCCCACTTGGAAACTGTGCCGCGGGACGGTTCATAGTTAACGGTATCCAGTGCTGCACCGGTGCTGCCGTCAAACAGGGTGTAGTATTCCGAACCGGAAAGCACATAGCCGCTGGAGTTGCGGTAATCCTTGGAGGCATCGCCGATGACTTTTCCCTTGCCGTCCACAGTGCCGTCAGCAGTCTTGCAGGTCATTTCTGCCTTGCCGTCACAGTCGAAATCTGCCACGAAAAACTGCGTGTAGTGAGCACCGGCACGAATGTTCTTGCCTAAGTCGATCCGCCATAGCCGTGTACCGTCCAGCCGGTAGCAGTCAATAAAGACGTTTCCCGTCTTGCCTTTCTGGGAATTGTCCTTGGAGTTGGACGATCCCATTTCATGAAAATCTCGTACATGCCGTCCCCGTCCACATCGCCGACGGAACAGTCATTGGGAGAGTAGGTGCAGCCGCTGCCGGTGGGCGGGTCCAGATTCAGCTGAAAGTAATTCTGATTGGAGATCATGGTACAGTTGGAAGTGGAAACCACTTTGCCATTTTCCACGGTGTCCACCCGATACTGGTCGGTGCTCTTGCCGCTGCCGTCCAGATAACAGGTGGATTCTCCGGCGTTGCTGGTGTAGACCAGCGTGTTGTTCCGGTACAGCTGGAACACGGCACTGTCCGAATCGTTGGCGAGAAACCGCCAGCTGACCAGCATGCCGGAACCGGTGTTGATGGCGGAAATGCCGCGGTCCAGATATTCCATCTGGCAGTTGCCGGCGGCAGATGCAGTCACGGCTGCCTGCGGAAGTGTGCCGCCCAGCATGGACAGCCCCGCTGCGGCAGCTGCAAGCCATGCTGTGAGTTTGTGCTTCTTCATAAACATTCACCTCGTGTGATATTTGCCTGCCGACCGTTCGGCAGTCTTTTCATACATTCTCTGCTGTAAAGGATGTAGGAAACACTGAATAAAGCCCGCCTGACGGCTTTGCACGCAATCTGCTTGCAGATTTTCCGTCATATTGCCCAGAAATCCCTTGCCATACATCGAGTATGCCTGCGGAATTTCTATGCAATCTGCCGAAAAATCTGACTACGCATCTTACGCACAAGCTTTATTCAGTGCTTCCTTTACAGCATACCTTTATTATAGCTGTTCGAAATAACAATGTCAATGTACAAATGATACAATTTTATGTGCAAAGAATACAACAGATTCCATAGAAAACAGAACAAGGACCATGCTGTAAAAAATACAGCCCAGTCCTTGTTCTGTGGGATTATATGTAGAGCATGTTTCTGCAAGGATGCCTAAAGACAGGCACACACGTTTTGCAGAATCCATGCCGCAAGAACCCGTTCCATATCTTTTTCCGCACGTCTTTTCGGGAGATTTTGCCGTTGACTGCGTCAAAAATCCTTGCCGTGACAAAATCATGCTCGAAAATTCGCACATAAAAAGATACTGAACTGGCTCTAAGAACGGCACTGCCGGAAAGAGGTAGGCAGCACTGCCGTTCAGGGGGAGAGGATTGTCATTCTTCAAAGGTCTTGCCCCACTGGATATAGTCGATAAATCCGGCATTGCCGGCAGCCTTGGGGCGGAGGACAGCACCGCGGCTCTTAGAACGCTGCTGTACCTTTTCTGCAACAGAAGCTGCTACCAGCTCCATTGCCGGATCGTCCGCGTCCAGTTCCACGCAGAGTTCTGCCTTGCGGTCCAGTCCGCGGTTCCGGAAATAGACGAACAGGTTCGCTGTCACCATTGCCAGATTCAGCAGGTATACGACTAACACATAGGCGTTGTGTACGTTGACACCGATGATGAACTTGGCACAGATGCCTGCCACATAGCCGACGATCAGCAGGAGAATAAAGGGCAGGCTCATGCCTTTGGCACTGCGGCACTTGTAATTTTTCACCAGATTGATCGGCCATGAACAGCCGAAGCAGATCAGCATTGCCGTTTCCAGAATTCCACCCATGATGTTGTCCTCCATTTTTCTTGGGCAATACCGCACAAAGAGCGTCTGGCGACTTTGCACGCCATCTGCTTGCAAATTTCCCGTCATATTTCACAAAAATGCTCGTGAATACATCCAGTATTCACTCCGCTTTTTGTTTCATCTGACGAAAAATTTGACGATGCATCTGTCGCACAATCTTTGTGCGGTATTGCCCTTGATGTTTGTAGAATCGTGTCGTTGTGCGGGCGAATGGTATTGTCACTCGCCTCACTTAGTATACCACAAGTGGAATTGGTACGTCCAATATTTATTTGTACTAAATCAATAATGTAAAACCTATGAATTCGGATTATCCCCAGCTTTCATAGAATGAAATATACAATCTGCACAAGTTGTGTACGCCATATTTATGAAAATTGCCGTTATGTGAACGATACCACAGGAAGAAAAATCTGTCCGCCCTATAAATACAAGCGTATTTACCAAAAACACAAAATAAAACAAGGAAAATTTGTCGCATTTCCCTATTGATTTTTTGTCGAAAAACCAATATACTAATATAGTGACACTGTATAAGGCGAAGTATAAGGCGAATGCAGTGCAATCCGGCGGTTTTTGAGATTGACCGCAAATAAATGCAGATAAGGAGTTGAAAGGAGATCTTCGGGTTTTCTTTCAGAGTGAAACATATGGCAACGAAAGTAGTAAAGTTCGGCGGCAGCAGTCTGGCGGACGCAAAGCAGATTCAGAAGGCAGCAGCAATCATCAAGGCAGATCCGCAGCGGCGGTATGTGGTACCGTCTGCCCCCGGCAAGCGGTTCTCCAAGGACATCAAGGTGACCGATATGCTGTACACCTGCTATGATCTGGCAGAACAGGGACTGGATTTCTCCGATGCCCTGCAGGCAATTCGGGAACGGTATAACGATATTATCACCGGTCTGGGCATGACCTTTTCTCTGGACGATGAGTTCGAGGAAATCGCAGCAAACTTCAAGAAGCGTGCCGGCAAGGACTATGCCGCAAGCCGCGGCGAATACCTGAACGGGAAAGTCATTGCCGCATATCTGGGCTTCCCCTTTGTAGATGCTGCTGAAGTGATCTTTTTTCGGCCGGACGGCAGCCTGAACGATGAAAAGACTGAATCCGTTCTGCGGGAACGCCTCAGCACACTGGAACATGCTGTAGTTCCGGGCTTCTATGGCTGCGGAGCAGACGGCTATGTCAAGACGTTCTCCCGCGGCGGCAGCGACGTGACCGGTTCTATCGTAGCCGGTGCGGTAAAGGCTTCGCTGTACGAGAACTGGACAGACGTTTCCGGTTTCTTGGTGGCAGACCCCCGCATTGTGGACGATCCGGCAGTGATTCGCACGATCACCTATACCGAACTGCGGGAACTGTCCTATATGGGTGCATCGGTTCTGCATGAAGCAGCGATCTTTCCGGTACGTTCCGCAGGCATTCCGATCAATATCCGCAACACCAACGCTCCGGAAGAACCGGGCACAATGATCGTTCCGGACAGCACTGACGAGGAACTGTCTGCGTATACCATTACCGGTATTGCCGGCAAGAAGGACTTCACTTCGATCAATATCCACAAGGACCTGATGAACAGCCAGATCGGCTTCTGCCGCGACGTGCTGAATGTTCTGTCGGAACACCAGATTCCGCTGGAACACATGCCGTCCAGCATCGACTCCATGACCGTTATTGTGGATTCGGCTCACCTGAACGGTCTGGAAGAAGAAATCCGCACTGAGATCATCAAGGCAGTACAGCCGGACAGCATTGAAACCGAAGACGGCATCGCTCTGATTGCCGTAGTGGGTCGTGGTATGTGCCGTACCCGCGGTGTGGCTGCGAGAATCTTTGCCGCACTGGCACACGCACACATCAACGTTCGCATGATCGATCAGGGCTCCAGCGAGCTGAACGTAATCGTTGCCGTAAAGGAAACCGATTTCGAGCAGGCAATTCGCTGCATCTATGATATGTTCGTCAATTCCGTTGCGTAAAGGCAAAACAGATTAACAATAAAAAACCGTACCCTCGGCAGACTGTGCCGGAGGTACGGTTTTTGTTTTTTATGGGAATATCTGTCATTCCCAGATGCGGTCGTACAGGTCGTTTTCATCTGTCCAGCGGGGCAGCACATGAGGACGCATAGCGAAAATCAACAGCAGAAACATCAGCAGGATCAGCAGTTCGCCGCCCAGACTGCGAATGACAAAGGCACAACGAATTCCGCAGTAGCACGTCCGGTGCGGGAAAGCATAGAGATTCGTTCTGCCATAGGAGCCAGAATCGCTCCGCTTCCGATGACCGTCAGGACAATGCCAGCCAGCCGGCAGAGTGTTCCCACCCATTTGGGCAGCCGCAGCAGCCAGAGCAGCAGCAGCAGAAAGAACATGCCCACCTCCAGCCAGTGAACGAGGTTGGGGGTGATGCAGGCAATCAGTGCCAGAATTGCCGCCGGAATCAGTGTCAGTTCTGTGCGACGCTGCCGGAACAGGAAGCAGAACACACACAGCAACAGTGCCGCAGCCAGTGTTGCCCAGTAGTCCCAGTACTGGTGTAGTGGGGCATGGAAATCAGCGTGTAAATGTTGTCCAGACAGAGCAGTCCGGAGAGAATGCCGGCAGCGAAAGGCAGTTTCGACTGGGGCGGCAGGTAATACCGATATTTTTGCAAAGGAATGCCTCCTTTTCTCAAGATACCTTAATAGTATACCAGTTCCATGCGTTTTTGTCAAATGGGCAGAAGTTTGACAAAAATGTAAACTTTTCAAAATCCATCTTGACATTTTCGGGGAATGTGCTAAAATAGTTCCAAGCTAAACAGTCTATCATTAAACTGTTTTCTGATAAACAATTCAGGAGGTGTAAGATGCGGCATTTAGGATTAGAGGTGCACCGGCTGGAAAAGCTGATGGCACGTCGGCGGGGGTACTCTGCGGCACATCAGGACGCAGACCGGCAGACCGGTATGCACGGGTATCTGCTTCGCTATCTGTACGAAAATCAGGAACGGGACGTGTTCCAGCGGGACATTGAAAAGGCGTTTTCCATTAGCCGTTCCTCGGTGACGGTAACGCTACAACTGATGGAGAAAAACGGGCTGATCCGGCGGGAGAGCGTGGCACAGGACGCACGGCTCAAGCGAATCGTGCTGACACAGAAAGCCAGGGATCTGCACCGGCAGATTGAAGCGGACATTCTGGAGTTTGAATCAAATCTTGCCCGCGGGATTTCAGAGGAGGAGCAGGAAGTCTTTCTTCGTGTGGCAAAGAAAATGCAGGAGAATCTGCGGGAAGACCTTGCAAAGCAGGGCATTTCTATCTGTAAAGGAGGAGATTGCGAATGATTCGAAAATTGATGCAGTCGATTCGGGAATTCAAACTGTTTTCCCTGTTGTCACCGCTGTTTGTGGTGCTGGAGGTAGTCATGGAAGTGGTGATCCCCATTCTCATGGCGAAGCTGATCGATGACGGCATTGACGGCAGCGGCGGCATGGACGCGGTGATGCACTATGGCTGGATCTTGCTGGTGTGCTGTGTGCTCTCCCTGATTTTCGGGGCACTGGCGGGGCATTTTGCAGCATTTGCCTCTGCCGGTTTTGCACGGAATCTGCGGCACGATATGTTCTACCGCGTACAGGGCTACTCGTTTTCCAATATCGATAAGTTTTCAGCCGCCAGTCTTGTCACCCGTATGACCACAGACGTGACCAACGTGCAGAACGCCTATCAGATGTTGATTCGTGTGGCACTGCGTTCGCCGGTGATGCTGATCTTCTCCATGGCAATGGCATTTCACCTGAGTGCGAAGCTGGCTCTGATCTATCTGGCAGCCATTCCGGTGCTGGGTGTGGGGCTGTATTTCATTATGACACGGGTGCACCCCATTTTTAAACGGGTGTTCAAAACCTATGACAAGCTGAACAACGTGACACAGGAGAACCTGCACGGGATTCGCGTGGTGAAATCCTTTGTGCGGGAAGACCACGAGATCCAGAAGTTTTCCGGCATTTCGGAGAATATTTATCAGGACTTTTCCAGGGCAGAAAAGCGGCTGGCATTTAACATGCCGCTGATGCAGTTCTGCATGTACGTCTGTCTGATTCTGGTATCGTGGTTCGGTGCCAGAATGATCGTCAGCCGGACACTGACCACTGGCGAACTGATGAGCCTGATGACCTATGCCATTCAGATTCTGTCCAGCCTGATGATGCTGTCTATGGTGTTCGTTATGATCACCATGTCCCGTGCCTCCTGCGAGCGTATCGTAGAGGTGCTGGACGAAGAAAGCGACATCACCAGTCCGGCTGATGCTGTAACTGCGGTGCCAGACGGCAGCGTAGATTTCAACCATGTCAGCTTCAGCTACAGCAAGCGGGAAGATAAGTGCTGTCTGGAAGATGTGGATCTGCACATTCCGGCAGGCATGACCGTAGGCATTCTGGGCGGAACCGGCAGTGCCAAGAGTTCGCTGGTGCAGCTGATTCCCCGTCTGTATGATGCCACTGTGGGTACAGTGCAGGTAGGCGGTATCGACGTTCGCCGGTATGACGTGGAAACGCTTCGGCAGGAAGTGGCAATGGTGCTGCAAAAGAACGTGCTGTTTTCCGGCACGATCAAGGAGAATCTCCGCTGGGGTGATCCTGATGCCACCGACGAAGAGATGGAACGTGTCTGCCGGCTTGCCCATGCAGACGAATTTATCCAGACTTTTCCGGAGGGGTACGACACTTATATTGAACAGGGCGGTTCCAATGTTTCCGGCGGACAGAAACAGCGGCTTTGTATTGCACGGGCACTGCTGAAAAAACCGAAGATCCTGATTCTGGACGACTCCACCAGTGCCGTGGACACTCACACGGACGCTTGTATCCGGCAGGCACTGCGGGACGAAATTCCCGATACCACTAAGTTTATCATTGCCCAGCGTGTCACTTCTCTGATGGACGCGGACCAGATCATTGTGCTGGACGAGGGCAGGATAGATGGTATTGGTACCCACGAGGAGCTCCTGAAAAATAACGCCATTTATCGGGAAGTATATGAATCACAGCAGAAAGGAAGTGTGCCGCAATGAGTGAAAGACGACAGGGACCGCCGCCCCGCGGTGTGTTGGTGCCGGGAGCAGCTAAGGGTGCCGGAAAAAGCTTCATCCGGCTGCTCTCGTATATGAAACGGTACTGGATACAGCTGATACTGGTGTTTGTCTGCATTCTGGTCAGTGCTGTGGCAGGCGTGGCAGGTTCTACATTCCTGCAAACGCTGATCGATGACTATATTTCTCCCATGCTGCTGAACGGCAGCCGTGACTTTTCCGGACTGGCAGGGGCACTGGCAAAGCTGGGCGTACTGTATGCCGCCGGCATTCTGGGTACGCTGTTCTATAACCGGCTCATGGTCGTTGTGGCACAGGGCATTCTGAAAACCATTCGGGACGAGATGTTTTCCCATATGCAGACACTGCCCATTCGCTTTTTCGACACCCACGCCAGCGGCGATGTAATGAGCCTGTACACCAATGATACCGATACGCTCCGGCAGATGCTGGCACAGAGTATCCCGCAGATCTTTTCTTCGATCGTCACAGTCATTGCAGTGTTCGTGGCAATGGTGCGGCTGAGTATCTGGCTGACGCTGTTTGTGCTGGCGTTTGTGGCATTGATGATGCTTGTTACCAAGTTTGTAGGCGGCAAAAGCGGTGCTTTCTTTGTGAAGCAGCAGAACTCCATTGGTGCGGTAAACGGCTATATCGAGGAAATGATTCACGGACAGAAAGTCATCAAGGTGTTCTGCCACGAGGAACAGACCAAGGCGGACTTCGACAAGCACAACGACGAATTGTTCCAGAACGCCGCATGGGCGAACAGCTTCGCCAATATCCTCATGCCGATCATGAACAATCTGGGTTATGTCCAGTACGTGCTGCTGGCAATGCTGGGCGGTGCACTGGCGTTCCACGGCGTAGGCGGTCTGACACTGGGGGCAATTGCCGCGTTCCTGCAATTGAGCCGCAGCTTCACCATGCCGATCAGCCAGATCTCCCAGCAGGCCAGTGCGATCGTCATGGCACTGGCAGGAGCAGGACGCATCTTCGAACTGCTGGACGAGGAGCCGGAAACCGATGAGGGCTATGTCACGCTGGTCAATGCCGAGGAGCAGGACGGCGTGCTGACAGAAACAGACCACCGCACCGGCGTGTGGGCGTGGAAGCACCCCCACGGGGACGGCACGGTCACCTATACCCGTATGGCAGGGGACGTGCAGTTCTTTGACGTGGACTTCGGCTATGTGCCGGAAAAAATCGTGTTGCATGATGTGAGCCTGTATGCCAAGCCCGGCGAAAAGGTGGCGTTTGTCGGGGCGACCGGTGCCGGAAAGACCACGATCACGAACCTGATCAACCGGTTCTACGATCTGGCAGACGGCAAGATTCGCTACGA
>ENA-OQDW01001033-OQDW01001033.1-human-gut-metagenome-genome-assembly--contig:-NODE-1033-length-10616-cov-5.622462_pt1 | contig 10616 bp, 13 predicted proteins | sample MGYA00242784_ERZ504613 | MGnify/ENA primary metagenome ERZ504613 (study PRJEB26092, sample SAMD00036330) | human gut metagenome | host: Homo sapiens | study: EMG produced TPA metagenomics assembly of... | reverse complement strand
TGGATGCGTCGGAAATTGAGGTGCGTCTGGGCGCTACCTGGATTGACAAGGAGTACATCCAGCAGTTTATGTACGAGACCTTCAACACCCCGTTTTATCTCCAGCGCAGCATTGAGGTCAACTATTCTTCCTTTACTGCTGAATGGCAGATCAAGGGGAAATCTTCCGTATCCTACAACGATGTGGCAGCTTATACCACCTATGGAACCAGCCGCGCCAACGCCTACAAGATTCTGGAGGATTCCTTAAACCTGCGGGATGTCCGTATCTATGACACCATAGAGGACGCAGACGGAAAAGAGCGCCGCGTACTAAACGCCAAGGAGACCACTCTGGCTGCCCAAAAACAGCAGGCTATCCGGGAAGCCTTTAGGGACTGGATCTGGAGAGACCCGGAGCGCCGCCAGACTTTGGTGCGCCAGTATAACGAAGAAATGAACTCTACCCGTCCCCGCGAGTATGATGGCAGCCATATCACTTTTGGCGGCATGAACCCGGCCATTACCTGCGGGAACACCAGAAAAGCGCTATCGCCCATGTGCTGTATGGCGGAAATACCCTGCTGGCACACGAAGTAGGCGCGGGCAAAACCTTTGAGATGGTGGCCGCTGCGATGGAAGCCAAACGCCTGGCTTGTGCCAGAAATCTCTCTTTGTGGTTCCCAACCACCTGACTGAGCAGTGGGCATCGGAGTTTCTGCGCCTCTATCCTTCTGCCAACATCTTAGTCACAACCAAAAAGGACTTTGAGACCCATAACCGCAAGAAGTTCTGCGCCCGTATTGCGACCGGTGACTACGACGCCATCATCATGGGACACAGTCAGTTTGAGCGTATCCCCATCAGCCGGGAGCGTCAGGAAAGGCTTCTCTATGAGCAGATCGACGAGATCACCGAGGGCATCGCAGAGGTGCAGGCCAGCGGCGGCGAGCGTTTTACCGTCAAGCAGCTGGAGCGTACCAGAAAGTCTCTGGAAGCCAGACTGGAAAAGCTGCAAGCCGAGGGGCGAAAAGATGATGTGGTAACTTTTGAGCAGCTGGGTGTGGACCGGCTGTTTGTGGACGAGGCCCACAACTACAAGACTGTTTTATACACAAAAATGCGGAATGTGGCTGGTCTTTCCACATCGGACGCGCAGAAATCCTCCGATATGTTTGCCAAGTGCCGCTATATGGATGAGATTACCGGAAACCGTGGCGTGATCTTTGCCACCGGCACACCGGTCAGCAACTCCATGACCGAGCTTTACACCATGCAGCGTTATCTTCAGTATGAACGCCTGCAAGAACTGAACATGACCCACTTCGACTGCTGGGCTTCCCGATTTGGGGAGACCGTCACAGCATTGGAGCTGGCACCGGAAGGCACCGGCTACCGGGCAAGAACGAGATTCAGCAAGTTCTTTAATCTGCCGGAGCTGATGAACCTGTTCAAAGAAGTGGCCGACATCAAGACTGCCGATCAGTTAAATCTCCCTACCCGGAAGTGGAGTACCACAACATCGTGGCGCAGCCTACCGAACATCAGCAGGAAATGGTCAAAGCTCTTTCGGAGCGTGCATCGCTGGTACACAGCGGAACTGTTGACCCGTCCCAGGATAACATGCTCAAGATTACCTCGGATGGCCGCAAGCTGGGGCTTGACCAGAGGATCGTCAACCAGATGCTGCCGGACGAACCTGGCACAAAGGTCAATCAGTGTGTGGACAACATCATGCAGATCTGGCGAGACGGCAAAGCTGACAAGCTGACCCAGCTGGTGTTCTGCGACATTTCTACACCACAGGCCAAAGCTCCTGCAAGCAAGGCGGCGAAAACGCTGGATAATCCACTGCTTCACGCATTGGAAGGCGCTGTGCCTCTGCCGGAACAGGAACCGACTTTTACGGTATATGACGATATTCGTCAGAAACTCATTGCCCAGGGGATGCCTGCCGACCAGATCGCTTTTATCCATGAAGCCAATACCGAAGTGCGGAAAAAGGAGTTGTTCTCTAAGGTCCGTACCGGTCAGGTGCGCGTTCTTTTGGGCAGCACCGCCAAGATGGGCGCTGGCACCAATGTGCAGGACCGTCTGGTGGCACTTCATGATCTGGATTGCCCGTGGAGACCGGGAGACCTTGCCCAGAGAAAGGGGCGTATCGAGCGCCAGGGCAACCAGAATCCCCTTGTTCATGTGTACCGCTATGTGACCGAAGGAACCTTTGACGCATACCTCTGGCAGACGGTGGAGAACAAGCAGAAATTTATCAGCCAGATCATGACCAGCAAAAGTCCGGTTCGCTCCTGCGATGATGTGGATGAAACCGCCCTGAGTTTTGCCGAGATCAAGGCTCTGTGTGCCGGAGATCCCCGCATCAAGGAGCGTATGGATTTGGATGTGGAGGTATCCCGCCTGAAGCTGATGAAAGCCGACCACCAGAGCAAGCAATATCGTCTGGAGGACCAGCTGCTCAAATACTTCCCAGAGGAGATTGAAAAGCACAAGGGTTTTATCAAGGGCTTTGAATCTGACCTGGAGGTTTTGGCAGCTCACCCGCACCCGGAGGACGGCTTTGCCGGTATGGAGATTCGTGGAGACCTGCTGACCGATAAGGAGAACGCCGGTGCAGCCCTTTTGGATGCCTGCAAGGAGGTTAAAACCTCCGATCCGGTGCAGATCGGCAACTACCGGGGTTATGCCATGTCCGTGGAATTTTCCGCTTGGAAACAGGAGTATACGCTCCTGCTGAAAGGACAGATGACCCACCGGGCAACCCTTGGTACAGACCCTCGCGGAAATCTTACCCGTATCGACAATGCCCTTGCTCAGATGCCCCAGCGTCTGGAGTCGGCAAAGGCACAGCTGGATAACCTTTGTCAGCAGCAAGCTGCGGCAAAGGAGGAAGTCGGAAAGCCATTCCTTTATGAAGAAGAACTGAGAAGCAAAAATGCCCGTCTGGTGGAGTTGGATACCCTGCTCAACATCGACGGAAAGGGGCAGGCACACACCGAGTCTGTTGTTGCCAAAAGCACACGGACTTCGGTGCTGGATAACCTAAAACGCCCGGCGCAACCCCGCAGTACAGACAAGAAACCAAAACAGCATGAGGAGGTGCGATAACATGAATACTAACGATCTGAATACAGCCCTTTATGAGAAAATGTCTGATGAACAGGATAAGTTCCGGGACTGGCTGAAAAGCCAGCCCCCGGAAGAAATCCTGCACCACACCTATGAATATACTGTCCGTGAGGATATTGTGATGGCGATGGAGGAGCTGGAGCTGACCGACGCCCAGGCCAAGCACTTTTGGAATCTCCCTCTCCATTGGCGGATGTGTACCGCTATTTTGAAAAGCTGGAGACCGGCTATATGGATGTGATCCGGGACAGTATTGAGAACCGTGCCGACGATGTGTGCAGAGCTAAAGAGGAACTGCGAACAACACCGATCTATCCCCATTCAGCTGCCTATGCGAGAGAACATGGGGAGCTGGAGCAGTACCGAGCTTCCAACAATGTAAATCGCCAATGCAAAGAGTCTATTGAAGCGGCGGTGCGGGAGCACTTCGACGGAATGTATCTCAGCCACGATGCGGCAAAGGGTGTGATCGAGACCTATGGCATGGAGCGTGTGTCCATGGTTCTGTCTAACACGGTCCAGCTTCAGGACTGGGATGGGCGTTACTCCCGACGCAACAAAGAATGGGCCAAGACCATTCCCAACGATAATCCAGAAACCGTCCGTTGTGGTTATGCCTTAAACAGCCACCCTGCTGTGCTGGATGGTTTTATTGATCTGGTGCGTGAAGAACAGCAGCGCAGCCGTACCCAGAGAGAAAAACTGGAACCGTCCCGTCCCTCAGTACGGGATAAGCTCAAACAGGAGCTGCCCGCCCATAAGTCTGCCGCCCCGAAAAAACGGGAGCCGGAGCGATAACCATGCAAAGCGCAAGCGGGATGTGCCGGTTTTGTTTTGGGTGTCCGCAGAAGAACTGGAACTGATCCATCAAAAGATGCAGCAATACGGGACAGAGAATTTGAGCGCTTATCTGCGGAAAATGGCGCTGGATGGTTATGTGGTCAAGCTGGAACTGCCAGAGATGAAGGAGTTGGTCTCCCTGATGCGCCGAAGCAGCAACAACTTGAACCAGCTGACCCGCAAAGTGCATGAGACCGGGCGGGTTTATAATGCTGACTTGGAGGATATATCCCAGCGGCAGGAACAACTGTGGAGGGTGTGAAGGAAATCCTTACCCAACTCTCCAAACTTTCATAACAGGGATAGATACTCCATTTGCGGAGGGAGGAACGGCGTTTCTTCGCCGCACCTTCCTCCGCTTTTTCTTTTTGTCTGTATCCTTGTCTTTTGCCTGTCTGTACCGGATAATATGAGTAGAATAAGAAGTGTAGCAAAGGAGTGAAAACAGATGCTGACCTTTGAAAAGGTGCTGGAGATTTTTGCGGATTACCTAACCGCAGACGAGACCATAGAAGTTTATATCAGCCGCCATGGATGTGTAAGAGTTGAATTTGACCAAGATTTTCACTATTGCTCTGGCGAGGTGTGCCATACTCCCAAGGAACTGTTCGACCTCTTAGCCGATGATTACCGGACTTATCTGGAGATTGAACTGACCAAAGGAAAACGGGAAGTGACGGAAGATGATGAGAGAGAAGCGGATGCCCTATGCAAACAGTATCTGGAGCGTTGGAAGGAGGAACAGAAATGAAGATTTTGAAATGTCTGCTGATGATCGTAACTGCACCGGTCATTTTGGTGTTGACGCTTTTTGTCTGGCTCTGCACGGGCTGATCTACATATCCGGTCTGGTGCTTGGTCTACTAAGCACGGTAATTGCTCTGCTTGGCGTGGCTGTGCTGATTACCTATTCCCCGCAGAATGGTGCAATTTTGCTGGTTATGGCATTTTTGATTAGCCCGATGGGGCTGCCGCTGGCTGCGATCTGGCTGCTGGGCAAGGTACAGAGTTTGAAATTTGCGATCCAGGATTGGGTGTATGGGTAAATGATGTGAATATAATTTGGAATGAAAAGAAGCAGGACAATGGGAGATGAGACCCAATGCCCTGCTTCTCTGTTTATTCGGAACGAACTGTAATATATTTTTGATGTTTACTTTTCGGTTTATCGGGAAGTGTCATTTTGAGTGTTCCATTGTTCAATAGCGGACGCAGATATTTTTGTGTAAAGTTTTTTGTGTTTTTGTATCCACAGTGTTCTGCGATTTCTAATTTTGAATGTGGTTCTATGCAAAATGCAAGGATTTTATCATGGGTTGCATCATGGGTTGCGTCATAGGTCTTATCATGGGTCGTTTCTATGATAGAAGGACCATGATGGTAATTTACATTTTTCAAGATGACTCTGAAATCTGTCGCTGTTGAGGAAAATTCGGGCTTATATGCCTCTGTGTATCCAGGCAGCTTTTCAGTTTCACTGACGATTTTGCGCAGACCACTTCCACGGCGTTCCATGTACTTCATGCGGTGGAACAGATCAGCGATCACAGGGTTTCGTCGCATCGAACGAATACTGTAAATATCGTATTCCTGAATTGAGCCGCCGCCAAACATACCGCCCGGAGATGTGATTTCCACCCGATCATCAAACATATCAATGTGGACTTCGCTGCCAAGCACAATATAATCACGATGGATGAGAGCGTTGACAAGAGCCTCTGTTACAGCTCGTTCAGCATAATCCGGCTTGTCTACCCGATACTGAGCTTCTTTGACAAAACGGACTTTGGAATTATTGCGAATAAATTCACTGCCGCTTTTCAGTAAATAAATCAAATTCCCCTCGTATTCCTTATCGTCCAGCGCATCATCAAAGATAGAGCCTTTTTCCAAGCCATTCCACCGGGTACAGAATATACGGGAGTTATAAACTGTGTGCTGATCGGTCATGAGCTTTCCGGCATTGGTCAGGAACCCATTTTTGTCAGCCAAACCGAATGAGACATAATCGGATGGCTCGAAGCGGAGGCCGGTTCGTTCCAGATAGGTTGCCTCCAGGAGTGTGAAGCTGTAATCCTTTTTCACAGCTTCTGTTGTTAAGGTGTCAAAGGACTGATTGGTTCCCTTTAAGATCAGTTCATTCACAATGTAATCCGGTGCAATTACGCTTTCATTTCCAACACGGATGTATGCTTCCATTACTCCGTCTGCCTTGTAATAGTATGGGGTGCTGCGGCCAGGAGAAACCTCCAGAGCCAACAGGTTTTTACCATCTTCCTGCAATGGCTTTAAGATAAACTGCGGTAATGGTGTGATACGTTCTTTGATTAAGCGGCTGATCGCTTCAGCATCCTTTTGAACATCGGACAAGCCGATAGGCTCCCGGTCATCAGAGACTCCGAAAAACAGAGTGCCGCCGATCCCATTGGAAAAGGCACTGACACTTTTTAACCAGCTTTTTGGCTTTTTTGTTTCGAGAGCAACTTTGAAATCACATTCCGTTGCTTCGGCAATGAGCTGTTCTATCATAAAATCCCTCCTTTGAGGTTGTAGAATGTTCTTTTTTATTATACCCAGCGGAGAAAGTTATTGCAACGATAGAAGCAAAGAGTTCAGCGAAAAAATATTTATGAGAGGAGGGCCTTCTATTATGGCAACTACAAGAATCATGCCGCTTCATATTGGCAAGGGTCGCACAGAAAGTCGGGCAATCAGTGATATCATCGACTATGTAGCAAATCCACAGAAAACAGATAACGGCAAGCTCATTACCGGCTATGCGTGTGACAGCCGGACTGCGGATGCAGAGTTCCTTCTGGCGAAGCGGCAGTATATCGCCGCCACCGGGCGGGTGCGCGGGGCGGACGATGTGATCGCTTACCATGTGCGCCAGTCATTCAAACCCGGTGAAATCACGCCGGAAGAAGCCAACCGTCTGGGTGTAGAATTTGCCAAGCGGTTTACCAAGGGCAATCATGCCTTTGTGGTCTGCACCCACATAGACAAGTCGCACATTCATAATCACATTATCTGGTCATCGGTCAGCTTAGAATATGACCGGAAATTCCGAAACTTTTGGGGCAGCACCAAGGCGGTTCGCCGGTTAAGTGATACCATCTGCATTGAAAACGGACTGTCCATTGTAGAGAATCCGAAACTTCACGGAAAAAGCTATAACAAGTGGCTGGGAGATCAGGCAAAGCCTCTCACCGAGAGCTGCTTCGTGTGGCAATTGACAACGCATTATCACAAAGTCCTGCTGACTTTGAAGAACTGCTGAAACTGTTGCAAGAGTATGGTTGTGAAGTCTCAAAGCGCGGAAAATCGTATCGACTGAAGCTCTCTGGTTGGGAGAAAGCCGCCCGCATGGACAGTCTGGGCGAAGGATATGGATTGGAAGATTTGCGGGCAGTTCTCTTAGGGAAGAAAGCACATACCCCGCGAAAGAAAACAGTCACACAGGCAGAGCCGCCGAAGGTCAATCTGCTGGTGGACATTCAGGCAAAATTGCAGGCTGGAAAAGGCGCTGGCTATGCTCGATGGGCTAAGGTGTTCAACCTCAAGCAGATGGCGCAGACCATGAATTACCTGTCAGAGCACAACCTGCTGGAGTATGCGGTTTTGGAAGAAAAGGCTGCGGCTGCACGGCACATCACAATGAGCTTTCGGCGCAGATCAAAGCGGCTGAAAAGCGCATGGCAGAGATCGCTGTTCTGCGTACTCACATCGTAAATTATGCAAAGACCCGTGAGGTCTATGTGGCATACCGCAAGGCGGGTTACTCTAAGAAATTCAGGGAAGAACATGAGAAAGAAATTCTGCTCCACCAGGCTGCTAAGAATGCCTTTGATGAGATGGGCGTCAAGAAGCTGCCCAAGGTCAAAGAGTTGCAGACAGAGTATGCGAAATTGCTGGAAGAAAAGAAAAAGACCTATGCCGAGTACCGGCGTTCCCGTGAAGAAATGCGAGAGCTTTAACGGCAAAGGCCAATGTGATCGAGTGCTGAAAATGGAGGTAGAACAGGATGTTGAAAAAGAAAAAGACCACGGCCAGCGATAAGCTGGTCCTGGTCAAAAGCGTTCGTAGAACGCGCAGCCACAGAATGAAATTCTGTGTTCAAAGGGGCTTGGGGGCACTGCCTCAACAAGCAGTTTGTGGCGAAATGGATAGCCACAAGCATTGCTTGCCACAATATGCTGCGCATAAAATAAAAAAACTAATGATGGGACGCTTACTGCCTCCTATCATTAGTTTTCTGTGTTTAAGCGATTTATAAAACCAATCAGCATAATCAAATCGTCATCTGACATCTTTCTCATTCCGTCCAAAGCCTTCTTGATAAGCTGAGGGTTATTTTCCTGTGCATCAAAAAATTGAAGCGGTGTGATTTCAAAATACTCACAGATGTTGAGAAACTGCTTCATAGACGGCATAGAACGCCCGGAAGAAATCGCCTGAATATAGCTTCTGTTCTGCCCTAACTCCATGCTCATCTGATATTCTGAAACGCCTTTTTTCAATCGTAATTCTGTGATTCGATTGCGGATAAATTCTTCGTCCATACGCTCACCTCTCTGCTCTTTTAGCATAGCAGAAAGCAATTCTTGATACTTCGTATGTGTTGTGTTATAATTTTGTAATATAACCTTTATACGCATTATTATTTGCGTTATTTTTGCTTTATATGCGTAATCAAGGCAGTTATCAAGGGTGATTTATATGAATCAGTATGCCTGCGCCATTACCGGCCACCGACCAACAAGATTTTGCTTTGGATATAATGAGGAAGATCCCCTATGCCAAAAATTAAAAGAATGTCTCCTGGAGCAGTTTCGGATACTTCATGACGAGAAATTTGTCCGTACTTTTTTTGTCGGCGGTGCTCTTGGTGTGGATATGTGGGCTGGAGAACAGCTGCTGACATTGAGGGCACAAACGGGATACGAAGATATTAAAATTGTCGTTGTAGTTCCCTTCATCGGTTATGACTCTAAATGGCCGGATCAGAGTAGACATAGATTGAAAAAGCTGATCCAAAACGCAAACGATTCCATTGTTATTTCACATTCTGCGGATGTTTCCAGTTATAAAAAAAGGAATTACTATATGGTCGATCATGCAGAGTACCTTATCGGTGTGTTTGATAATCAGAAAAAGCTGCGCTCAGGTACAGCACAGACAGTCAACTATGCCTTGCATCAGGGAAAAGTAATCACTCTGATCCATCCAGACACTATGGAGATAACAGCCCCTGCGCCTTAACAAATTCACAAAAATTTTTCATTAGCATTTCCAACAAAATATTTTCATTGAAGGGGTGCTGTGATATAATAAGATATAAAACTACGCTCAGAACAAATGGTGCCGCTATGAACAAATATATTGGACAGCAATTTGCTGCTTTAAGATACGAAAAAAATATTTTGGTTGTTGAAGAAACTACATCTGCTGGTGGATGCGGCTCCTTCAACGCGGCTTCTTCATGTCCTGCGTCAGCCTGTCTTTATGACAGTGCGGCGTGGGGCTTTTTTATTGCCTGAAAGGAGTATGAGAACATGAGTCTGAAATATACCTGCCCCAGCTGTGGAACCCCATTGGGTTATGAGGGATTGTGTTGGAAATGTAAGTGCGAGCAAGAACGGCAAGCTGCTCTGGCCTGGATGCCGGAACAAATTGTCGAAAAACAAAGAAACTTGATACAGAACATCCAGAGGCTGGCTGATATGGAGGACCCAGAGTTCGCCGACTTTTGGCAGCTGCTTGGCTACCATGATGCCATCACCCCGGAGATTCAGCGAGTGCACTGGCCGCAGAGGTGTTCTGGCCGTGTGAAATCTATTATCACGCTCCCGCCGATGTGCGGGATGGTCTGATCCATGCGCTGTTGTCTGCGGAATATTCCAGCGCGGCTTCCAACCTGATGAGTTGCCTTGCTATGCAGGGAGATGACAAGGCAATGGAGACGCTGCTGGAGCTGGAGCGAAATCCCCGGCCCTGGCGCAAGGGCCTCTATGTGGACCCATCCAGCTATGCGCAGATCGGAGGCTGGACCTTCGACAAGGAGGGCCAGAAAATCCAACTCAACTTCGACACCTGCTATCCTATGGTCAAAGGAACCACCGATGAGAAATCTCCCGTCCGCATTGGCCGGGCAAGGGAGGACACATGCCCCCCACTGTGGCGGGCGCATGGTGGACATGCTGGTATTGGACGGCCGGGATGAGCGGCTCCGGTTCCTGGGACTGGACGGCATCTTGACCGCCACCTGCTGCCCCAGCTGTGTGGGATTTCTCAAAGGCCCCGCCTTCAACCGGTTCACCCTGGATGGCGGCGTGGAGGTCTTTCCCTCCGAACTCTTTGACGGGGCGGAGAAGACGGATTGCTATGTCAGTCCCGAGGACTACAAGGCCCTCACGGAAAATCCCTTTGTGCTGGGCAAGATGCCTGTGCCCCTGTTTTACGGCGCGGCCTGTCAGGATGTGAACACCATCGGCGGCTTTGCCAACTGGGTGCAGGACGCGGAATATACTACCTGTCCTCACTGCGGCAAGCCCATGAAGTATCTGGCCCAAATCCAGTGGGATATGTGTTTGACTGTGCGGAGGGCACGCTCTATGTGGAATTCTGCCCGGACTGTCATATCGTGTCCATGCA
>ENA-OQDW01001032-OQDW01001032.1-human-gut-metagenome-genome-assembly--contig:-NODE-1032-length-10618-cov-1.512153_pt1 | contig 10618 bp, 16 predicted proteins | sample MGYA00242784_ERZ504613 | MGnify/ENA primary metagenome ERZ504613 (study PRJEB26092, sample SAMD00036330) | human gut metagenome | host: Homo sapiens | study: EMG produced TPA metagenomics assembly of... | reverse complement strand
GAGGAAAAGAAAGAAGAAAAGAAGGATGAAAAGGCTGTCAAGGCTGCTGTCTCTCCCCTTGTCCAACAATATCTTGACTTGAAGAAGAAGCATCCTGATGCCATTCTTTTGTTTCGCTGCGGTGACTTCTATGAGACCTACAAGGATGATGCGGTGAAGGCATCCAAAATATTGGGTATTACGCTGACAAAGAGCAATGGGCGCAAGGATGATGAAGGCAAGCCGTTGGCAATGGCAGGATTCCCATATCATGCCCTCGACACCTATCTGCCGAAGCTCATTCGTGCTGGTGAACGGGTGGCCATCTGTGACCAGTTGGAAATGCCGAAGCAGACAACATCATCGAAGCGTGGAATTACGGAGATGGTGTCACCTGGAAAAGAGACAGGAAAGCAGATGGCACAGGAAAGTCAAGAAACAGAACAACACACCAGTCTAAGGAGATAGGCTTATGGGAAAGAACGCAGCGTATGCCGCACAATATGCGGAGGAAGCCAAAGAACAGATGCGGATGTATGGGATTCCTGCCTCCGTCATCTTGCGCAAGCCATACTGGAGAGCAGCAACGGACAGAGCCAACTGTCGCGCGAATGCAACAACCACTTTGGCATCAAGGCTACGGCATCGTGGTTGAAGAATGGCGGAGAGTATGGAGTCTATACGGATGATAGGCCCAACGAGAAATTCTGTAAGTACAAAAGCGTGGGTGACAGTTATGAGCATCACTCGCAGTTCCTGAAGCAGAACAAGCGTTATGCGCAGTGCTTCACGCTGTCGCCTGACGACTACAAGGGATGGACGAAGGGCATTGAGCGTGCCGGCTATGCCACGGGCGGCGGTTATGCTGCAAGTCTGCAGCGCATCATTGAAGCCAACGGACTGGACAAGTATGACAGTGAGGTGATGGCTGAGATGCGGGCAGAAGGTCGGTCGTTCGGGGTGGAGAATAATCCTCGTAGAGAAATGCCTGCTGCCCATGTACCGCAGTCTGCCGGGTATTCCTTTCCTGTGGAGCGAGAGGAGTTTCTCTTCATCACCTCGCCTTTCGGCAATCGCAGGATCCGATGGATGCCACCAAGCAGCAGATGCACAAGGGCATTGACATCAAGACGAACCATGAGGCGGTGTTGGCCACGGAGAACGGCGGCAAGGTGGTGGCGGTGAACCATAATGCGAACACGGCAGGAGGGAAATCCGTCACCGTGGAATACAGCCGTGAGGATGGCAGCAAGGTGCAATGCTCCTACCTGCATCTGTCTGACATAGCAGTAAAGGTAGGTGACGTGGTTAATGCCAGTCAGAAGTTGGGGGTGTCGGGAAATACCGGCACCAGAACCACTGGCGAGCATCTGCATTTCGGAGTGAAGAGTGTATCGGCTGACGGCTCAAAAAGGGATATGGATCCAGCCGCTTATCTGGCAGAAATCGGACAGAAAGGCAACATCAAGCTACAGGCCCTGCATAACGGCAATGACCTGTTGGCAAAATACAAGAGCAATGCGCCACAGGAGCAGAAGGTTTCGTCGGAGGACTGGATGAAGAAAATCCTTCCTCGGAGGACAGCGGCGTGGGCATTTCGGGAACGAATGACCCTATACTCGACATGGCGATGACCACCTTCATGTCGCTGATGATGTTGGCAGCGCAGATTGACAGCAATGATGAGGAACGACAAAAAGGACTTATCTCTGCCATGGCAGCCAACCGGCTCGTAGATTTGACCTCGCTTGTTCCAGGCATGAGGCAATGCACCATTACTGTGGGTGAGAACGGCAAGACTGTGCTTCATGCAGAGAGCGGTACGGTGAAGATTGACCGTGAACTGACCTCCTCGGAGATGAACCGCCTGTCGCTCATTTTGGGCAATGCCAATCTGTCGGAAGAAAGCAAACGGACGAAGATTGCGGGAATGGTGACAGGCATCGTGGCGACACAGCAGGCTTCGCAGAACTTCGAGCAAGGGATGGAGGCTGAGAGTCAACAACAAAATCTGCAAAGGAAATGAAAAGGATAGCAAGTCATCTGTGTACATTGCTGGTGGGTATGGTAGCTGTGGCAGGACACTTCATGCTTACCCAATGGCTTTTCGGTCAGACCGTGGCCATCATCTATCTCGGCTTCCAACTTATCATAGCAGCGTGGATAGTCTATGAACTGATACGTGCGCTAGTATATGATGATTGAAAAGAGATTATTGTCATTGCTAAGACATTTCACTTGGACGATGGATATGTATAATTCAAATAGTATCGAGCAATGATCAAATGTAATGTAACAGTGTGCGGAACGGTCAGCAAGGCTGCGACCTGCCGCACGAACAAGGAGGGCAAGGCATTCGTGAGCTTTGCCATGAACGTAGTCATTCCAGCGAAGAGCGGGATTAACAAGACCATCGAGGTGTCGGTCATCAAAGATGGGACACTGACGGAGGTGGGCAGCTGCAACATCGGCGAACGCATTGAGGTAGCCGGTGTATTGGTACCAAGAAAATGGGGCGATGTCCTTTATTTCAACCTGTCGGCAAGCAGCATCAGCCACCAGCCTGATGAGGCAGAGGACTGCATCAAGGGCGTGATGGAGTTCCGCGGCAAGGTGGGCAAGAGCATTGAGGACAAGACGGACAAGAATGGTGTGCCGTACTGCCAGTTCTCCGCTTTCAGCGCAGAGAAAGTACAGGACGGATTTGAATACATCTGGGTAAGTTTCTTCCTATTCGATGGCAAATGCGAGGCATGGCTGCAACCAGGCGTGAAAGCGAACATCAAAGGGGCATTGTCTGTCAGTGTCTTCAATGACAAACTGGACTTCTCCTGCCGAGTGTCTGAAATGAGCGAATATGTTCCGCAGCCCTATAATGGTTAATTGACTATGGGAAAGCCTTATGCTAAGGAAGGTCCGAGTGCCGAAGACAAGGCACTCGACCTGTTTGCCGATATGATGATTGAGCGTATTCAGTCGCTGTCGGGCAAAGACGGATGGAAAAAGCCCTGGTTTACTGAAGGTGCGTTGCAATGGCCGAAAAACCTGAACGGACGAGAATATAATGGCATGAAGCTATGATGTTGCTCCTGCATTGCGAGAAGGAGGGTTACAAGATTCCTCGCTTCTGTACCTTCGACCGCATACAGCAGTTTAACAAAACTGGCAAGAAAGACGAGGAACAGAAGCCCCGTGTGTTCAGTACTGAAAGGTGAGCATTCTTTTCCCCGTGATGCTCACCACGTTTACGGTGGTCAATAAGGAAACAAAGGAACACATCAAGTGGGAGGACTACAAACTGCTCTCTCAGGAAGAGCGCGAAAAGTACAATGTATATCCAAAGCTTCAGACTTACCATGTCTTCAATGTGGCGCAGACCAACCTGAAGGAGGTCAGACCAGAGTTTTGGGAGAAACTGGAACAGGAATACTCGATGCCCAAGGTAGAGAAGGACGAGCAGTTTGCCTTTGAACCCGTGGATAGGATGATAGCGGACAACCGTTGGATATGTCCCATCAAACCGATGTTCGGTGATTCCGCCTATTTCTCCATCAGCAAGAATGAGATTGTGATGCCTGAGAAAAGGCAGTTCAAGGATGGGGAGTCTTTCTACTCGAACCTTTTCCACGAGATGGGACACTCCACGGGTGCGGAGGGACAGTTAGACCGCATCAAGCCCGCTACCTTCGGCTCGGCAGAGTATGCACGCGAGGAACTGGTGGCAGAACTGACGGCTGCGCTGACCGCTCAGCGGTATGGCATGACAAAGCATCTGAAAGGAGATTCGGCTGCCTATTTGAAGTCTTGGCTGGATTCGCTGAAGGAGTCGCCGCAGTTCATCAAGACCACGCTACTCGATGTGAAAAAAGCTACCTCAATGCTCACGCAGCATATCGACAAGATTGCTATGGAGATAGACCAGGAGAAAAAGGCTGAGCAGGAAAACGGGCAAGGGAAAAGTTATCTATCCATAGATGACGGCGACCATGCAGTCTTGGCATATAATGGTTCTGCTGTATATATCCAGCATCATGAGAAGGAGGACTCTGTAAAGATTGCTGTGCCGACGAGTAACGGTCTGGAAGTGAAACTCTCTGTTCCTTACGACCACGGCAAAGACCTTGACACCAATTATCAGGAGGCTTTTGCCCAGTACAAAAGCCTGACAGAGCCTTCACAATCGAAAGAAAACGTCTATTATGCCTCCATCGCCTATCTCCAATCAACGGATGACACATCGGAACTGGATAAGCTAAAGGAGAAAGGTGACTATCAAGGACTGCTGACGCTTGCCAAGGAATACTATGACGGGAACGGCATGGACGAGGAGCAGACCTACAGGAAGCCGTGCCAGAACAGAGGCGATGACCTGCTAATAGAGGACAAGGACTTTGCAGTGGTCTATAACGGGAGTGTCGGCGGTACGTATGAGGTGTTCCTGAAGCATACGGAGCAAGAAGTGCGTGACCATATCACTCGCTATGGCATAGGACGTGCCAGTGAGGACGTGAAGGCTGTGGCGAGGGAGATGACCGCCGAAGAGTTTTCGGAATTGGCGCAGCGAAAAATGCCGATATTCCAAATGCCGAATGGTGGTTTGCTGAACCTGCAATATAACAAGGATAAGGATAGCCTGGATGTGGGGACTGTGACCAATGCAGGACTCTCTGTGAAGCATACCTTCCCTTCAGCCACAACCATTCTATGGACGCAAACATCAGCTCTGCGTATGAGCAACTGCTTGACATGGAGGAGTACCAGAAGGAAGAGGTACAAGAGGAGCACGTTGCCAAGTCCGCTTTCCGAAGATGAGAGTAGTATCGTAGTATATACTAATCGTAGGCTTTACTACTCATAGTAGGTACTAACAATAGTCAGCCGCAAGGAGTAATGTCCCTGCGGCTGATTTAATTTGGGGTCATTCCATATTATGAAGGAATGCTTGTAAATCCTCGTCTGGAATGCTCTTCAGTTTCACCGGCTTGAAGCCGTCCAACTGCTCCACTTGAAATATCTCGTCCACTCCATATTTGGAGCCATCCACCTTTACGCTCTCCATTTCATTGACGGAGGTATAGCCATACTCCGTTTCATGCAGACCGCATACGATGGTGAACAACGTGGTGTCGTTACCTTCCGGCTGTCCTTCAAGTACGAACCAACGGACGTGTCCGATGAAGAATATTGCCACACAAACGGCATCCTTGCCTTTGCCGTCCTGTGAATACAGAGGATAGGATTTCAGTATCTCCTCCAATACGGGTGTAATCAATCTGCTTGCCATAGTCAATCGTTGTTAAGTGTTCTGTAATACATTCTGTTCTCTACAAGGTGTTCGATGGCCTCTGCTGCCAATCGGCACACCCACTCGTCACGCTGGTCATAACGACCTTTTTGATAGTCGTTGGCAAGGCGTTCCAAGAAGGCAAACACCACCTTGCCCTTTTCGTTGATAAGATAGCGATGGTCATCTGCAAGGGCATTGCCTACCTTGGCGGCTGACCCCATCTGACCGTTTACGAACCGTGAGAAGCACTCGACAAATGCCTGCTCGTTTTCTGATAATCTGTGTAATTCCATACGCAAAGAAATTATTTGTTCAACTTGTTTTTCTTCCCTCCTTTTGAAGCCTTTCGGCTCCTCTTGTCGGGAACTGATTTTTCGTGCATCAAAAGACTGCGGAATGAGGCGATAAGGCAAGAAAACAGACGGAGGAGTTAATGAAATACCCAAATCTTTGATTTGCGGAAAGCTGTCGTTCAGTCCTCTGCCTGTTAGCATGGCGGTACTTGACCATTCGCCCGGGCAGTAACTTTGCAAAGAAAAATGGGCATCGGCAAGTGGAATAGACACTACAAAACAGGAAAATCATTGATTTTATGTGCATTTTCTTTATTTTCTTTCTTTGATTTAGGATAAAATATATAACTTGCCTCCGAAAAAGTGTCACAAGTGACAGTTTTTCGTAAAATATGATAGTAAACAGATATAGATACATAGAACAGTTGAGCCGTTCAAAGAACAACGGGCTCATAAAGATAATCACAGGATTGCGACGTTCAGGCAAGTCGTTCCTTCTGAAGAAACTCTTTCATCAGCATCTATTGGATGAGGGCGTGAGAGAAGACCATATTCTCGTCATCGACATGGAGAGTAGGAAGAACAGAGAGTTCAAGAACCCGGACTACCTGTTGGACTGGGTGGAAAAGATGATGATTGACTATGAGACTTATTATATCATCATCGACGAGGTGCAGGAGGTGGAAGACTTTGTAGAGGTGCTACTCTTCCTTGTCAGTTACCGAAGGGGCGGATGTGTATGTCACAGGCTCCAACTCGCGTTTCCTGTCCTCTGACCTGGTGACGGAATTCCGAGGCAGAGGTGACGAGATACATGTGTGGCCACTATCCTTCAAGGAGTTCATGACGGTGTATGATGGTTCGAAAGAAGACGGTTGGGCTGAATACAGACTGTACGGAGGTTTGCCGCAACTACTTACACAGGTTGGGGATGAGAAGAAGGCTGATTTCCTGCGTCGCCTTTATCGCACGGTATATCTACGTGACATCTACGAGCGGAACAACATAGAACTGAGACCTGAATTTGAAGAATTGTCGAAGACCGTAGCATCCAGTATAGGAGCACCTGTCAATGCACTGAATATACGCAATACGTTCAAGTCCGTAAGCAATGTGCAGAGCATAACCGACAAGACAGTGTCGGCTTATCTGGAATATATGCAGGATGCTTTCCTTATCGAAAAATCCGAAAGGTTCGACATCAAAGGACGGAAATACATAGGTTCGTTGTCCAAGTATTATTATCAGACGTAGGTCTGAGGAATGCTATTCTGTCGTTCCGTCAGAGCGAGCCGACACATATCATGGAGAACGTCATCTACAATGAGATGCGTATGCGAGGATGGCTCGTGGATGTGGGTAACGTCTATCATCGAGTGAGGAATACGGAAGGAAAGCAGCAGAGGGTGACATTGGAAGTGGATTTTGTCTGCAACAAAGGGAGCGAGCGGATCTACATCCAGTCGGCGTGGCGTATGCCCGATGCAGAAAAGATGGAACAGGGGAAACGGTCGGATTGCGTCTTGTAGATGACTCTTTCCGCAAACTGCTGATCGTGGGAGAACATACCAAGCAGTGGAGCGACGAAAACGGCATACAGATAATGAGTATATATGACTTCCTGCTTGACTGGTCAAGTACTGAGAAACACGGATAAAAAAAAGATATGCGCATAGAATATGCGTTAATACATATATGATTAAGGGAGGGCCTATCCATCACGGACAAGCCCTCCCTTTCTAAAATTTATCAATGAAAAAAAAGTTTTAGTGCTCTTGTTCGGAGCTGTATGTCTGGCTATAGATACAGCAGGATTCTGGTATGGCGGTTCGCCTCATTGGGCGAGTAATCGTCAATGCCGCCATCGAAAATCTGAGAGATGGTGCCATTTTCCATACCACGTTTCATCAGTTCCTCTGCAATGAATCTGGCACGGGAACGGCTGAGGTTATCATTGATGGCTTCACTGCCTGTGGCACTGTCGGCAGCGCCGATGACCTTAACTTTCAAGCCATATTTCTTGGCGATGCGTGCTACTTCGTCGAGATTGACGAGCTGTGACCTGTTGAGCAACTGTCAGTGCCAAGTTCAAAGAAGAAATAGATGGGCGCACCTATGCAAGCCTTTCCTGAGTGGATGAGCGATAGGTAATCGTCTTCCGGCTCACCTTCAGCATTGCCATATTCTTCTGTACAAGAGGCGGACTCCATGACCTTTGTCTTTTGACCATTACCATACTTGTCTCTCATTCTTGCACGCAGCGAGTTGAGACCGCTGTAGTCGTTTCGAGGATAGCCATTTGTGACGGAAGAAGCGGCATCGTCAGAAAAGAGGTGGCCGTACTTGTCCAGAAGTCCCTCGATGGCAAGAATCTTGCGCAGCTGCTCCAGAGTCTGACAATCTCGATCGTGCTGGGCGTGATAGCGGCTGTTGCTGTCAGAAAGGATGAGGCGTATGCCGAAAGCCATTCGTTCTGTGCGATGTACGGGCGAGCGTCTATCACTCGCTTCCAGCCAGTCTTGCCGATGCGGACAGAGAGGCCGAGGGATGCGGACAGCAGATGGTCGCCAAGGCGGTGTGCCTTGCCATAGCCGTCAAAATCCTGCATGGTGGTCATGTTGCCTATCTCTGCCGTAACAGCAATGCGTGGGGAGAGATGATACTGCCCCTGTATGCCGTAGGAAATGGCAAAGGCTTGTGGCATTCACCTTGTTGTGCAGCATACCCACGCCCACGTATGGAATGACACTCCATCTGGCAAGAGTGTGTACATCGTCCTTGTAGAGGTTGCGAGGACATTCCACATGAAATCAGCACGCAGGTACTGGTAGTCCTGCGAGGAGTTGTTGCAGTCGTTGAACTGCATACCGCCATAGTTCAGACGACCGCCGACGGAAGGTGTGAACCATTTGCCGATCGACACGGAGAATGCCGGTTTCATGCGACCGAATAGGTCGTTGCATCCGAGCGGTTTGCCGAGGAAGACCGTAGTTCCTCCTGCCGCTTGGACAAACCAGTTGTCCGTCCATGGCGAAGCTACCAATGCCCCTTTCATGTAGGAAGGTTTAAGCGGACGAAGCATACCGTCTGCCGAAAGTCTGCATACAACGGTGGTGGTGTCCGCCGTGCGGTGATAGTCTTTGGCTTGCGCACCCAATGAAAGGGCGAAGCAAGGGATAGAATAAGTATTTTTCTCATGTTGTTCAATTTAATCTGGTGAATACTATAACAGGTGATACGTGACAGTGCCGCTTATCGTTTCTTCCTTTTGCCGGAAGAGGGGCGCATCATGCGTGCAGCTTTCATCATGCAACGGCGTGCCCAAGCGCGTTCATCCTCGTCATCGTCACGTCCCCATTTGAGGTCGGACGAACTGCCGCCACCGCCATGACCTTCGGCAAAGGTGGTGGCATCATCGACGTAGCGAGGAATAGAAGCGTGGCACAGTACATCACCTCCGTTCCATTCTCCGCAAAGGCCTGAAGCAGGGAACCGTCAAACACGTCCTTGCCCTCATTGGAAAGCCGTGCCACACGTTCGGAGAACTCGCTGACCATGTTTTCGAGAAGGGCATTTCTGAGAACGGTGTCCGCACCTTGTCGGATAGTATCGGAATATCTGTGTGCCTCCTGCCGCAACTCCTCCGTGCGCTCCTTCATGCGGTCATCTCCTCACGCAGGGCATCGAGCTTGCGGTCAGCCTCTGAGAGCTTCTCCTGCTTGTCGTCCAGTTTCGACTGGATAGCGGACAGTTCCTGCTCCAGCTCTTGGACTTGCTGACGGAGAGCATCAGGATTGTCGTGACCTGCAAGAATCTGCCGATGCAATTCAGCAAGTGCCGCCTCCTTCTCAGCCTTCTCCTGCAAGAGGTTGTTGACCATTGAGGTGAGTCCTTTTACTCTCCGCTCTGCCAGACGGATGTCCGATTGGAGCGAGGCGAGTGTCCGCTGATGGGTGGCGACGGACTGCTCAATGGTGGTGCACTGTTCTGACAGCTGGCGGCGGTATTCTTCGGTGGTGCGGTGGCGTGCTCCCGTCTCTGAGACGGAAGTTCCGCGCTCCATGCCCCAACGCTTGTTGACATCGGCAAATTCGCTGTGCAGGGCTTTCATCCTGGCAGAAAACTCGTACTTGTCCTTTCCGGCGAATATCTGTTTGTATGCAAACTTGCCGTCCTTGATTGGCAAGAGGGTGCAGTGAACGTGCGGATTGGTTTCGTCCAAGTGTAAGATGAAAGCGACGATGTTCTCCTCACCGTATTTGTCCGCAACAAAGCGGTAAACATCCTTTGCCCATTCCTCAATGTCCTTGCATCGGGTTAGATGCGAATTGTCCGCTCCGTGAGTGAGATTCACCTTCTGGTCACCGAATGCCAGTTCCGTCATACGTTCTCGTGAGCCTCCGAAGATGAAATTGACCACTGTGCGGAAGCGTGGCTCTGCCAGTCCCTCGTTGGGGTCTTTGATTCCACGGCTCCGCAGGATGTCTGCCATGCGCTCCGGGATGCTTCGGCTCTTGTCTATAGGACAAACCTTGCCGCCCCGAACCTCGAAGTTGAGCCGCTCACGGCTGCGGTCGTAGTTGCCTGTTGATTCAGCGGATCCCCAACCCTTTTCCGTCCAACGGCGTTGGTGCTCGTTGCTCTGTGCTGTGGTGATTCCCTTAGATGGTCGGAAATCCATAACCTGTTTTGGTGTTGCCATAACCTATTTCCTTTTATGTGTGTACAACTCTCCTGTCTCCAGCTTGCTGCTTGTAAGGACAGCCTCCCGATGGTCGGAGACCAAGAGGGGTATTAGGCTACCCAAATTCCCTCATTTCCGACCAACGGGCAAGCCCGATTATTTTACAGCAATGGCAGACGTGTAAACACTGTGCCAGTAGAAAAGAAGAAGCGTTGTACGGTGATTATTAGAGGTTAATACAGCCTTTTGATGGACAGGAGCCTCTTGGTTGGCTACAATGGCAAGGAACGGTCGGCAGAGTGACTGAAACTGTGACTTGATGGCTGCGCTTTCCTGATGCAAGGCTGGTGAGCTGCCATCCAATGCCAATTCTGA
>ENA-OQDW01001031-OQDW01001031.1-human-gut-metagenome-genome-assembly--contig:-NODE-1031-length-10634-cov-1.972685_pt1 | contig 10634 bp, 12 predicted proteins | sample MGYA00242784_ERZ504613 | MGnify/ENA primary metagenome ERZ504613 (study PRJEB26092, sample SAMD00036330) | human gut metagenome | host: Homo sapiens | study: EMG produced TPA metagenomics assembly of... | reverse complement strand
CAACTGAGTCAGCTGCCTGTGGGTGTTCACCACACGCGCAAAGTCTAAGTCCGAATTTTGTCTTGTAAAGGACGATATATGCCGCAATCAAAACAAGTAGTGCAATAAGCATGAACCAGTTAAACTCAAAACTTCCAATATTCATAACAAATGCTTTTTTAGAATGTCCATATGCCACTGTTGAAGATACATTGTCTACACTTTCTGCTGTATTGATTGCTCTTACTAATACAACTGCTGCTGCAGGTCCTAATAAGTTTAACGCTGTACCTACCAGTGTCTGGTCTGCGTTAATTTGATTGCTGCCACTCCAAGTAACATTGAAAAAATCATACCGATCAGAACACTTGCCAGCACAACAAGCAAAATTACAAGCGGTGCAGCCATTCCTGCCGGAATATATTTCATCATAAGCGCTCCTCCTAAAGCACCCATAACCATGATTCCTTCTAATCCGATATTGATAACGCCACTATGTTCTGAGAAACATCCTCCAAGTGCTACGAGAACCAGAACAGAAGCAAATATTAACGTATACTGAACTAATAACAACATTATGCTTCTCCCCCTTTCTGCTCTTTTGCAAGACGTTTTTTCTTCTCTTTTATTGAGAAATCTATTCAGCCACATTTTGAAGAAAAGTACGAATCCGCACAGATAAATGATAAATGCTGAAATCAAATCAGAAATCTGTGTACAATACATTGTTTTGTCTACATAAGTACCACCACTTGTGATGTGCTGGATAAAGTATGATGAAAAAATCGCTCCAATCGGGCTTGATCCACCAAGAAATGCCGCTGCAATTCCATTGAATCCCATTGCCGGAACTGTTGTCTGCTGAACCATCCACTGCTCAATTCCAGTCAGATAAAAGATTCCAGCACCAAGTCCTGCAAGTCCGCCTGCAATTACCATTGTTAAAATAATATTTCTTTTTTCACGCATACCGCAGTATTTTGCTGCATTTTTATTTAATCCGGTTGCTTTTAATTCATATCCGAATTTTGTTTTTTCTAAAATTACCCATACAACAATTGCCATTACAACGGAAAGTACAAGACCGATTGTAACAAATTCATTATTGGCAAACAGTTTATCTAAACCTGCATTCGGAAGCAACGCGTTTTTATTTGTGCTGGATAATGGCTTTGTATATGGTGTCGATGCATCTTTTACTTTTGTCAGCAACATGTTGACACTGTAAAGTCCAATCCAGTTCAGCATAATACACGAAATAACCTCATTTACGTTAAAATATGCTTTCAATAACCCTGAAATTCCTCCGACAATTGCTGCTGATACAACTGCTGCGATCAAACATACATACCAAGGCATTTTAAGTTGAAGTCCAAAGTAAAGACATGCCCCTGCGCCGATTACATATTGTCCGGCTGCTCCGATATTGAACAATCCTACTTTATATGCAAACAATACCGAAAGAGAACACATCAAAAGTGCAGATGCTTTTACAAGTGTCGTTCCGAAATATTTCTTCACCGCAACTTCACTCGGGTAATAGAAGAAGTTCTTTAAAATTGCTGTGATTGCTTCTCCCGCACCGCTTGGATTAATGATTAAAAGCACGATATAACCAATCAAAAGTCCAATAATAATACAGAGCAGAGACGCAATGATTGTCTGAAACCCATTGTTTCTTAAGATACTTTCTTTCTTTTTTATCTGATTATTCATTTGTTCCTGCCCCCTTTCTCTTAGAACCTGCCATGTAAAGTCCAAGTTTCTTCTACCGTCACTTCCTTAGGATCAAATTCTCCCACAATCTCACCTTCATACATTACGAGAATTCTATCAGAGACATTCATAACCTCATCAAGTTCCAGACTGACAAGAAGAACACCTTTTCCGGCATCTCTTTGTGCCACTAATTGTTTGTGGATATATTCAATCGCTCCTACATCCAGACCACGTGTTGGCTGCACTGCAATCAAAAGTTCAGGATTCTTATCTATCTCACGCGCGATAATCGCTTTCTGCTGATTACCTCCTGACATAGAACGAGCTTTTGTGATTGCTCCCTGTCCGGATCTTACGTCATACTGTTCAATCAGCCGATTTGCATACTTACGAATCTCTTTTCGTTTTAAAAATCCAAATTTGTTTGTAAACTGTGGCTCAAAATATCTTTGAAGCACAATATTATCTTCCAATGAGTAATCAAGTACAAGACCATGTTTATGTCTGTCTTCAGGAATATGACTCATGCCGGATGTCAGTCTCTTTCGGATTGACATCTCTGTGATATCTTCCCCATTCATTGTGATCTTACCGCTCTTTAATGGCTCTAATCCGGACAATCCATATACAAATTCTGTCTGTCCATTTCCATCGATTCCTGCAATACACACAATCTCTCCTCTGTGCACCTGAAGAGATACATTGTTTACCGCATTGTTTTTATGGTGTTTTGAAGCAACCGTCATGCCTTCTATATCAAGGACAACCTCACCTGGTTTTGCCGGCTTTTTCTCCACTACAAAATTAACATCACGACCTACCATCATTGCTGAAAGCTTTTCCGGTGTTGTATCTTTGATGTCTACCGTTCCGATATATTTTCCTTTTCTGAGTACACTGCATCGGTCTGCCACCTGCATGATCTCGCCAAGCTTATGTGTGATAAAAAGAATACTTTTTCCTTCTGCCGCAAGGTTCTTCATGATTTCCATAAGCTCCTGAATCTCCTGTGGAGTCAGTACCGCTGTCGGTTCATCAAAAATTAAAATCTCGTTGTCTCGATACAGCATCTTTAAAATCTCCGTTCTCTGCTGCATACCTACTGTGATATCTTCGATCAAAGCGTCTGGGTCTACTGAAAGACCATATTTTTCAGAAAGTATCCATGACTTTCTTTCTCGCTGCATCTTTTTTGAGTAAACCTCCCTTTGTCGTCTTCCACTCCAAGAATAATGTTATCCAAGACACTGAAACATTCCACCAATTTGAAATGCTGGTGAACCATTCCGATTCCAAGTGCATTCGCATCATTCGGGTCATTGATAGACACTTTTTTTCCGTCTTTTCGTATCTCACCCTCCTCCGGCTGATACAAACCAAAAAGTACACTCATCAGTGTTGATTTTCCCGCGCCATTTTCTCCTAAAAGCGCGTGGATCTCACCTTTTTTAAGCTGTAAAGTGATATTGTCATTTGCAATGATTCCCGGAAAACGTTTTGTAATATTCAGCATCTCAATTGCATAATTTCCCATCCTTTACATACCTCCTCTCCCTTTTCTTAATGAAAAAGGAAGCAGGCGTCACACCTGCTCCCCCTTATTTCAACTCAGTATTTATTTAATGCTACCGTAGTCGTTTACTGTAATTTCTGTCTTTGGCATTGCTGTAATGTCGTTAGAAACTTTGATATCTCCATCGTACATTGATTTTACAAGTGCATGATAATCATCTTCTGTAAATCCATCATTCCACTGTGTAGATTCCACTGGAAGCTGTACAAAGTTTTCATCTGCATTTTCAGATACTAAACCAAGTTTATCAATTTTTCCTCCGTAGTTGCTCCATTTGTCTGCTTTGATATCTGTAAGAACTGTTGTAACTGTTGTTCCAAGCCCTTTCATAGCAGATGTGATTGTTAATCCTTCACCAGCTTTGTCGATAATCGGAGCCTGATCTGTATCTACACCGATTACTTTTCCGCCAACTTTTGCTGCTGCTTCTGCTGCTGATGTATAAATACCACCACCACATGCAAATACAGCTTCTACACCTTTTGTTCCATACCATGTATCCATGTAAGCTGTGATGTCAGCATCTCCATAGAACTGACCTCCACATACATATTCTACCTGTACCTGATCTGTAATTCCAAGTTCTTTTGCTGCTTCGTTAGCACCTTGTACGTATCCGTATCCGAAACGTGTTACAGCCGGTACTTTCATTCCACCAAGGAATCCAAGATGTTTGTATCCTAATTTCACAGCTGCATATCCTGCCATATATCCTGAAGTTCTTCCTGATAAGTCGCGCAGTAAACATTATCTGCATGATAATATTCTTTTACATCATAGTTTTCTTCGTTTCCATCATATTCATCACCAAGTGCTGAGCCAAGGATGTCTCCTGCTCCAACATCAAGTGCAACGAATTTTACATCCGGATACATCTCTGATTTTTCAATTACTGCACTCGCAAATAAATATCCTGGTAAAAGAATTACATTTGCTCCATCTGCAACAGCTTGATCAACGCTTGCTTTTCTCGCCTCATCATTGTCACTTTCCGGTTTGTAATAAGTAAATTCTACATCGTTGTCCTCTGACCAGGCTTTCCCTGATTCATAAGTTGTCTGGTTAAAACTCTGGTCTGTGATATCTCCTGAGTCTGTAACCATTGCTACCTTCATTTCTTTCCCTGATTCTTTTTTCCCTTTATCACTGTCTCCACCACCACATGCGGTCAATGATAATGCCATCACGCCTGCAAGTAACATTGCAATAACTCTCTTTTTCATAAATACGTGTCCTCCTTTTTTTTGTTAGAATCGGTTGTTAATTGAACAATAACATATATTGCTTTTCCATTATAGGACTTATGTCCTTTTTGTCAAAACAAAATATACTTTGTAAAATTTCTATAGTAATTTTTTATGTTTTTGTGCATTTTTAACTCGTTTATAACCTCTTTTTATTTTAACCAACTTAAGAAATAATAAACAGATTTGAAAATAACATTTTTTTGCTCTATAATTTATTTAGAAAAGTCAAAAGAAAATATTATTATTGAGAAAGAGGTTAAAAAATGACAAAAGACGTAAATTTAGACCAATTGCAAAAAGATGCTGTTGAGATTTTTAATCAGGGCTTTGCCTGTTCAGAATCTATCATCTATGCAATCAAGAAAAATTTTGAATTGGAAATGTCTGACGATGCTATTGCGATGAGTTCCGGTTTTCCATGGGGGCTTGGCGGTGGCGGCTGCATCTGCGGAGCTCTTGCCGGTGGTACGATGTGTATCGGATACTTTTTCGGAAGAAAAACTCCGGGAGATCCAAAAATCAACAAATGTTTTGAATTGACAAAAGAATTACATGATTTCTTCCGTGAAACCTGCGGTGGTACATGCTGTCGTATTCTCACAAAAGGAAAAGAAAAGAATTCTCCTGAAAGAAAAGAGCAGTGTACGAAATTTGTTGCCGCTACCGTGAAGAAAACAGCAGAAATTATCTTGAGAGAATTGTAAAACTTAAGGGGAGATCATAACTCATAGAGCTTTCATCTCCCCTGTTTAAACCAATTTGTGTTATTCTCTCACTATCTTCCCGCAAGCGATCATCGCCCCTGAATTTCCGGACGGCTGTGTCCGAAAATCATCTGCATTTTCATGTACGATAACCGTTCTCCCGATTACATCTTCCGGATAAAACCGGTCAGTATAAAATGCACCGAATGCGGTTCCATGATTCGCCAATAATGGCTGCAAGTCTCCCGCATGATTCGGATGTTGTGTGTTTTTGGGATTATAATGCGTTCCTGCATTTTGAAATGGTTCTGCTTCTGTTCCAGTACAATTTTCTCCTTCATGTATATGAAATCCATGAAATGTACTATTTTCCGGAAGTCCTGTCACTTCTGCTACAACAATCGTTCCCCCATGTACTCCATAAAAAGAAACCGTTCCCTTTAAATTCGGATATTTTTTATTTCCTTTTATCTTTGCATATGCCTCAGGCATTGTGTTCGTGATAGAAAGCATCCTCTCACCTCCTGTATCAGCATATGCAAATATTGTTGTTTTGGTTACTCTGTCTCTCTTACTTTTGCAATACTTGCAACTGTCGCATTGTCATTTAAGTTAATTAATTTCACTCCGGATGTGATACGTCCAAGCACAGAAATAGAATTACATTCCATACGGATTACGATTCCTTCTGTGTTAATGATCATAATCTCATTGTCTTCATTAACTGCTTTTACGCCGACTACATTACCGGTCTTTTCCGTAATCTTATAGCATTTCACACCTTTTCCACCACGATTCTGCGATGTGAATTCTTCCATTGCCGTACGTTTACCCATACCTTTTTCAGATACGATCAGCAAATGGGTTCCCTGTGTATGAAGCTGCATTCCGACTACTTCATCGCGATCCGCAAGATTCATTCCACGAACTCCCATAGAAGTTCTTCCGGTTGCACGGACATCTTTTTCGTTAAATCGGATACACTGTCCATATTTTGTGACAAGAATAATATCCTGATCCTGATCTGTGAATTTCACTTCGATCAACTCATCCTCTTCTCGAAGTGTGATTGCCGCAAGCCCTGTCTTTCTTACATTTGCATAGTCTGTAATCGGTGTTTTCTTCACGAGACCTTTCTTGGTAGCCATGAACAGATATTGTCCTTCTTTATATTCATCAATTGGAATCATGGCTGTAATCTTTTCATCCGGCATTAACTGAAGCAGATTGATAATTGCAGTTCCTCTTGCAGTTCTGCTCGCCTCAGGAATCTCATATCCTTTTAAGCGGTATACACGCCCTGTATTCGTAAAGAACATGATATAGTGATGCGTCGACGTCATAAACAACTCTTCCACATAGTCTTCATCAATCGTCTGCATTCCTTTGATTCCTTTTCCTCCACGGTTCTGGCTCTTAAATGTATCTACTGTCATACGTTTGATATATCCAAGTTTCGTCATTGTAATGACAACATCCTGTCTTGGAATTAAATCTTCCATGGAAATATCAAATTCATCAAATCCGATTGAAGTTCTTCTCTCATCACTATATTTACCGTCAATGATTAAAATCTCTTCCTTGATCACACCTAACAGCAGTTTCTATCTGCCAAAATTGCTTTCAATTCGCCAATTCGTTTCATTAACTCTGCATATTCCGTCTCCAACTTTTCACGTTCCAAACCTGTCAGAGCACGAAGTCTCATGTCCACAATCGCCTGTGCCTGTACTTCAGTAAGTTCAAATGCTTCTATCAAGCCTTCTTTTGCAATCTGTGTATTTTTCGAACCACGGATAATGCGGATTACTTCGTCAATGTTATCAAGGGCAATCAGTAACCCCTGTAAAATATGGGCGCGCTCTTCTGCCTTATTTAACTCGTACTGAGTTCTTCTTGTCACAACTTCTTCCTGATGCTTTAAATAATAATTCAGCATATCCAGAATATTCATGACTTTCGGCTCATTGTTTACGAGTGCAAGCATGATAACACCAAATGTATCCTGAAGCTGTGTATGTTTATATAACTGATTTAAAATGACATTTGCATTCACGTCACGGCGCAGTTCGATACAGATTCTCATACCTTCTCTGTTTGACTGGTCGCTTAAATCTGTGATACCGTCAATTTTTTTATCTCTTACAAGCTCTGCAATCTTTTCAATCAGACGTGCTTTATTAACCATGTACGGAAGTTCTGTCACTACAATACGGTTCTTTCCGTTCTGCATTGGCTCAATATCTGTCACCGCACGCACTCTGATTTTTCCACGTCCGGTGCGGTATGCTTCCTCAATTCCGCGTGTTCCGAGAATCATTGCTCCGGTCGGAAAGTCAGGACCTTTGATAATCTGTAAAATATCTTCGATTGTCGTCTCACCATTTTCATCAATCTGATCATCAATGATTTTACAACCGCACTGATTACTTCATGCAGATTGTGAGGTGGAATGTTTGTCGCCATACCTACAGCAATACCTGATGTTCCGTTCACAAGCAGATTCGGAAATCTTGCCGGAAGTACAGACGGTTCTTTTTCCGTCTCATCAAAGTTCGGTGTAAAATCAACTGTATTCTTGTTGATGTCAGCCGTCAGTTCCATCGAAATCTTACTCAGACGAGCCTCTGTATAACGCATCGCCGCAGCGCCGTCACCATCTACAGAACCAAAGTTTCCATGTCCATCGACAAGCGGATATCTTGTAGACCATTCCTGCGCCATATTTACGAGTGCACCATAGATTGAGCTGTCACCATGCGGGTGATATTTACCCATCGTATCACCGACGATACGGGCACATTTACGATGTGGCTTATCCGGACCGTTGTTCAATTCAATCATTGAGTATAAAATTCTTCTCTGTACCGGCTTCAAACCGTCCCGGACATCCGGGAGGGCACGGGAAGCGATAACACTCATCGCATAATCGATATAAGATTCTTCCATTGTCTTTTTCAGATCAATGTCATGCACTTTGTCAAAAATATTATCTTCCATTTTTCATTCTCCAATCTCTAAATGTCCAGGTTATTTACATATTTTGCGTTCTCTTCGATAAATTCTCGTCTCGGTTCTACCTTGTCTCCCATCAAAGTTGTAAATGTAAGGTCTAACTCCGATGTAGATTCCTCGTCCATTGTCACACGAAGTAAAATTCTGTGTTCCGGATCCATAGTTGTCTCCCAAAGCTGCTCTGCATCCATCTCCCCAAGACCTTTGTAACGCTGAATCTTGTTATTTCCATCTCTTCCAACTTCCAAAAGAATCTTATTCAACTCTTCATCACTATACGCATACCATACTTTTTTGTTCTTTTCAAGCTTATAAAGTGGAGGCTGTGCCAAATACACATAACCTTCTTTGATCAGCTCCGGCATAAAACGATACAGGAATGTCAATAATAACGTACTGATATGAGCTCCATCGACATCGGCATCTGTCATGATGATGATCTTATGATAACGAAGCTTTGAAATGTCAAAATCCTCATGTATTCCAGTTCCAAATGCAGTTATCATCGCCTTAATCTCTGCATTGGCATAAATCTTATCTAATCTGGCTTTCTCCACATTCAGGATTTTTCCACGAAGCGGGTCAGGATAGCCTGTGTTGCTCTGTCCCTGGCCGTCTTTGCAGAACCACCGGCAGAGTCACCCTCTACAATGTAAATTTCACAGTTTGCAGGATCCTTATCAGAACAGTCCGCAAGCTTTCCCGGAAGCGACATTCCTTCTAACGCAGATTTTCTTCTTGTCAGATCTCTCGCTTTTCTGGCTGCCTCTTTTGCCCTTTGAGCCATGACAGACTTCTCCACTGTCATCTTTGCTACATTTGGATTCTGCTCTAAGAAAATCTCTAACTGCGTACTAACAATATTGTCAACCGCACCGCGCGCCTCACTGTTTCCTAATTTTTGTTTTGTCTGTCCTTCAAACTGCGGATCTTCAATCTTTACACTGATGATCGCTGTCAGACCTTCTCGGATATCTTCTCCGGAAAGATTTGGCTCGTTATCTTTTAATAATTTATTTTTTCTCGCATATTCATTGAACGTCTTTGTCAAAGCATTTCGGAATCCAACGACATGTGTACCGCCTTCCGGTGTCGTAATGTTATTTACAAATCCATATGTGTTATCGCTGTAAGAGTCATTGTGCTGCATTGCAACCTCTACTGCGACACCGTCTTTTTCACCTTCACAGTAAATAATCTGCTCATAAAGAGGTGTCTTACTTTTATTCAGATACTGCACAAACTCTTTAATTCCGCCTTCGTAGTGGAAAGTCTTCTCAATCGGCTCTTCCGGTCTTTCATCTTTCAGGACAATCTTCAGATTTTTTGTCAAAAATGCCATCTCACGGAAACGCTGTTTCAACGTGTCATAATCAAACACTGTCTCCTCAAAAATCTCTTTGTCTGGAAGAAATGTAACCTTTGTTCCTGTCTTTTGTGCATCACATTCATCTATAACCTTTAATTTATAGACTACTTTGCCTCTCTCATATCTCTGCTTATAGACTTTTCCTTCGTTGTAAATCTCAACTTCAAGCCATTCAGAGAGCGCATTTACAACAGACGCACCAACCCGTGAAGTCCTCCGGATACTTTATATCCGCCACCGCCGAATTTTCCTCCGGCATGCAGTACCGTAAATACAACCTCTACCGCCGGAAGTCCTGCTTTGTGATTGATTCCTACCGGAATACCACGCCCATTGTCAATAACTGTAATGGAATTATCTTCGTTAATCGATACGAAAATCGTATCACAATATCCCGCCAATGCTTCATCTACTGCGTTATCTACAATCTCATACACCAAATGATGAAGTCCTCTGATCGAGGTACTCCCAATATACATTCCCGGTCTTTTTCTTACTGCTTCTAATCCTTCTAGTATCTGGATTTGATCTGCACCATATTCTGCACTCATATAAATCCTCCTATATTTTCGATTCGTTCAGAACCTTTACTTCTCCTTGTTTTACATATAAAATTTTATTTATAGAAAAACGATGATTCACAAAATCGTCTAATCCTGTACACGTGATTAGAGTCTGTACATCGCGAATGCTATCTAATAAATAGTTTTGCCTGTGTTTGTCCAATTCAGACAAAACATCATCCAATAATAATATTGGCGTATCTTTTATAATCTCTTTTACAAGTTCAATCTCTGATAATTTCAATGATAACGCCGCCGTCCTTTGCTGCCCCTGAGAACCAAATTTACGTATATCCAAATCATTTGTCATGAAACAAATATCATCTCTGTGAGGTCCGACGGAAGTACTTTTCATTCGAATATCCCGCTCTCTGTTTTTCAAAAGTGCCTTTTCAAATTCTAAATTTCCAATTCCCGGTTCGTAATAAAGCTTTAATTCTTCTCTTCCACCGGTCAGTTTCTTGT
>ENA-OQDW01001030-OQDW01001030.1-human-gut-metagenome-genome-assembly--contig:-NODE-1030-length-10635-cov-2.800818_pt1 | contig 10635 bp, 12 predicted proteins | sample MGYA00242784_ERZ504613 | MGnify/ENA primary metagenome ERZ504613 (study PRJEB26092, sample SAMD00036330) | human gut metagenome | host: Homo sapiens | study: EMG produced TPA metagenomics assembly of... | reverse complement strand
ATCTTCTGGACACTGCGGTTGCTGCTATCTTCATTTTAGGTAATTATAATTCTTTCCAACCTCAATTCCGCATTTTCTCTTTACCTGTGAGATATACAGATTGGAAACCTTCATGCCGGCTTTTGTTTCAGTTGGGACAAAGAACCACAGTCTCCACATGGACTCCCTGCGGAAACATATCAGTAGTAGAAACCCGCACCAGTTCATAATCCGCCGCACACAGCACCTTCAGATCCCTCGCCAGTGTCGCACTGTCACAGCTCACATACACAACCCTCTCCGGCTTCATTTTAAGGATCGTATTCAGAAGTACCTCATCACAGCCCTTCCGTGGCGGGTCTACCACGATAACGTCTGCATAAACGCCATTCTTCTCATACTCTCTCGGCAGCACTTCCTCTGCTTTTCCGACAAAAAACTCTACATTCTCAATGCCATTGAGCTTCGCATTCTCTCTTGCATTGTCAATGGCCTGTGGTACGATCTCCACGCCGCGGACGAATTTTGCTTTCTGGGCCAGGAACAGGGAGATAGTTCCGATTCCGCAGTACAGATCCCAGACAGTTTCATTTCCCGTAAGGCCGGCGTACTCCAGAGCCTTTCCATACAGTTTTTCAGTCTGGATGGGATTGACCTGGAAAAAGGACAGGGGAGAGATCTGATAGGAAATATCTCCAATGCTGTCCGTTATATAGGACTGTCCCCAAAGGAGGCGAAGCTGATCACCCAGGATCACATTGTTCCGTTTTTTATTAACATTGATGGTAATGCTGGTCATTTCCGGAATTTCACAGAGTGATTCCACAAGAGCCTTTTCTGCAGGGATCTTATCTCCGTTTAAGATCAGACAGACCATCATCTCATCTGTATGGAAGCCATAACGAATCATAATATGACGTACAAGACCTTTTCCCGTGGCCTCATCGTAGGGCTGTACATGATATTTTTCCATGTGTCCGATCACACGGTCCAAAACCTCTTTATTCTGTTTCACTCCCAGAATACATTCTCGGTTATCAATGATGGAGTGGGTTCTTCCTGCATAAAAGCCTGTGATGATCTTTCCGTCTTTATTTTTTCCTACCGGAAACTGTGCCTTGTTTCGATAATGATAGGGGTCTTCCATCCCCATGATCGGTTCCATATCAAGATTCTGAAAACCTCCGATTCTTTCCAGATGTCCACGAACCTTTTTCTCTTTAAATTTCAGCTGCTGCTCGTAGGATAATGCCTGAAGCTGGCATCCTCCGCACTGGCGGGCAATAGAGCAGGCAGGTTTCACACGGTATGGAGACGGTGTGATCACCTCCATCAGACGGCCATAGCCATAGTTCTTTTTTGCCTTGATGATCTTGGCTTTGATCCGGTCTCCGATCACGGCGTCTTTCACAAAAACGGTGAAGCCATCGGCTTTCCCGATACCTTCACCGTCAACTCCGCAATCCTCTATATCTAAAGTGAGTATATCGTTTTTACGGAATTCCATGTATTAAATATCTCCTGTTCTTCTTAAATTGGACTCAAAAAGCCGGTTGAAACCAAGCCATTCTTTTTTGCCTTTGTCTGCGTGGAAAATTTCTGTCAGTGTCTCCATCCTTGCATCTGTATTGTCTGCCAGATTCAGGGCAACTGCCTCTGCAAGTGCCGGCTTCTTGGGAGAACCGTACTCCAGCTCACCATGATGTGCAAGAATACAATGGATCACCTGATTCTCAAGCTTCTCCGGAAAATCCGGGATCTCTTTTGCAAGATCATGTACCATCTGTGCCCCGATCACAATATGTCCCAGAAGCTGTCCCTCATCTGTATAATCATTCATCGGAAAAGCAGAAAGCTCCTTCGTTTTGCCCACATCATGAAGAAGTGCGGTTGTGATCAGAAGATCACGGTTTAAAACCGGATATGCATTTGCCATGTAATCACAGAGACGTGTCACTCCAAGAGTGTGTTCCATCAGTCCGCCGATAAAGCCGTGATGTACGGTCTTGGCTGCAGAATGTCCCTCAAATATCTTCATAAATTCCTGATCTTCTACAAAAAGCTTCTTCAGAAGCTGGGAAAGATAGGGATTCTTCACACTGTTGATAAGCTCTCGCAGCTGGCTCTGCATATCATCCACACTGTTCTCACTGGTAGGAAGATAATCTGCCGGATCATACTCCCCTTCTCCTGCCTTGCGTGCTCTCTTGATATTCAGCTGCATGGCGCCTGCAAAGCTTGTCACATCTCCCATGATCTCAATATAATCCAGCGCATCAAACTCATCAATTCCCAGAGAATTGGGATCCCAGATCTTACCATCGATCACACCTGTTTTATCCTGAAGGATCAGATTCTCATAGGGCTTGCCATTTTTCGTTGTAGCTGCCTGTTTCTGTTTGCAGAGATAGATCCCGTTTACTCTGTCTCCCTCATGTAATTCATTTAAAAAACGCATAAAATTATTGCCTTTCTGTTCTTTTTACTTTCAAAGCAGACATACTCACAAACACATCTGCTTCACACTTTGCATTTATAGCCAGACTTTCTTTATGATCTTTGGCCGCATCCCGGTCCGGGCTTTCTGGCATTTCTGCACAGTTTCCACTTACTTCCGGGCTTTATTCAGTATCATAACACATTTTACTTTCCTTTGCTATGGAAATCATGTAAAATAGGAAACGAAGTGTTTTTTTGCATATCCTGTGTTACGCAGAAAAGCACAGAATCAACAGAAGTAACAAAAAGGAGTAACTATAGCAACAATGAACAAAAAAGCATACAAAGCACTTGAATACTATAAAATCATAGATCTGCTCACAGACAAGGCATCCTCCCCATGGGAAAAGATCTCTGTCGAAAGCTTACCCCTTCCACAGACATTGAAGAGATCCGGTCCATGCAGTTGCAGACACACGATGCCCTTGCACGCCTGTTCAAAAAAGGCGGCATTTCCTTCGGCAGCGTCAAGGACATCCGCGGCACATTAAAACGTCTTACTGTTGGCAGCGCCTAAATGCACCGGAGCTGCTTTCTGTCTGCAGTCTTCTTGAGAATACCGGTCGTGTAAAGGCCTATTCCAGAAGTGACCGTGATGACGGAATGACCGATTCCCTTGACGGAATGTTTGCAGCACTGGAACCTCTGACACCCCTCAGCACAGAGATCCGCCGCTGTATCCTTTCTGAGGATGAGATCAGTGACGATGCCAGCAGCACGCTTCGTCAGATCCGCCGCAGCATCAAAGCCACCAACGACCGGATACACACCCAGCTTTCTTCTCTGGTTGCAGGAAGTGCCAGGAATTATCTTCAGGATTCCGTTATCACCATGCGCGACGGTCGCTACTGTATCCCGGTAAAAGCTGAATATAAAGGCCAGGTTCCCGGTATGATCCACGACCAGTCTGCCACAGGTTCCACTCTTTTCATTGAGCCTATGGCTGTTGTCAAGCTGAACAACGATATCCGCGAGCTGGAGCTGAAAGAGCAGAAAGAGATCGAAGTGATCCTTGCATCCTTAAGCCAGCAGGTAGCTGCTGAGCTGGAAGCTATTCACGCAGATCTTTCCATCATGGTACAGCTGGACTTTATTTTTGCCCGTGCCGCACTTGCCATGGACATGAACGCCAGTGAACCTGTTTTCAACACAGAAGGCCGGATCCGGCTTCGCCAGGCCCGTCATCCACTGATCGATAAGAAAAAAGCCGTTCCTATTGACATCCGTCTCGGGGATGATTTTGACCTCCTGGTTGTCACCGGACCAAACACCGGTGGTAAAACTGTTTCCCTGAAAACCGTAGGTCTTCTTACCATGATGGGACAGTCGGGTCTCCATATCCCGGCGCTGGATCGTTCCGAACTTGCACTTTTCCGCGAGGTTTATGCTGATATCGGAGATGAGCAGAGCATTGAACAGTCCTTAAGTACCTTCTCCTCTCATATGACAAACGTGGTTTCCTTCCTGAAATCCGCAGATCAGGATTCCCTGGTCCTCTTCGATGAGCTTGGTGCAGGTACGGACCCTACAGAGGGTGCCGCTCTTGCCATTGCGATCCTGTCACATCTTCACGAGCAGGGTATCCGTACCATGGCAACCACCCATTACAGCGAACTGAAGATCTATGCCCTCTCCACTCCAGGTGTGGAAAATGCCTGCTGTGAATTCGATGTGGAAACCTTACGTCCGACCTACCGCCTTCTGATCGGTGTTCCGGGAAAAAGTAACGCATTTGCCATTTCTTCCAAGCTGGGGCTTCCGGATTTCATCATCGCCAAAGCAAAGGAACAGATCAGCGAGCAGGATGAATCTTTTGAAGATGTTCTGACATCCCTGGAGCAGAGCCGTGTCACCATCGAAAACGAGCGTGCTGAAATTGCCCGTTACAAAGAACAGGTAGAAGAGCTGAAAAAATCTCTTCAGGAAAAAGAAGAAAAGCTGGATGAACGTAAAGAGCGGATTCTCAGAGAAGCCAATGAACAGGCACATGCAATCCTCCGCGATACCAAGGAATACGCAGATCAGACCATGAAGCTTTTCCATAAATTCCAGAAGGATCACGTAGATACCGCTTCCGTGGAAAAAGAGCGCCAGAACCTGAAAAAACGTATGTCAAAAGCCGAAAATGGAATGTCTTCCAGGCAGCAGAAGCAAAAGCCAAAGAAACAGCTGAAGCCATCCGATCTTTCTCTTGGCGATACTGTAAAGGTGCTCAGCCTGAATCTGAAAGGAACAGTTTCCAGTTATCCGGATTCCAAAGGATATCTCTTTGTGCAGATGGGTATCATACGTTCCAAGGTTCATATCTCCGATCTGGAGCTTGTGGACGAGCCGGTGATCACCACTCCGTCCATGCAGCGTACCGGCGCCGGAAAGATCCGTATGTCCAAGGCAGCCAGCATTTCCACAGAGATCAATCTTCTCGGAAAAACCGTAGATGAGGCAGTTGCAGAGCTGGATAAATATCTGGATGACGCCTATATCGCACACATGAAATCCGTCCGTATCGTTCACGGAAAAGGTACCGGTGCCCTCCGCAAAGGTGTCCACAATTACCTGAAGCGCCAAAAGCACGTAGCTTCCTTCCGTCTCGGCGAATTCGGAGAAGGCGATGCCGGCGTGACCATTGTAGAATTCAAGAAATAAAAAGGAGCTGAAGCCATGGCTACAAAACAGAAAATCCTCATTGTTGACGATGACAACAACATTGCAGAGCTGGTTGCTCTCTATCTCACAAAAGAATGCTTTGAGACTAAGATCGTAAATGACGGCGAGGAAGCCCTGAAGCAGTTCCATATTTTTCACCCGGATCTGATCCTTCTGGATCTCATGCTTCCGGGCATTGACGGATACCAGGTATGCCGTGAGATCCGTCACACCTCCGATGTACCGATCATTATGCTTTCCGCCAAGGGAGAAACCTTTGACAAAGTCCTGGGACTGGAACTTGGAGCGGATGATTACATCATCAAGCCTTTTGACTCCAAAGAGCTGGTGGCACGTGTCCGTGCGGTACTGCGCAGATTTCATGTAAAATCTCCGTCTGCCGCGCCAAAGGAAAAATGTGTTTCCTATCCGGATCTGGTGATCAACCTGACCAACTATTCTGTAACTTATATGGGACACCAGATCGATATGCCGCCAAAGGAGCTGGAGCTTCTCTATTTCCTGGCAGCTTCTCCCAATCAGGTTTTCACAAGAGAACAGCTTCTGGATCACATCTGGGGCTATGAATACATTGGCGATACCAGAACCGTAGACGTTCACATCAAACGTCTCCGTGAAAAGATCAAGGATAATCCAAACTGGGCTCTTTCCACAGTCTGGGGGATCGGTTACAAATTTGAGGTAAAGGATTCATGAAACAGCATCTTTATACTAAACTGCTGATCCTGTACTTTATGCTGGGCGGAATCTGCTTTCTGCTGCTTTCCTCCGGTGGCTCCTACCTGGTAGAAAAAAGGCTGGAGCGCTCTACCGGAGAGTCCCTTTACCGCACTGCCAGCCAGCTGGTTTCCAAAAATGAACTTCGTCAGGCTGTAAAAAGCCCCAAAAACGAATCCCTCACCCTGGCTCTTTCCTCTGCAGCAGCCTTTCAAAATGCAGATTTCTGGGTTATGGATACAGATGGGAACGTTCTGATAAACACAAACCAGCAGTCCTCTGATTCCGGTGATATCACCGTCAGGAACTTCCGACCGGAAGATTACGAAGATACCTGCTATTCCTCCGGTACGTTTTACGGGACATTAAAAACCACACAGCTAAGCACAGTCGTTCCCATAAAAGATACGGATCTGGTGACTGGTTATCTGGTGATCCACTACCCTATGAAAAACCTCTACGAAAGCCGCAGCAATATCGTAGAGGTTATGATCCTGATCTTTATTGTGATCTATGCACTGTTTTTCAGTTTTCTTCTGATCTATTTTTACAGGGTCCACAAACCTCTGAAAGAAATCTTAAAGGGTGCCCTGGAATTTGCCAACGGAAATCTTACCTACACGATCCCCGTAGATTCTGAAGATGAGATGGGATATCTTTCCCACTCCCTGAATTACATGGCAGACAAGCTGAACAAAAACGGAGAGTATCAACGACAATTCATTTCCAATGTGTCCCATGATTTCCGCTCGCCTCTGACCTCCATCAAAGGCTATGTGGAAGCCATGCTGGACGGTACCATCCCACCGGAAATGCAGGAACGTTATCTGAAAGTCATTGCTTTTGAATCCACCCGTCTGGAAAAGCTTACCCGAAGTCTCCTTACCTTAAACGAACTGGATGTCAAAAAGCGTATGATGCATATGCGGCGTTTTGATATCAATGAAACGATCCGTACCACAGCCGCCACCTTTGAGGGAACCTGTTCGGAACGAAACATCCGTCTGGAGCTCCTCCTTGCGGGAAAAGAGCTTTTTGTCCGTGCAGATATGGAACAGATCCAGCAGGTACTATACAATTTATTGGACAATGCGGTAAAATTCAGCAGCGACAATTCTTCTATCACACTGGAAACCACAGTCAATCATGGAAAGGTTTTTGTCTCAGTCAAAGACCATGGAAGCGGAATTCCAAAGGAAAGTCTTTCCAGAATCTGGGATCGTTTCTATAAGATCGATGTCTCCCGTGGAAAAGACCGCAAGGGTACCGGGCTTGGCCTTGCCATTGTAAAAGAGATCATCAACGCTCATAAGCAGAATATCAATGTGATCAGCACCGTAGGTGTTGGAACAGAATTTATCTTTACACTGGAAAAAGCAAAATAAAACATCAAAAACCTCTGATCCGGAAGGCTGTAAAAGAAATATCTCTCAATATCTCCTACAGTATTTCCAGATCAGAGGTTTTTATTTACTCTTTGCAGGCTTATTTCCAATCGTAATTTCTCAGATGGCCTTCCAGATTCATATGCGTAAAATTATGCTGTCGCAGCGCCTCATAAAGCACAATGGCAACTGAATTGCTTAAATTCAGGGAACGGATATCTCCGATCATCGGGATCCGCACGCAGGTTTCCTGATTGTTTACCAGGATATCCTCCGGGATTCCCGCACTCTCCTTGCCAAACATAATGAAACAGTCATCCTCATACTGCACATCTGTATAAGTCTGAGGTGCCTTGGTGGTTGCGTAATAAATCTTTGCTCCCGGATTCTTTTTGAGAAAATCCTCATAGTCCAGATATCTGGTCACATCCCAGATGTTCCCAATAATCCATACCTGCACGCTTGATGGCCTTTTCATTCAGGCGAAAACCAAGCGGTTCGATCAGATGCAGCCTGGTTCCTGTTGCCACACAGGTTCTGCCGATATTTCCTGTATTTGCCGGAATTTCCGGCTCATGGAGCACAATATTCAAAACTCCCATTTATTTTTCCTCTTTTCTACATAGCATTAAATATACAAAATATGCATTCGCAATCCGCTTCGCTGCTTGCTCATGAGATCAAAAAGCCAAGCTTTTTGGTCTCATCTTCTGCCGGGCGTTCCAGATATCTGGCATTTCCGCCGCTGTAAAGAAGCCTGTTATTTCCGGAATCGGTCTGCCCGATCACTGCTGCCATGATCCCCTCTCGCCGCAACTGCTGCACAAACGCATCACCGCCATGGATTCCCATAAGAATACTTCCGCCGGAAAGCAGCTTGTACGGATTCACATCAAAGATCTCACAGATCTCTATGGTTTCCTGTCGGATGGGCACACTTCGAAGATCTGCACTAAGACCTACTCCGGATGCTCCGCCATTTTCCAGAGGCAGCAAGAAAGCCGCCTTCTCCCATCCGATATCGGGCACTGGCTCCGGATTCTTCCGCCATTTTCCAAATTTTATCATTCTCTGTTCCTGTTCCGTAAACCTCAGGAAGCTTTACAGCATCCTCGAGAAACCGTTCTGCAAAAAACTCCCGCAGCCTGTCATAATAATTCTTTGTGATCCATGCAGTTCCTTCTGCTGCCACAGGGCCTGCCACGATCAGCTCGTCTCCCGGCATAAGCGTCCGTCTATCTCTGCCTGAAGCGCCTCCAGTGCTTTTTTTCCAAGTTTCATAACTGCCGCCTTAATAAAGGATAAGCGAAAGCACTGTCGGAACTACCATTGCCAGTACCAGAATAACTGCGATGATCGCTGTGATCACTTTTCTTTTTTTCGGATCAAACATTCCCATAATTATCATTCACCTCATCTGTAATATCCGTTAATTGCGCATTGTTGGTCAAAGGATCCCTGTCTGTATAATCAAAAGAAGCTTCTTTCCATCCCGGAACACCTCGATATGGGCGGTTTTCGGGATTTTTTTCGCTTTCCGGTAATCCAGATCAGCCGCTCATACGGCTTCTGGTCTGAAGCAAAGGATGGCCTGCTCTTTAAATTCTCTCGAAGATAAAGATCCAGGAGCATTACATCGGAAAGTGCTTCCGACGGGATCTCTTTCTGTTCTCCGGCAAACTCCATAAGGATCTCATAGCGCCTCATCCTGGAATGAGAGATCTCCGAGTATCCTTTTTTCTCATAAAATCTGCCAAGTGCCTCATACATCCGGAAAGGATCGTCAAAATACTTCTCCAGAAATACAAGGGTATTTTTGAACTGCCCACTATTATAATACACTTCCACCATACTTTCCACCATTTTCAGCCTTAAAATCTCCCCGTAGGTCATCCAGGCTGTGGAAAGTACCTCATAGGGTTCCCGATCCTTGTAAAGAATCTGATATTCCCCTGTCATTTCCATCATGTGTGAACCCTTCAGCACCTTCAGGAAACCAAGCTGAAACTGTTCCGGACGCAGTGCGTAAACATCACAGAAGGACTTATGGAAGCTGTCATATCCCTCATAGGGAAGTCCTGCGATCAGATCCAGATGCTGGTGGATATTTCCAAAGCTGTGGATCTGCTCTACAATCCCTTTCAGCTTTTCAAAATCCATGGTTCTCCGAATGGCTTTGATAGTCTGAGGATTGGTAGACTGTACACCAATCTCCAGCTGGATCAGGCCCGGACGCATGGTTTTCATCAGCGCCAGCTCCTCCGAACGGAGAAGATCTGCTGAAATCTCAAAATGAAAATTGGTGATCCCGTTATCATTCTCCGTAATATACCTCCAGATCTCCATGGCATGGTCATGCTTGCAGTTGAAGGTACGATCCACAAATTTGACCTGAGGAACTTTATTATCAATAAAAAACTGCAATTCCTTTTTTACAAGCTCAATATCACGGAACCGAAGCTTCTTATCTATGGAAGAAAGGCAGTAACTGCAGGAAAAGGGGCATCCCCTGCTGCTCTCATAATAAATAATGCGGTTTTTAAACTCTGTAAGATTGCTGTATGCAAACGGAACTTTACTTAAATCCATCAATTCCCGCCAGCCCGTGTGTACAATATCCCTGCCTTTGTTTTCATCACGAAAAGCCACTCCGCGGATCCCGCTCAAAGTTTCCGGTTTTCTTTCTATATAATAACCTGCCAGTTCATGGAAGGTTTCCTCTCCTTCTCCCACCATCACTCCAAAAACGCAGGATTCTTTTCAGAAATTCCACCGCATCGTAGGATACCTCCGGGCCTCCTGCCCAAAACTCCACCTGTGGAAGGATTTTCTTAAGATCCGGCACCAGCTCCCTGACAAAAGAAATATTCCAGATATAGCAGGAAAAGCAGACCACATCCGGTTGCTCCAGATAAATATCTTTTAAAATGTCATCCCTGATCTGATTGATCGTATACTCTTTGACCACAACCCTGGAGCTGTATTCTCCGGAACAGGATTTCAGGTTATATACCGCAAGATTGGAATGGATATATTTTGCATTGCATGCTGCAAGTAAGATTTTCAAATTTTATATTCTCCTAACTTCTGTCGGATAATTTCTTTCCCCGGCAGTTTTCATTATTTCTCTGTTGATCCTTTTCGCTTTATGATTATAACGTTCCCGCCACCGGATGTAAATAGAAAAACAGGGGTTACTGTTCACTGGTAATATTCCGCGAGGTGTTTTTTGTGAGCGAAGGTCACAGAAAACCCGAGACATACCGCGCGAATTTATGCGATCAGCATAAATTCTGTGCATCGCGAAGCGTGTTACTGTGAACGGAGTGAACAGTAACGCATTTTCCAAATACACTCTAATGTTTATAGATTTTTATAGACATATTTT
>ENA-OQDW01001029-OQDW01001029.1-human-gut-metagenome-genome-assembly--contig:-NODE-1029-length-10639-cov-1.829338_pt1 | contig 10639 bp, 17 predicted proteins | sample MGYA00242784_ERZ504613 | MGnify/ENA primary metagenome ERZ504613 (study PRJEB26092, sample SAMD00036330) | human gut metagenome | host: Homo sapiens | study: EMG produced TPA metagenomics assembly of... | reverse complement strand
AACAATCCGGTGGCGATAGCTAAGGGGATCCACCTGTTCTCATCCCGAACACAGTAGTTAAGCCCTTAAACGTCGAAAGTACTTGGCTGGAAGCGGCCTGGGAGGATAGAAAGCTGCCGGTTAAAAATAACCATACCATACGGTATGGTTATTTTTTTATGTTAGATAAATTTCTAATCTTTACTTGACGTTAGCCTACGCTAATAGTATACTATATGAAGATGAAGAATAGTGTTCTTGATAAGGAACAACACAAGGGGCTTTTAATCACTGTATTGTTTGTCTGTTTTTTGTTATAATATAAAGCAAGCTATGAATTTATTTAGGAGGATATTGCCATGAAAATGGAATTTACAAAGATGCACGGTACTGGTAACGATTATGTTTACGTCAACTGTATGGAACAGGAATTGCCTAATCCGGGTGCTATTTCCGAATATATCAGCCACAGACGTTTTGGTATTGGCAGTGATGGCCTGATCATGATCTGTAAATCTGACGTTGCGGATTTTAAAATGCGTATTTTTAACGCTGATGCTTCTGAAGCTAAGATGTGCGGTAATGGGAGCAGATGTATCGCCAAGTATGTTTATGATAAAGGTCTGACGGATAAAACAACTTTTACGCTGGAAACGCTCTCCGGTATCAAAACCATCGATGTATTTTTGGGTGAAGACGGTAAGTGGCAGAAGCCAGTATCGATATGGGCGAGCTATTTTTAAATGTGCCGACATCCCCATGATCAGCGATCACTTTATGTTTGTAGATCAGGGACTGGTGCTGGAAGAAGACGTTGTTTATAATGGTACGGCTATTTCTGTAGGCAATCCGCATTTCGTCACCTTTGTAGACGATGTAGATGCTTTGGACCTGGAAAAATTAGGGCCTAAATTTGAAAAACACAAATTATTTCCTGAAAACGTCAATACTGAATTTGTGCAGGTAATCGATAAAAATACCGTTAAATTCCGCGTCTGGGAACGCGGCAGCGGCGAAACCTGGGCCTGCGGCACCGGCGCGACAGCAGTTTGTGTTGCTACTATCATGCTGGGCCATGCAGGTAAAAAAGGTGAAGAATTAACAGTTATCGCCAAAGGCGGCACTCTGAAGCTTACCCATTTGGCCAATAACCATGTTATTTTAAGAGGCCCGGCTGTAACTGTATTTGAAGGCGTCATCGATATTCCCGATGAAGTCATTAATAAATAAAAATATATTTTTAGTTTAATGGGGGACAAAAAATGGCTTTTGTAAATGACAACTATTGTAATTTGAAAGACAGCTACCTGTTTTCGCAAATCGCGCAAAAGGTTAATGCTTATGTAGCGGAACATCCTGAGAAAAAGGTTATTCGTATGGGTATCGGCGACGTTACCCTGCCTTTGGCGCCGGCCGTTATCGACGCGATGCAGAAAGCCGTTGCCGAAATGGGCGTAAAGGAAACTTTCCGTGGCTACGGACCGGAGCAGGGCTATGATTTCCTGCACGAAGCTATCGTAAAATATTATGCCGGCTTCGGCGTAACTTTGGCCAGCGATGAAATCTTTATCAGCGACGGCGCCAAAAGCGACTGCGGCAATATTACCGATATTTTCAGCAATGCGAATACGATCCTGATTCCTGATCCGGTCTACCCTGTATATCTGGATACCAATATCATGTGCGGCCGTAAAATAGTTTATATGGACGGCAAGCCGGAAAACAACTTCCTGCCAATGCCTGACTACAGCGTTAAAGCTGACATCATTTATCTTTGCTCGCCGAATAATCCTACCGGCGCTGTTTATACCAAAGAGCAGCTGGAGGCCTGGGTCGCTTATGCATTGAAAAACGACGCGGTCATCCTGTATGATGCCGCTTATGAAGCGTTCGTTGATGATCCTGCTATACCGCGCAGTATTTTTGTCGTTGAAGACGCCAGAAAATGCGCTATCGAATTATGCTCCCTGTCTAAAACTGCCGGTTTTACCGGTACCCGCTGCGGTTATACTGTAGTGCCGCATGCTTTGGTACGTAAAACTGAAAGCGGTAAAGAGCTGGAACTGAATAAAATGTGGCTGCGCCGTCAGACTACCAAATTCAACGGTGTGCCTATATCATCCAACGCGGTGCCGAAGCTGTGTTCAGTGAGCAGGGGCAAAAGGAATGCCGCGAAATGCTGGCTTTTTATAAAGAAAATGCCAGGATCATGGCCGAAGGACTGCGCAGAAAAGGCATTAAATTCTACGGCGGGACCCATTCACCCTATATTTGGCTGCAATGCCCGCAGGGTATGTCTTCCTGGGAATTCTTTGATTTCCTGCTTGAAAAACTGGCTGTTGTCGGTACTCCCGGCGCCGGTTTTGGCGTTATGGGCGAAGGATACTTCCGCCTGTCCGCTTTTGGCAGCCGTGAAAACACTATCGAAGCAATGGAACGCATTGAAAAAGAACTGTAAGCAGAATAATAAAAACGCTGGTTTTTAACCAGGCGTTTTTGTTTTTAAAACAGACCGTCAATTTTTAACAGCTTTGATACAGAACATCGGGACTGGGATATAGAAGATATCCTGTTCGGCATAAATACGGTCGCCGACGCTCTGGTCGACAGAACAGGAACAGCTGCCTAAAGCCTTAAGTATTTCCAAGTCCCAGCGGGGACGTTCAAAGAGGCTGATTTCCAGCATATGGTAAATATTGTGGCACTCATTTAATAATTCTGCGGAAACATCGGCATGGGCATTGAGGCAGGCAGTTTTTGCCGATGATGGTCCTTGGCGTATTCCGCGTCATAATTCAGCAGGATACCTTTCGGAGCCAGCACACGGAGCCATTCGGCGTAAGCTGTTTCGGGATGGGGCAGGTTCCACATCAGATTTCTGGCAATAACGACGTCAAAGCTGCCGTCAGAAAAAGCCGTATGCTCGGCATCGGCAGTTTGAAAAGTACAGCTGCAGCCTTCTGCTGCCGCCAGCGCTTCCGCCTGAGCGATCATGCAGGTGTCAGATCGATACCGGTGACTCGGTGGCCTTCATTAGCCAGCAGAACGGAGAAAAAACCGGCGCCGCAGCCAACGTCAAGGATACGCAGCTGTTTTGCGGGCGGCAAATGCTGCACGATCTCGCGCTGCCACTGGCTGTATTTTTCACTGTGCAGCTCCTGACGGCGCAGTGCGGCAAAAGCGTCGGCCCTTTTCGTCCAGTAATTTTCAATATAGTTTTTGGTATCGCCGCTTGGATTAAGCGTTTTTTTAGATAAATCAGACATGATCTGCTCCTATTTTATCGCTGCAATCATAAACATGGGCGTTGAAGCGTAATTTATTTTTTCTACCGTCGACCAGACGCGCTGCCAGACAGAAACGTCAGTAGTAATGGAACGCATACGCAGCTTTTCCAAAGTGCGGATATCCCAATGCGGCCGTTGGATACCTGTCAGAGGTACCTGCAGGGCGATTGCCTCCATCGCGTCGATATCAGTACTCAGATAATGGTCTTCAAGATCGTTTTGCTGTACGTTGCGTCGATCCTGTTCGTATTGCTGTTTTAAGTCAGCGTCATACAGATAATTATACCAGTTGGCGTCAAAATTCAGAAGCAGCTCCGGGTTTCAATACATGACGCCAGTTGCCATAAGTCTGCTCCGGGTCTTCCAGGACCCAGGTAAGATTGCGTGAAAGTACAACGTCAAAAGATTCTGCGGTAAACGTCGGCTTCTGCGCGTCCATCAGGCGAAAATCGATAGCTTCCTGCCAAGGTCCGGCATTACGTTTGGCTTCAGCCAGCATTGCCGGGGCAGCGTCGATAGCCGTTACTTTATAACCGCTTCCGCCAGAATAACAGCAAAGAAACCGGGACCGGTGCCGGCGTCTAAAACAGTGATTTCCTGCGTCGCCCGGTTAGGATAAACCATCTGGATCTGTCTGCTGATTTCTCTGAGCCAGTTGCTGCGCTGACAGCCTGCCAGTTCTTCCTGATTGACCTGCGAATAACTGGGAGCCCGATCTGTCCAGTATTTTTTATTAACTTCAAATAATGCAGATGTCATAGCCTTCACCTATATTTTCGTAAGATTGAATGCTGCCGTTACCAGTTCGCGGGTGTAATGCTGCTGCGGTCGGGTGATGATATCCAGGGCAGGTCCGCTTTCAATGATCGTCCCGGACTGCATGATCAGGATTCGCTGGCAGATTTCCTGTACAAGAGTAATGTCGTGACTGATGAACAGCAGGCTCATTTTAGTTTCAGCCTGCAGCTTAAGCAGCAGCTGAATGATCTCTGCCTGGGTCTGTACGTCTAAAGCGCTGGTTATTTCATCGCAGATCAGCAGCCGCGGTTTGATACTGATCGCTCTGGCGATAGCGGCACGCTGACATTCGCCGCCGCTCAGCTGGTGCGGAAATTTTTCAGCATGCTGCGGTGTCAGGCCTGCTGCCAGCAGTAAAGCGATCGATCTTTCCTGGGCCGCAGCCTTAGTACAGCCGTAATTCAGCATTGGCAGCATAATCGAGCTGCCGATGCTTTTCCGGGGGTGAAAAGCCGCAGCGGCATTTTGAAAAACCAGCTGGACCTGACTGTAATAATTTTTTCGCAGTGCGGCATCGGCAAAGTCCAGCGGCTGGCCATTGAAGCTGACCGTACCGCTGTCGGCCGGCGTCAGTCCCATAAGCAGACGTGCAGGGTGCTTTTGCCGCAGCCGCTTGCCCCAGCCAGCCCCAGACATTCGCCGGGGGCAACACTAAAGCTGACATTGCAGACAGCAGGCAGCGCGTTATGTTCACTGAAGAAGTTTTACTGAGGCTGGCTGCCTCTAACAGGACGCTCATAAAAGAAATTCCTTTCTGAAATGCGGTATGGCCTCGATCAGCTTACGGGTATAGTCATGCTGCGGCCGGTTGAGTATTGTTTGCGCCGGACCGCTTTCGATGATTTCGCCCTGCCGCAGTACGGCGATCGTATCAGCTATCTGAGCCAAAGCGCTGATGTTATGTGAAACAACGATCAACGCAGTATGGTGATCTGTTTTGAGCTGCAGCAGGTGCCGCAGTATTTTCTGCTGCGTCAGCAAATCAAGTCCAGAGGTCGGTTCGTCTGCCAGTAACAGTTCCGGCTTCAGCAAAAGTGCCATAGCGATACAGACCCGCTGGTTCATGCCGCCCGAAAGCTGAAACGGATAGCTGTTTAAAATGGCCTGAGGCTTAGAAAAATCGAGCCCGGCAAGCACCTGCTCGGCAGACTGCAGGCTGGCGGCCGTATCGAACTGTCCTTGTGCCTGCAGCATAGTGCAGATTTGCGAGCCGATCGTCTGCAGGGGATATAAAGATGCTGTAGGGTCCTGAAAAATCATGGACAGCTTCCTGCCGAGCAGACCGCTGCTGTTCAGACGGCCGCCGCTGAGCAGGCTGTGCCCCTGCCAGAGGATCTCGCCGCCGGTAATGACAGCGTTAGCAGGTAAAAGGCCGGTCAGCGTTTTTAATAGAGTGCTTTTGCCGCCGCCGGAGCTGCCGACGATGCCCAGGATCTCTCCCGGGCAGACAGTAAGCTGCACAGCTTTTAAAATTTCTTTAGCCCCATAGGCAAGGCTCAGGTTATTTATTTGCAGTAATGGCTGCTGTTTGTTCATAGTTGAACCCCTTAGACCTCAAGGTCGGAGGTGATTTCGTAATAATCGGAAGGATGGGCTGTAAAGCCCTTGATGTTGCTTTTCATCACAAAGGACATTTTCAGATGCGAAGCATAGATAAATGCGTTATCGTCTAAAAGCTGCTGGCTGATCTGACTGCCAGCCTGCTGCGTGCTGCCGGGTCAAATTCGCCGCGCAGCTGCCGGGTCAGTTCTTCGACCCGTTCATTATGGTAGTGGCCGGAATTATAGGAAGAACTGTCCAGTACATGGGTCGTAAAATAATACTGCGGGTCGCCTGTAGCGCAGCCACAAAAGCTTGGCATAAATATCCCAATCCCCGCGTTTCAGAAAATCGTTATAGTTATCTGTCGCGTTGACTTCGGCCCTGATACCGACCTCCTTTAGAAAAGCCTGGGCCGCTTCGGCCAGTAAAGGCAGCTCCTGCCGGGACGTATAGGTGAGCCAGCGGACGGTAAGGTCCTGACCGTTTTTATCAACGTAGCCGTTGCCGTCAGTGTCGATCCAGCCGGCTTCCCGCAGCAGTTTTTTTGCCTGTTCGGCGTTATAAGCGTCCGTATGCACGGCATCGCCGCCGCAGGGCATATTGGCAGGGAAGGGACCGACAGCCGGCGTACCGTTGCCATTCAAAAGCACGCTGGTAAATTTATCCTTGTCGATAGCCATAGCTATTGCTTTTCTAACGGCAGGCTCCTGTAATACCGGCGTCGTAAAATTCAGGCAGGCCTGAAAAACTCTGGAAGTATTGGCGGAAGCAACCTTAAATTTTGCATTGCCGGTAAATAAAGGCAGACTGGCATAGGGCAGGCCCTGTGTGGCATCGATCTCGCCGTTCTGCAGCGCCATCGTCAAAGTATCGCCGTCGGGAATACTGCGGACGATAACTTTATCTGTTTTCACCATGCCGCCCCAGTACGCCGGATTTTTAGTCAAAACTATTTCCGTAGGCGTCAGGCTTTGGACGATATACGGGCCGGTGCCCGAGATTTTGACATCGTCGGCAGTGCCACGCTGCATATCGATGATGCAGCCGTAAGGATCGCATAAATAATTGATCAGCGCCGGCGCTTTTTCCTGAGACTTTATCGTAACGGTTTGTCCGTCAGCAGTGATTGAAGCCAGTTTTAAGTCGTCGGCAGCCCGTTTATGGCGCTTTACCAGATCCTCAAGGCAGGCTTTCACGGCGGCTCCGGTAAGTCTGGCGCCGCTGCTGAAATTTACGTCGTCGCGTAAAGTGATTTTAACAGTATGATCATCAAGAAATTCGTAGCCTGTTGCCAGCCAGGCTGCGGCTGCATTGCTTCATTAAAGCGGAACAGCGTTTCGCCGACGCCGTAGCGCAGTGTTGACCAGCCTTATAGGATTCGTGCGGGTCCATACCGGCGTTCTCCATAGCCACACCGTAAGCTGTGGTGCCGTAACGAAAGACAGATTCTCCCGCCTTGTCAGGAGCTGCGGAAGGGCCGCAGCCGTTGAGCAGTAAAGCGGTAAGCAGCAGACCGCTGCTCAGTAAAGAAAGTTTAATCATAATAGCAATACCCCTCGCATAAAATTATTTAGGATTGAATTTAGGGTCAAGCTGATCACGTAAGCTGTCACCTAAAAGATTGAACAGACTGACCGTCACAAAAATCGCCGCACCGGGTGCCAGGATCACCCACGGCGCCGTCTGCAGCATACTGCGGCTGCTGCTCATCATCGAACCCCACTCGGCTGCCGGCGGCTGGGCCCCCAGACCCAGAAAAGATAGGCCGGCAAGTTCCATCAGCATCGTGCCAAGATCAAGTGCCGACATTACCAGCAGCGGACTTAAAATAGAAGGGAGGAGATGCCGGAAAATTATTTCCGTGTCGCTGCAGCCGCTCAAACGTGCCGCCTCGATATATGGCTGCTGCCGGACAGTCAGCGCCTGACTGCGGGCCAGGCGTGCATATTTGGGCCACGAGATGACGGCCAGCGCCAAAACAGCATTTGTCATACCGCCGCCCAGGATACTGGCAACAGCAATGGCAAAAACAAGGCCGGGAAACGCTAAAAAAATATCGGACAGACGCATGATAAAATTATCCAGCTTCCCGCCATAGTAACCGCTCCAGAGCCCGGCGGCAGTACCGGTAGTAAAAATGATCCCCACTAAAGCCAGCGCAGAAAAAATGGAGCTTTGCCCGCCGACCAGCACACGCGAAAAAACGCAGCGTCCGTAACGGTCAGTCCCAAAGGGATATTCGGCGCTGGGAGCCTGCAAAGCCAGGTCAAGGTTTGCAGATAAGGATCGTGAGGTACCCAGTAAGGCGCGCTGAGCGTGACCAGAAACAGCAGCACTGTCAGCAGAAGCAGCCAGCAGGTCTTATGCAGGCCATGCGGCAGTATGTTTTTTGGCATCACCATCCACCGCCTTTAGTAAATTGCCGTGCCTGCGGCTCCAGCTGATGAAGCAGCAGATCGGTGACAAGATTGACACAGGTAAAAATGAGCGCGGTCCAGACCACGTAAGCCTGCACGACCGGGTAATCGCGCATCAAAATAGCGTCCATTGCCATTTTGCCGATCCCGTCGATCATAAAAATCATTTCAATAATTGCAGTTCCGCCTAACAGCGAGCCTACCGACAAGGAGAATAAAGTAATGAGCGTACTGCCAAAAGAACGCAGGATGAACCTGCGAAAAACAGTTGCTTTGGGAATGCCGCGTACAAGAGCGCCAGCAACATAATCCCTGTTGATCTCCTCCAGGATATTACTGCGGATATGCCGGATATACTTGGCAGACATGGGAATTGCCAGCGCCAGCGCCGGCAGCAGCAGACCGCCGAAGCCTGAGCCGCCGAGGACGGTAAAAAAGTTCAGTTTTAATGCAAAGCAGTAAAGCAGCAGCAAAGCGATAAAAAATCCCGGCAGTGAATTGCCCAGAAACGCGCAGCAGCGAATCAGATGATCGCAGCAGCGGTTATGCCTCAGCGCTGCCGCGATACCCAGCGGCACAGAAATGCAGGCGGTAAGCAGCAGGGCCAGCGCCGTCAAATAAAGCGTAGGCTTCAGCTTAGTCACAAAAAGCGCTGTTACAGGCGTGCCTGAAATATACGAACGTCCCATATCGCCGCTGCAGACAGCCAGCAGCCAGTCCAGATAACGTACCAGCAGCGGACGGTCGAGTCCCAGCTCGGCACGGGCCGCTGCTTTGACCGTTTCCGATACCGCCCCGGAGGCCTTATACATCATATCGACCGTATCGTCTGCCGGCAGCTGCATCAGCACAAACGTAAAAAAAAGTGATGCCCAGCAGCACCGGCAGCAAAAGCAGAAAACGGTGTTTGATATAAACATTCATCGTGTCAGGCATCCTTTCTGAAAATAAAAACAGCTATGCAAAGTAAACCGCCCTTTCAGGAGCAGCTTAAGCCTTCATAGCTGTATCAATAATACTGTTGTTCAAATAAGAATGAGGCAGCTTCAACTGCCGGCGCTGCTTCAGCAGCCTGATATTATTTTATCATATTTTAATACTTTAAGTTAACTTCAAGTCAAGCTTTCAAAGAAAAAATTTACAAAAAAGTTTTTTCTTTGTGAGATTTTTGTAGAATCACAAAACTTTCCTTGAAGCTATACCAAGGTAGATGTATAATAGTAAAGAATCAAATTGACCCTAATATTCAAAGAGAGCCGGAGGTAATTATTAATGAAAAAAATTCTTTTAATGCTGACAATGGTCTTAGTGCTTGGTTTCAGTGCTATCTGCAGTGCCAGCAACGGTAAAGTGCTTGACGCTGAAGAAGCCATGGTCAACAAGTTTTTGGCAGCTTCCAATTATTCTGCCGTAACTTCCATGATGACTGACGGTATGAAAAAAGACTTTACAGAAGAAGTTTTTAAAAATTTCAAAGAGCAGATGGATAAAAACTTTGGCGCTGTCAGTGAAAAACGTTTAGTAGTGATAGAAAAAGGCGCCGATGCTGATATTTTAAGATACAGCATGAAATTTGCCAAACAGCCCGAAGCAATGATGAGCTTCCTGTTTGCAGTCAAAAACGAAAAACCTTTATTAGGTGAATTTCGGTATTGCTCTGCCGCAAAAAGAAGAAAATAAAGAAGCCGCTAAATAAAACGGCGTAAAAAAGGACTGCCAAACGGCAGTCCTTTTGTATTTTATAGCAGCCCGCGCAGTTTGTCCAGTGCTTTTAATCGGTGCTTGGTGACATTGCGCACACTGCAGCCTAAACGTTTTGCTGCTTCGGAAGGTTTCAGTTCCTGTGCGAACAGCAGCATCATCACCTGCCGCTGGTCGGGGTTCAGCTGACGCAGAGCTTCCTGCAGATCCAGCGACAGTAAAAGCCGGGCCAGCTCGTCCAGGCTGCCGTCAGCATCACGGCAGGCCTCCAGCAGTTCGGTCCCGGCGGTGCTTTCAGTATCTACCTGCGCTTCGTTTTCCCAGATCTGCCCCTGCTTCTGCATGGCGTCAAAAAGGGCAAAATGCACCTTACAGCGCGCCAGCCAGGCCAGTTGGCAAAATCGGCGCCGTCATATTTCAAAATCAGTTCGATCAGGCCAGCACGGCGATACCTTCGGCATCTTTACCCAGCGACCGGTAAAACATTTCGCGGTGGGCCTCGCTTTTTAAAAGCGGGCTGAAATCTTCGCATAGCTGCAGCAGTGCCTGTCTGTCGCCGCTTTGCGCGGCGGTTATCAGCAGCTGCAGGCGGCTGGGATGTGTCTGGTCGTTTGTATTGTTTGGAGTATTAATATTTTTTATGATGATCAAATCCCTTGGTTTTATGATGGCAGGCCATACTGTAAAGCGTTATGCATAACAGTTGCTAGTGTACGCCTGTTTTTTAAAAAAGTAAATAGCAAAATATCCCTTCCAGCCTGTTAGCCCCTATCTCTAAGATAGGGGCTAAATTTTTTGCGGCTGGCCGTTGGGGTGCAGGATAAGCAGGAAAAAATTAGATACCGGGTCTTAGCAGAAAGAGCTTTTGCTGCGTTTGGTAAAACAGCAAAAGTAAGATACCGCCTTTAAGGGTCG
>ENA-OQDW01001028-OQDW01001028.1-human-gut-metagenome-genome-assembly--contig:-NODE-1028-length-10642-cov-1.933143_pt1 | contig 10642 bp, 15 predicted proteins | sample MGYA00242784_ERZ504613 | MGnify/ENA primary metagenome ERZ504613 (study PRJEB26092, sample SAMD00036330) | human gut metagenome | host: Homo sapiens | study: EMG produced TPA metagenomics assembly of... | reverse complement strand
GTAAAGAGCATCAGGTATCCATCTGCGTCAAAGACAGCGGCGGCCCTTACAGCTACGATTTTACCGGCGAGCTGATTGCGGCAGCAAAAGCAAACGGAATCGACTATGCGGCGGATGTTTACCCGCACTACGGCTCTGACGTGGAGGCAACGCTCCGCGGCGGCGCAGACGCACGCCATGCCCTGATCGGCGCCGGTGTGTACGCATCCCATGGATATGAAAGAAGCCATGTGGACGGCGTGAAGAATACGCTGGAACTGCTTGCGGCGTATCTGGACAAATAAAAATAAGAACAAGTGAGAGAATTGCATGAGAAAATTAGCATTGCCAGAAGAAGTGCTGCTCCAGATTGAGCAGCCTGCGCGATATATTGGAAATGAATTCAACAGTGTCGTAAAAGACAAAGAGAAAGTAGCCCTGCGCGGCGCATTTCTGTTCCCAGATGTGTATGAGATCGGTATGTCCCACCTTGGTATCCAGATCCTGTACGATATGTTCAACAAACGCGAGGACATGTGGTGCGAGCGAGTTTATTCCCCATGGCCGGATCTGGACCGCGTGATGCGTGAACAGAACATTCCGCTGTTCGGTCTGGAATCCCAGGAGCCGGTGAAAAACGAGGATTTCCTGTTCATCACCCTGCAGTATGAGATGTGTTATACAAACGTTCTGCAGGCGCTCGACCTTGCCGGAATCCCGCTGCATGCGGTGGAGCGTACCGACGAGGACCCGATCGTCATCGGCGGCGGCCCGTGTACGTACAACCCGGAGCCGATCGCTCCGTTCTTCGATCTGTTTTACATCGGAGAGGGTGAGGTTGTGTACGACCAGCTTTTCGACACGTATCTGGAAAATAAAAAGAACGGCGGAACCCGTCTGGATTTTCTGAAAAAGGCATGCCAGATCCCGGGCATTTACGTACCGCAGTTCTATGAAGTAACGTACCACGAGGACGGAACCGTTGCAGCCTTTACGCCGTCCATCCCGGAAGCGCCGGAAAAGATCAAAAAACAGCTTGTCATGGATATGACCGAGGCAACGTATCCGGAGAAACCGGTCGTGCCGTTTATCAAGGCAACACAGGACCGTGTCGTTCTGGAGATCCAGCGCGGCTGTATCCGCGGCTGCCGTTTCTGCCAGGCGGGTATGGTGTACCGTCCGACAAGAGAGCGCGATGTGGAGAAGTTAAAAGAACTTGCGACCCATATGCTGCGCAATACCGGCCACGATGAGATTTCGTTGAGTTCTTTGAGCTCGAGTGATTACAGCCATCTTCCGGAGCTTGTCAACTATCTGATCGACAGCTGCCCGGAAAAAGGTGTCAATATTTCCCTTCCGTCTCTTCGAATCGACGCATTTTCCCTCGATGTTATGAGCAAGGTACAGGATATCAAAAAGAGCAGCCTGACCTTCGCACCGGAGGCGGGAAGCCAGCGGATGCGGAATGTTATTAATAAAGGTCTGACCGAGGAAGTCATTCTCGACGGAGCCGGAAAAGCGTTTGAGGGCGGCTGGAATAAAGTAAAACTGTATTTCATGCTGGGCCTTCCGACCGAGACCGAGGATGATATCAAAGGAATTGCGCATCTGGCGGAAAAGATCGCAGAGCGTTACTATGAGATTCCGAAAGACCAGAGAAACGGAAAATGCCAGATTACGGCAAGCTCCTCGTTCTTTATTCCGAAGCCGTTCACTCCGTTCCAGTGGGCACCGATGAACACGGAGAGGGAGTTTCTTGACAAAGCGGCGATTGTAAAGGCAGAGGTCCGCGCACAGCTGAATCAGAAGAGCATCCGTTACATTTATCATGAGGCAGATATTTCCCTTCTGGAGGGATTCCTTGCACGCGGTGACCGGAAATGTGCCGAAGTTATTGAAAAAGCGTACAGAAAAGGTGCTATTTTCGATGCCTGGTCCGAGTATTTCCGGAAAGATGCCTGGGAAGAAGCGTTTGCAGAGACCGGCATTGACGTTTCGTTCTATGCCTGCCGTGAGCGCAGCACCGATGAGATCCTTCCGTGGGATTTCCTTGATATCGGCGTGACGAAAAAATTCCTGATCCGCGAATGGGAGCGGGCACAGAAAGAAACCGTTACCCCGAACTGTAAGATGCAGTGTTCCGGCTGCGGCGCAAAATCATTCGGAGGAGGTGTCTGCTATGAAAATCAGAATTAAGTTTGCCAAAACAGGTGTGATGAAATTTGTGGGTCATCTGGATGTGATGCGTTACTTCCAGAAAGCAATCCGCCGTGCAGAACTTCCGATCGCTTATTCCGAAGGCTTCAGCCCGCACATGCTGCTGTCGTTTGCTTCTCCGCTCGGTGTCGGCATCAGCAGCACCGGTGAATATTTCGATATGGTGCTCGCGGAAGATATGAAAACCGACGAGATTGTAAAACGTCTGAATGCGACGATGGTTGAGGGAATGGAAGTCATTTCCGCCCGCCATGTGCCGGATGGAAAAGCAAGCAAGGCAATGTCTCTCGTGGCAGGAGCCGATTATCTCGTGCAGTTCCGCGAGGGAAAAATGCCGGAGATCGATCTGGAAACGAAAGTGCCGGAGTTTTTCGCACTTCCGCAGATTGAGATCATGCGAAAGACAAAACGAAGCGAAAAGCTGACCGATATCCGCCCGTGGATTTACGATATGAAAGTAAAGAAAAGCGGTGTCTGGATGCAGCTCTCCACCGGAAGTGTTTCGAACCTGAAACCGGAGCTCGTGATGGAAGCGTTCTGCAAATGGTGCGGGGTTGAACTGCCGCCGTTTGCATACACGATTCTGCGCGAGGAAGTTTACGCAGACATCGGAACGGAAGAAGAGCGAAAGCTGGTTCCGCTGGAAGCATTAGGAGAAGAAGTTGAGTAAACGAGTTGTCATTGCCCATCTGCCGTGGGAGGGAAAAGATTACCTGGTACACACGCTGGTGGAAGGAGAAAGACCGGTCGAACTGACGGCCCTCTGCAGGGAGAAGGAAACGCTGCTTGGCAATATCTATGTCGGCCGGGTGGAAAAACTGGCGCCCGGGATCCGCGGGGCATTTGTCTCGTTTGCGGAGCAGCAGAGCTGTTTTCTTGATCTGTCCCGTGTAAAAGAAGGGTATCTTCTGAAAAAAGCACCGGGAACGGAACTGCATGTCGGAGATGAAATTGTCGTGCAGATCCAGCGGGAAGCGCAGAAAACGAAGCTTCCGTCGGCGACAGCAGAACTTTCTCTTTCGGGAAGTGCCCTGGCGCTCTATTATGGAAAGCCGGAAATCTCATGCTCGGGACGCCTTCTGCCGGAGCAGAAAAAACGGTTAAAAGAACTGGGAAGCCGGATGTTTCCAGAGCTTTCCGGCGGAAGCCTTCCGTTTGGCGTGATCTTCCGCACCGCATCCGCTGATGCTTCGGAAGAAGAGATCCGGCAGGAATATCTCGAGCTGTCCGAAAAACTCGCGCGGATTGTCCAGTATGGAACGATGCGGAGCCTGTACTCCTGTCTGTATCGGGCGTCAGATGCCGTGCCGGAGCTCGTCAAACGGTATGCACCGTCAGTTTCAGAACTTGTGACAGATGACAGAGAAACGTATGAGATCTGCAGAGAATATCTGGAGCGCCATGATTTTCACGACTGCCGCCTGACCTGGTATGAGGATCAGCTTACCACACTGACAAAGAAAGAAAATCTCGAAAATCACGTAAAACAGGCACTTGACAAACGTGTGGATCTGCCTTCCGGCGGATTCCTCGTGATCGAACCGACCGAAGCGCTGACCGCGATCGATGTGAACAGCGGAAAGCAGCTCGGCGGACGGAAAAATACGTTTCTGTACAGCGTAAACCAGGAGGCAGCCCGCGAAATCGCCCGCCAGATCCGCCTGCGCGGGATTTCCGGTCTGATCCTGGTTGACTTTATCAACATGCCGGAAAAAGGGCAGGAGGAGCGCCTTCTCGGCTTCCTGCAGGGTCTTGTGCGGGAAGATCCCGTTCCGACCAAAGTTGTGGATATGACGGCGCTTCATCTCGTGGAACTGACGAGAAAGAAAATCCGCCGGCCGCTGGCAGAACAGATGAAATGACAGTGACCTTACAAAGGAGGAATGAATATGGAACCACAAAAGAAACCGATTCACCTCAATGAAAATGATACCCCATATCTTTACGAACCCTTTCGAAACCAGATGCCGGCAAACGGCCGCATCCGGCGGAAAAAGAAAAGATACTGAAACCATGGCAGGGTCTGCTGGTGTTTGCCTTTCTGATGGTTCTTTTTAATCTCGCTGGAATCCCGCTGGTTCTTGCAGGCGGGATGTATGGAAATGCGCTGGACGAGATCATTGTATTCCTGATCGGATCCATTCTCGTCGTACGGGCACTTCATATTCCGTTAAAAGAAGTGTTCCCATTAAAAAAGCCGGATGGAGCCGGAATCCTCGGAACCATTCTGATGTGGTATGTGACGTACCGTGGTGTGCTTGCTCTTTTCCTTCTGATGGAATGGATTTTCCCGCAGGAATACGCAAGCCTCTCGGAATCCATGGACAGCAGTATGGCGGGCCTTTCCTATTTCGGCGAGCTGCTTGTCGTTGCGCTGACACCGGCCATCTGTGAAGAAGCACTGCACCGCGGTCTTCTGCAGTACAGCCTGCGCGGAATCAAAAAGAAATGGGTGATGCTGCTTCTGATGGGCGTTTATTTTGGCGCTTTCCACATGAGCATCGTCCGTTTTCTTCCGATGATGATGATGGGAATCGTTCTCTCGTATGTGCGGATGAAGACCGACAACATGTTTTACAGCTCGCTGTTCCATTTCGTCCACAACGCATCGACGATTGTGGCGAGCATTGCGGCAAGCTTCCTCTATATGTTCTCGCAGGGGAACGCAGCAGCAGGCAGCGGATACGCAACGGAAACGTACATCGGCATGTATCTGATCGAAGCGGCGCTGATGCCGATCGGTCTTTATATGGGAAGCCGTCTTCTGATGTACCAGCAGACAAAAAGCGAAGGATTTTTCCCGAAGGAGAGAAGAAAAAAGACCATTGCAAAAATCGTAATTCCGACCATTCTGCTGATCCTTGGCGGACTGTTTTTCCTTGGTATTGGTATGATGTAAAAAGAATCAAAAGCAGTTTGGGCAATTTTGCAGAAATGTCCAAGCCGGGTAGAAAACAGGTACGATTTATGATAGAATAACAGCAAATCAAGCGTTACACGATATTACAGAAAGGAAAAGCTGTTTCTCTAAAAAGAGACAGCAGGAATAAGAACTATGGCAAGAACAGCTATTGCTACCGACAGCAACAGCGGTATTACACAGAGTCAGGCGAAAGAGCTGGGCGTTTTTGTCCTTCCGATGCCTTTCTTCATGCGCGGAAAATCCAGTTTGAGGATATCGACCTGACACAGGAACAGTTTTACGAGATTCTGGCAGAGGATGCGGCTGTTTCCACATCTCAGCCGTCTCCGGGAGATCTGATGGATTTCTGGAACAAAATTCTCGAAGAGTACGATGACATTGTTTACATTCCGATGTCAAGCGGCCTTTCCACCTCCTGTGATACAGCGACCGTGCTGTCCGAGGACTACGAAGGAAAAGTGCAGGTTGTCAACAACCAGAGAATCTCCGTTACGCAGCAGCAGTCTGTTCTGGATGCAAAGAAAATGGCAAACCGCGGCGTGGCAGCAAAAGACATCAAAGCAATTCTGGAAGAGGATGCGCTGGATGCAAGTATCTATATTATGGTAGATACGTTAAAATACCTGAAAAAAGGCGGCCGCGTTACGCCGGCAGCAGCATGATCGGAACCGTTTTAAATATCAAACCGGTGCTGACGATCCAGGGAGAGAAGCTTGACGCGTTTGAAAAAGCGCGCGGTGTGAAACAGGCAAAGAAAGCATGATCAAGGCTATGAAAAAAGATATGGACAAACGCTTCGCAAAAGAACGTGCAGCCGGCATCATGGGACTTCACATTGCCTATACCGCAAACGACAAAGAAGTAATCAATGGATGGATTGTCGAAGTAAAAGAAGCCTTCCCGGATTTTGAAGTCGATGCGCATCCACTGTCCTTAAGCGTTGCCTGCCACATCGGACCTGGCGCACTGGCAATTGCATGTGAAAAAAAATCTGCAATTTCCTGAAAAATACTATTGACAAACAGCAGACGTGATGATATATTGTAGAAGTATGCCGCACAGAGAGGTAAAAGAGTCGAAAGACCACCGAATCTGGCGAGTAATTGATAGGGAGGTGCCATATGTACGCAATTATTGCAACAGGTGGTAAACAGTACAAGGTAGCTGAAGGCGATGTTATCCGAGTAGAGAAACTTGGCGTTGAAGCTGGAGAAACCGTAACTTTTGATCAGGTACTTGCAGTAAGCAATGACGGACTGAAAGTTGGCGAGGACGTTAAAAATGCATCCGTAACCGCATCTGTAGTTGGAAACGGTAAAGGCAAAAAAGTTATCGTTTACAAGTATAAGAGAAAAACTGGTTATCATAAGAAAAACGGTCACAGACAGCAGTACACTGAAGTGAAGATTGAAAAAATCAACGCTTAAGTCTTATGATTTGTATAACCGTAAACAGAGTCTGACGGCGAGTACATCTCCGTGGAGTCAAACGGTCATGCAGGCTATGCAGAGGAAGGGCAGGATATCATCTGTGCCGCTGTCTCCGCATTGATTGTAAACACCGTAAATTCCGTGGAAACATTGACAGAGGATCTGATTATAAGTGAGGCTGGAGATGGATACGTGTATTTTTCATTCCCGAATGGGTATTCTGAAAGTACCGCACTTCTTGTAAAATCACTTTTGCTGGGCCTCGAAAGTATCCGCCGCGATTATGGAGCACAATACTTAGAGATCGCATTCAAGGAGGTGTAATACCATGTTAAATATGAACCTTCAGATTTTCGCTCATAAAAAAGGAGTTGGTTCTACCAAGAACGGTAGAGATTCCGAGTCCAAGAGATTAGGAGCAAAAAGAGCTGACGGACAGGTTGTAAAGGCTGGAAACATTCTTTACAGACAGCGTGGAACCAAGATTCATCCAGGCGTGAACGTAGGAATCGGAAAAGACGATACCTTATTCGCTATGGTTGACGGACGCGTAGCTTTCGAAAGAAAAGGACGTGACAAAAAACAGGTTTCCGTATATCCGGTAGCAACAGAAGAGTAAGACAAAGGTGCGGCTTCAAATCTTAAGAGGTTTGAAGCCGTTTTTGTTAATAATAATTAAAGGTCCAGCAGACCGATTGGGATTTAGATAAAACAAGACAGGAGAATACCATGTTTGCAGACAGAGCAAAAATTCTGATCCGCTCCGGTAAGGGCGGAGACGGACATGTCAGTTTCCGCAGAGAGCTTTTTGTACCGAACGGCGGGCCGGACGGCGGCGATGGCGGCAAAGGCGGAGACGTTATTTTTGAAGTTGACGAAGGACTGAATACACTGGTTGATTACCGCCACAGAAGAAAGTTTTCTGCTACCGACGGCGAGCCGGGCGGAAAACGCAGATGCCATGGCGGAAACGGCGCAGATATTGTCCTGAAAGTACCGGAAGGAACCGTCATTATGGACGCTGCGAGCGGAAAAGTCATCGCAGATATGTCCGGTGAAAACCGCCGTCAGGTTGTATTAAAAGGCGGAAAAGGCGGAAACGGAAATATGCATTACGCAACCGCTACCATGCAGGTTCCGAAATACGCCCAGCCAGGCCAGCCGGCACAGGAGCTGGAAGTAAGAATGGAACTGAAAGTCATCGCGGACGTCGGACTCGTCGGGTTCCCGAATGTTGGAAAATCGACACTTCTTTCCCGTGTGACAAATGCAGAACCGAAAATCGCAAATTATCACTTTACCACGCTTTCCCCGAACCTCGGTGTCGTAGACCTTGAGGGCTGCAGCGGATTTGTTATCGCAGATATCCCGGGACTGATCGAGGGTGCATCGGAAGGAGTCGGCCTCGGCCATGAATTCCTGCGCCACATCGAGAGAACCCGCGTGATGATTCATGTAGTAGACGTTGCATCGACCGAGGGAAGAGATCCGGTGGATGATATCAACAAGATCAACAAAGAGCTCGAAGCCTATAACCCGGAGATCGCAAAACGCCCGCAGATCATCGCGGCCAATAAGACCGATGCGATCTATGTAGAAGAGGGCGAAGAGGATCCGGTGGAACGTCTGAAAAAAGAGTTCGAGCCGAAAGGCATCCCGGTTTATCCGATTTCTGCCGTCAGCGGAAAAGGCTTAAAAGAGCTTTTATATGCCGTACAGAAAAAACTCGATGAGCTTCCGAAAGAGCGTATGGTCTTCGAGCAGGAATTCTTCCCGGAGGATATGCTTCTTGCCGAGAACCTGCCGTACACCGTCGAGCAGGACCCGGAGGACGAGCACCGCTTCATCATCGAGGGACCGAAGATCGAGAAAATGCTCGGCTACACCAATCTGGATTCCGAGAAAGGTTTTGCTTTCTTCCAGCGGTTCTTAAAAGATACCGGTATCTTAGACGAACTCGAACAGGCCGGCATCCAGGAAGGCGATACCGTCAAGATGTATGGATTTGAATTTGATTATTATAAATAGAACGAATAAATAACGAAGGAGGAGACGTATGACCAGCAAGCAGAGAGCATACCTGAAAGGCCTTGCCATGACCATGGAACCGATCCTGCAGGTAGGAAAAAGCAGCATCACGCCGGAGCATACCGCTGCTGTAGCAGAGGCACTTGAGGCGAGAGAACTGATTAAAATCAATGTACTGCAGAACTGCCTCGATGATCCAAGAGAGATCGCAGAAGTTCTGGCAGAACGCACCAATTCCCAGGTCGTACAGGTGATCGGCAAAAGATCGTGCTGTACAAGAGGCAAAAAAGAGAAAAAGAAAATTCAGCTTCCGAAATAATCCGCAGGAAGAACCGCCGGGACCGGAGCATACCGCTGCAGTTCCGGCGCTTTTTGAGGAAAACGTATGGAAAAGAAAAACAGAAAAATTGGCATTATGGGAGGCACATTCGATCCCATTCATATCGGTCATCTGATCCTTGGCGAGGCGGCGTACGAGCAGTTCGGGCTTGATGAAGTCTGGTTCCTTCCGGCCGGAAATCCGCCACATAAGCGGAACCGGGCGGGACGGGCAAAGGATGCACAGCGTGTCGAGATGGTGCGCCGTGCCATCGCATCCAATCCGCATTTTGTGCTCTGCACCAAAGAGATGAAAGATGAGGGCTATACCTACAGTTATCGGACGCTTGAGGCGATGCGGAAGGAACATCCGTGCACGGAGTTTTACTTTATCATTGGAGCGGATTCCCTGTTCTATTTTGATGAGTGGAAAAATCCAGAGCGGATCTGCGCCGCGGCAAAGATCCTTGTGGCGACCAGGGATCGGGCAAAAGAGAAAGAGCTTCTGGCCTGTATGGAACGAAATGCAAAAAAACTTCACGGTACCTTTCTGAAACTCGACACACCGAATCTGGATGTTTCTTCCCACGAACTGCGGGAATGGATCCGGGAAGGAAAATCCGTGAAATACTATCTGCCGGATTCTGTGATTTCCTACATTCAGGAGCAGAAAATCTATCAGGATTAGAGGAAGAGCAGGATGGAACAGTACGATTTATGGAAACTGGACAAAAACTCCAGAAGGAAGTCGATGAAGACCGCTATCATCACACGCTCGGTGTGATGTTTACCGCAGCATCCATGGCGATGGTATGGGGCGAGGATCTCGAAAAAGCCCGTGTCGCGGGACTGCTTCACGACTGTGCAAAATGCATTCCGAATAAGAAAAAAATCACCATGTGTGAGAAAAATAAGATTGAAATCACTGAGTTTGAGCGGAACAATCCGTTTTTGATCCATGCCAAGCTCGGTGCATTTCTGGCGAAGGACAAGTATAAGGTGGAAGATCCGGAGATCTTAAGCGCCATCACCTGGCATACGACAGGAAAAGAAGATATGACATTGCTGGAGAAGATCATCTATATCGCAGATTATATCGAGCCGGCACGAAACAAGGCGCCTCATCTTACCCGCCTCGGAAGCTGGCATTCACCGATATCGACGAATGCATGTATGAAATTTTAAAAGACAGTATGGCGTATCTGTCGGAAAACCCGAAGACGATGGACCCGATGACGGAGCAGGCATATCAGTTCTATGAGGCACTGCACCGGAACGGACGGCAAAGGAGGAAGTATAAATGAGCGAAGCAAAACAGACTGCAAAACTTGCACTGGAAGCACTGGAAGATAAAAAAGCAATGGATGTCCGCATTCTGGACATTACCCATGTTTCTACCCTGCAGATTATTTCATGATCGCCAGCGGAAGCAACCGTAACCAGGTGCAGGCAATGGCAGACAACGTGGAGGAGGTACTCGGAAAGGCCGGCGTACATCCAAAACAGATCGAAGGCTATCAGACTGCAAACTGGATTCTGATGGATTACGGCGATGTTGTCATCCACATCTTCGATGAGGAGAACCGCCTGTTCTACGATCTGGAGAGAATCTGGAGAGACGGTAAAGTCGTAGAAAAAGAAGAGATTATGTAAGTTAGGTGGAAAAAGGCGCAGAAAATCCGGAACCGTGCAGAGAAAGGCGGACGGGTTCTCTGCGCCTTTCTGGTGTTTGGAACGCATATGATAA
>ENA-OQDW01001024-OQDW01001024.1-human-gut-metagenome-genome-assembly--contig:-NODE-1024-length-10704-cov-2.064007_pt1 | contig 10704 bp, 17 predicted proteins | sample MGYA00242784_ERZ504613 | MGnify/ENA primary metagenome ERZ504613 (study PRJEB26092, sample SAMD00036330) | human gut metagenome | host: Homo sapiens | study: EMG produced TPA metagenomics assembly of... | reverse complement strand
CGTTGCTCACAAAATAGCCGCTCTTTTCATATGTTTTCTGCACAGTAAGATCTTTTGTCGAGACATCCACAATCCGGATCTGGTGCATCGGAAATGTCACGTTTCCGGCGGCGTCCTCGAAAATATCCGACTGTCTGGCAATGCCATACACAAAATCCTCATCCATGAACCAAGCGGCTTGATGGCTTCCCCGGTGCCCGCCGCAATCTCCTGCGTGCTCTGATCCGACAGATTCATCACGTGGATCACACTGCTGCCCATCTGGGAATCCCCCTCCGTCTCCATCCATGCAAAATAGCGGTTGGACGCGGACACCGCAAAATCCTGTACGTTCAGATTCGTCACCAGTTCCCGCACCGAGAGGGTATTCAAATCGATTCCGTAGACACACCCGTCCAGCATCAGGAAAAGCTCTCCGCCCTCATTTACATACATGAGCTGCCCGAGTTCCGACTTCATCACCTCATACGACTTATCCGACGGAATGAAGACCAGTTCCTCATCGGTATTCGCCAGGCTGTCGTAATGATAGACCGCAATTCCGACTTCCCCCTCATGAATTCCGCGGTTCATGTAACCGTACACGATATAATCCACGCTTCCGACTTCGTCCACACCGACGATCTTGATGTCGTGTTCTCCGTAGTTCTCACGGCTGTCAATTCCCTCGTAACCGCGGAAACTGAACACTTTTGCAAGCGTATTTTCCACCGTATTGTAGCTCCAGAGTTCTCCCTCCTGCACGAACGCCACACTGGTTCCCGCCTCATTCGCCTTGTATTCAACGTTCGCTTCGCGGATTCCAAGCTGGATATACTGATCGTAAACGCTGTCATTTTCTCCGCGGAAAATCTGGTTCATGGTTCGCTCGAAATTCAGCAGATAGATGCGGCTTGTGGTGTAGCGCACCCTGTAATATTCTTCTATATTATAGTATTCAATCTGACCGCTCTCGTTGACACTGGATACCACATAATCGAGCACGATCACGTTGTAGGTCGGTGTGATCTCCTTGATTGACGGAACCGGCTCTGTCAGACGCTCTCCCTTAAAATCCGCCCAGCTCACCTGCTTTAGAGAAGAATTTAACGACACATACTGCAGTGTCGTGTTATCCCCGGTCGTCCGCTCCATGTAAGTCGCCAGTGTTCCGGAGGTCTCATCGTTGAACGTCTTATCGTTAAAATCCTTGACGAATGCGACGCACTCGCTCACATAGCAGTCGACTGGCTCCGCGATCCTGGTATAGTAACAGATCGAACGGTCTCCGCTCCCGAGGCGGATAATCATCAGATACTCTTCGCCCTCTTCCAGCAGATTCTGGATCTGCAGATCTGCCGTGATCTTCCCGCTGCGCTCCTCATAGGAAGTGACATCCGCATTCGCAATCAGGCGTGTGGCATCGAGACTGCGGATCTCATAGGAAATCGTGTCGACCGCCGTCTGATTCGTCTGTATCACAATCGGAAGCTTCCGGTCTTCCCCCACCGGCGTAATGGTATCGCGCATATATGCGGCATCCATCTCCGTCACGTACCGTGTAGTTCATTCAGCTCCTGATCGCCCTGATACATGGTGATGACCGGCAGCGTCGCCTCCTTCATCTCCGTCGTCAGATCCTCGTTGGTATCATTCATAAATCTTCCAAATATAAGCACTGCTCCGATGAACACTGCCGCCAAGACTGCTGCCTTTATGGTTCCCTTCCGCAACGGTCATTCCTCCTATATAACGCAAAATAACTACCGCGCACAAAAACGCGATAGTTATATTGTATGCATTTTAAAATAAATCCGCAATGACTTTCTCTGATTTTTAAGAATTGTTTTCGATCTTATCCGGGGCTTCGCACCCCCGTTACCACCAGCGTCTGCAGCGGCGGTGACGGCAGCGTCTCCGGTACATTTCGTTGTTTAAAATCACACCGATCAGCTCCCGCAGATGGTCATTCTGTCCATGCGGTGGCGGCGGTGGCGGCGGTCTGTGTCCGGGCGGCGGCTGCATGCTCCGTGAAACTGCTCTGCCTCCAGCCCGCCGTCTTCTCCTGTGACTTTCTTCTGGATGCGGTCTACCACCATCTCAATCATCAGGCGGTCCGGATACTCATCGAACATCAGGCTGCCCTCGTATTCCATTCTGTCACATTCGTCTTCCACACACTCCACAATCCTGCCAACCTCTTTGGGATACAGCTCCTTCATGCGGTCCATATCCTTCTCATACTCCATCTCGGTCAGATACAGATTCTGCATGGGGTAGCTCATATAAAAAGGCATCTTGGCACATCAAACTGCGCGTGGAAAAACTGCTCCTGATTATAGTCCACTCTATACTCCCTATAGATAACTTCGCTATATCATATGCAGTGCGCGCGCACCGGGTTACTGCGCCAGATTCTTTAACTCGTCCAATAAATCCAGATCCGACTGGAGCACCTTCATATTGGTCGTGATCGACTCCTCGCCCGGCTTGGTGACGGTGATTTCAATTACCGTTCCCTCCGTAATGCCCGCAGAAAATACCGCATTTAAAAACGCCGCAAACTTCGGATGGTTCTCAACGAACTTGTTTCTCGCATTCATAATCTTCATAAGTGAAGCCGGATTCATCATAATATCATACTCCCTTTCTTCTGTTGTGTCGTTCTGTCTCCCAGTATAGCACAACTGCCGCGGCACTTGCCAGCATTCTTCATCCATTTCTGATCATGCACTCGTTGTATTTCTGATTGTAAAGGCATTAAACCGTGCAACCGCAAAGTTCGTTCCCGCGGAGGAGAAAAAAGAAGAAGCACCAACGAGCAAACTCTGTCCGATGTGTAAGACCGAGATTGCCATTGATGCCTGCCGCTGCCCGCATTGCACTTCCATTCTCGATGCAGTTGCCATGCACGAGCGGGAAGCAGGGCTACCGCGAATTCGCCGATAAATTATTCTTAAACACCATGCTTCACAACCGCACGAGACATAATCTCTACGCCGCATTTTCCAGGGAGGAGCAGAATATCATCAACACGTTTTTATGCGTCACCTCCGTCAATATTTACCGGCAGTGGGTGGCAGACAAAAAAAAGAGTGCCGCTTGAGAGGCTGATTGCCCTCTCCGGCACCCTGTTAAATAACGGTGTTGTTTCTTTATTTTAAATCTGTCTCTTCCTTTTCGCGCAGGCTCACCACAAGCTCATAGACCTCCGGTCTTCTCTGCTTTAAGTGCTCATCCAGCACATGTCTGCGCTCCTTGAAGCGCTCCGCAAGCTCCGGATGTTCTGTTGCAATGCGGTCATGCACCTCCCTGCGGTGTTCCTCCAGACGTCTTGCGAGTGTCTTCTCATCCTTTCCGGAGATGTTCACAATCTCCTTTAAGTGTTCTTCCAGATGTTCCAGCCACTCGTCTTCATCCATCGCTTCCATGTGCGACCATCTGCCGTGCAGCAGATTTTCCACATCCCCGCTCTCCTTCAGCTGTTCAATCTGCAAAAGAATCTGTTTTTCAATCTGCTCCTCCGTCTCCGCGCCGAACGCCCAGACAAATTCCTGCACACGGTTGTCCGCGCGCTTTCTCGAGGCACTGCGATCATCATTGTCCACACCGCCCTCCAACGGATACGGGCGCTTGATTACCATATCTTTTAACGCGATATGAATCGTTCTGCGCACGCTTCCCTCTTCGATCATGTAGCCAAGCCCCAGTTTCCGGAGCTGTTCGTTTAAATCGGCGATGTGCTCTGTCATGTAAAAGCGGATGCCTTTTTCTTTCAGCGACTGATATAACATTCCCAGTCCGTCCGCCGCGGTGATATCCATACTGCCGATGCCGCTCGCATCCAGAATGACCGCTCTCGTCTGATCGGTCACGTGATCTTCAATATCCTGTTTTAATACCTGTATGTTGGCAAAAAACAGGTTGCTGCTGAACCGGTAGATGAGTACTCCCTCAACCGCGTGGATCTGGCTGCCCTCTTTCAGGTCGCGGAAATGCCGGTGTCCCGGCTGAATTCCCAGAAAACAGCGCGCCGGCTTTGCCGTGCGGATAATCATCTCGGAAAACGAGAGGATGATGCCGATCAGTACGCCGTTGATCGTCCCGAGCATCAGCACTCCGAAGAATGCGCCGGCAAAGATCAGACATTCCGTGCGGCTGACTTTCCACAGCCGGACCGCCAGCTCAAACTCCGTCGCGCCAAGCAGAGCGGAGATCACGATTGCCGTCAGCACCGGCACCGGAAGATAGCCGATAAACCCGGTGCCGCCAAGCAGGAGCACGATCATTGAAAGTCCCGCCACAATCCCGGTCAGCTGTGTCTTTGCCTGATACTGCTCTCCCATCGCCGTCCGGGAGACCGAGCCGTTGATCGGGCAGCATCCGGTCAGCGCCGCGGCAAGATTGCCCATCGCAAATGCCAGGATCTCCTGATTATCGTTGATCCGGTATCCGTTTTTCTGCGCAAAATTATTTTCTGCGAGCAGCGTCTCCGCCATGATGACGACCGCCACCGACAGGCTGATCGTAACCGCCTCCCTTACCGGCACCGCCGTAAAATCCGGCAGGCTCCAGACCGGAAGTCCCGGCTCCACGGCATCCAGCGTCTTGATGCCCCAGGCGCGCATGGCAGATACTTTGTCATCAGAGCACCCGCTGCCATCAAAAGCACCGCCATCGGGAATTTCGGGATGAGCTTTTTTGCAATCAGCAGTATCACAAGCGCAGCCACGCCAAGTGCCAGGGACGGCAGATTGATCTCTCCCACCGTCTCCGCGATATGCTCCGCAAGCTCAAAGAATTCTCCCGTCCCTGCGGTGCCGCCCAGAAGCTTCGGCACCTGCATCAGAATAATAGTCGTGCAGATGCCGGTGATAAAGCCGCCCATCACCGGCGCCGAGATATAGTTGACCAACTTCCCGCCCGCATCACGTAAAACGCGAAAAGCCACAACGCCACAAACGCGGTCAGCACCGGCACTGCCGCCAGCGCCTCCTTCGATCCACTCTCGATATGCAGATCTAAAAGCGCCGCTCCGATCAGCGCGGCAGGCGCTGCATCCACGCCAAAAATAAACTGCGGTGATGTCGAGAACAGCGCGAACAGAAGAATCGGGAACACCGATCCGTACAGTCCGTATACTGCCGGCAGTCCCGCGATCTGCGCGTATCCCATGGAGATCGGAATTGAGACTGCATGATGATGAGTCCGGCGACCAGATCTTTTCCAAGATTCTTCCGGTCATAATTTCTGATTGTCTGTGCAAACTTGATCTTCATCTGTCACACTTCCTTTGCTGCTTTTGTGTTATTTTACCACTTTAGGAAAATAATGTCAGCAAAAGGGATTCGGTGTTTTTATGGCTGCAGTTCAAAATGCTGCACCAGTTCATTAAGCAGTGTCGCCTGGGATGCAAGTTCTTCGGAGGTTGCGGAGCTCTCCTCGGCAATCGCCGAATTGTCCTGTACTCCCTGCGAGATCTCCTCGATTCCCACGCGGATCTGCTCCATGCTCTGTGCCTGATCCGCCGCATTTCCCGCCGTTTTCTGGATCATTCCATTAACGTTGTCCACTGCTTCCACTGCCGTCTTTAACGAATCCATCACATGATCTGCAATCTGATTGCCTTTATTGATCTCTTCCATCGAGACACCAATCAGTTCCCGTGTCATATTTGCCGCTTTTGAACTTTCCTGCGCAAGCTTTCCGATCTCATCCGCCACAACCGCAAAGCCTTTTCCGGCCTCGCCCGCACGCGCCGCCTCTATGGATGCATTTAAAGACAGCAGGTTGGTCTGGTCTGCAATTTCCTCAATGGTCGCAATAATTCCAACCACCTGCTTGGAGGTCTCGTGGATCTTCTGTACTGCTTTCATCATCTCCTGCATCTTATCCTGCTCTGTTCCATCATAGCCGTTACTTTTTGGGTCTCTTCCGCGGATTGCAGGGCGTCTTTCTTGCTCTCTTCCACCTGCTCCGCCACGGATGTTGCCGTTGCGACCAGCTCCTCCACTGCTGCCGCCTGCGTGCCGCTTCCCTCTGCCAGCTGCTGCGCCGCATTTGCCAGATCACCGGCACTCGAAGTCACCGTCTGGAACTTGCGCTGATATTTCTCATAACATCGTTCATCGAACTTGAGATGTGCAGAAGTGCTTCCTTTAATTGACCAAATTCTCCAACATACTCCTGCTCCAGATGAATCTCAAGTTTTCCATCTGCAATCTGATCCAGTGCGCCGGATGCTTCTTTTAAGTAGGCAATGTATTCCTTCAGACGTGCGACCGTCGCCCGGATCGATTCCGCCAGTTCTCCGATCTCATTCTTTGCCATGACGTTCAGCTCGACATCCAGATCTCCCTCTGCCAGCCTGCTTGCCGTCTCGTTCAATTCCGCGATCGGTTTCGACAGCGCATATGCGCTCTTGTCGATACTGCGCATCACCACGATAATTCCCACTGCGAAAATGGCCAAGAGCACACCGATCGTCGCAAACAGCATCTGATAGTATTCAAGGAACGGCATGTTGCTGACCACCAGATATCCTGTTTCTCCTACCAGCTGTACGGAACCGTATTTTGTGGTACCGTCCGCTTTGTATTTCAAAAACTCGGTGCTCTGGTTCACGATTGCATTGACCACATTGTCAGAAACGTTCACATCCGCAATGTTCTGCTGCACCAGTTCCGCATTCGATGATAGATGAGCATTCCGTCCGAGGACACCAGCCAGACGTATCCGTTGCTTCCGATTGTATAACCGCTCAATACCTCTGTCACATGATCCAGCGAAATATCCATTCCCGCAGCGCCAAGCACATTGCCGCCTTCATCGTATATCGGCGTTGCCGCACTCAGAATAATCTCTCCGGTGCTGGAATCTATGTACGGTTCGGTCAGGACTGTTTTTCCGGTCTCAATGCAGGAATACCATGCACGCCCTGTAATGTCCCAGCCGTCCGGGGAAGTGTATCCGTCCGACTGCGTAATAACGCTCGCATCCAGATCCGCAATCCACACCGCCATCACATTCTCGCTGTCCGCTCCTGCAGCATCGACGAGATATTTTTCCACATCTCCCATCGCTTTTGCGCTTAAAATATTATCTCCCGCCTTTGTCTCCGATAAAACCGATTGAATCTGCGGATTAAGCGCCAGTGTCTGTGTCTCTCTCTCGTATTTTTCAAAAAATCCCGCCAGGCGATTCGCCGCTGACTCCGACTCCAGGGTAGCTGCGCTTTTTTATTGTAATAAACCGTCTGTCCCATGATAATCACAATGATAACTTCCACGACAATATACGCGATCAACACGCTTCTGCCGATTCTTTTGCGGATCTCCTCCGCAATTTTTCCCTTTTTCCTGTTACCTTCCGCTGCGTTTTTTCCCATAACCATTCTCCTTCTCTGGTGCCCGTCAATACTTCCATTATAGTACTATCCTCCCATGTGCGCTAACGAAATTTTTCGTAATTTCCGCAATTTACGAAAAGTTTTCTGTCACTTTTTATTTTCTTCATTTAAAATCCGGTCTTTCAGCGCTTTGAATTCAAAAAATAAGACGGAAACCATCGCTGCGTTTCCATCTTATCCTTCTTCCGGCTTCTCTGGCTTCTGCTCACGCCCAGCCATTGTCTGCACTCTGATATTTTCCCGCTCCAGCTCTGCTACTGCCGCAATGATAGATATAAGCAGTTTACCGGCTTCTTTTGAGCTGTCAATTCCCTCTTCCACGCAGATTAGGTTCACACCATAATCCTGCATTCCTTACGGAAATCCGTATATTCTATGTTGTGAAGTCTATTATTCCCAACATTATCGCTAAATAAAATAATATTTACTCCTGTTGGAGAATTCTTAAGATGTACCAGCGTTCTTAAACCAATGTAATTATCAACCACATATATTGATGACTTTGCCTGCCTGTAAATAGACTCGTAAACCTCATCCGCACTACTAAATTTTGCATTAAACATAAGCCACTTTTCATCATCATCTGAAACAAAGCTGTTCATCATATCCGCCAACTCGGATTTGGTCACAACATCCTTCAGTCCTTCTGCAACATCTGAAATCTGCTTTTCAAGAGATATCATATCTGAGTTGATTTTGTTAATTTCTATTCTGTTGTTAGCAGTCTCCATGCTTAACTGAAGTATTTCCCGCTGACCTATAAGATCTCGATTTTCTAAAATGTAATCTTTCATTTTCTTGAAAGTCTTCACAAGTGCACGGCTTTGTTTAATTGCAAGCTCGCCGCGCAAAAACTGTCATAAGCATATAATAACTCCCTGCTCTGTAAACAACATAAGGTTTGTAATTTTATATTTGAACCTCTTCCCATATTCAAGGTGAAATTTTTGCACCTTGAAAGATTTTCCACTTCTTCATCATTCAATTCAAACATAAAATCATCGCCTCAAATTTGGCAATGTTATTCTTAACCTGCCTTTTAAAATTTTTGGTTTCATACCCATAAATTTCTGCCAAGTCTGAATCAAGCATAACTTTTTTCCCTCTGAATTCATAAAGCCGATCCTTCATGTATTCTTCTGTAATTTCAATTACTGCAATTTCTTTCTTTTTATCTTCTGCCATATATTTCCTTCCTTGTTTTGCGGTCACAAACTGTGACCGCAATTCTCATATGAACATAGTGCCGACATCAGCAATATGTCCGATTTGTTATTATTGTTCTATTATTTCAGTTAATCATTTTCTTTTCCATACTAAACTTTCTCCTCCCACATTGAACCATTTTACTGACGTCATAAATGTCTATTCTTCTTTTTTCTTCATTTTGTCATAATACGCTTTATACCTATAAATCGTCCGCTCACTGACATTGTTCCTCTTCGCAATTTCTACCATTGTCATGCCGCTCTCATACCCAACAACAAAATCATTATAAATTGCCATCCATTTGGCGTTATGTTTCTGACGACCGCTTAACTTACGATTTCTGTAATACTCCAATTCCTCCGAAGTTCTGCATTCTCTTTTTCCAACTCCTCAATTCTTTTTAATGCCTCTTCAAGTGTTACCGTTTTCTCCATTACCCTGTCCTCCGTTCATGTCATTTTCGTTTTGTCTATATTATAAATATCTATGTTACTTTAGTCAATCCGATTATGTCATGTTGCATCATTTTTTACAATAGCTTTCATACAATCGAAATACCGCTGACCGATTAGATCGCGATTCCGTCTATGTCCTGATATGACTTCATATCCATCTCTACTTTGAATGGATGTTTTTTGATGTCAAAAAAGACCGCTTACTTTCAATTTTTTTGAAAATAAACGGTCTTGCTCGTTCTTTTATTCTGTTGAATGATAAAACACTACGTTTTGACTTTGTTTTTAGAAATCATTCTTCCGGGGCAATCGGCAATTTCTAAAATTGGGCAACAAAAAAGCAACCGATATTACTCGATTGCCACGTTGTTACTCCTGCGAAACTATTCCTTTTTTCAAAAAAATTTGTAAATATTGCCTAAATGCTTTTGTGAACTTTTTCCTTCAAAACATTACAAATTGATAATTGACTTTTTGAAAATTATTGTTCTCAAGTTTCTATCAAATAAGTACCACCCGTCAAACGGGTGGTTTGCTCAGCGGCTATAAGCCTTTGTTACCGGCCAGCGCCTAAAGACGCTGGTTTTCACTTTCGTTCAAGCTACTAATGCCTTTGACTCGTCGCTGCCCTTAAAAGGGCATTTGTATTACTAGCAACCCTTAAAAGGGTCTTCGTATTCTTTTACACTTAATTTATCCAAAGCTATATCATGTTTTTCCTGCTCTTGGATATATTTCTTTATTGTTGCTTCATTTAATCCTACTGTACTCACATAGTATCCTTCTGCCCAGAAATGTCTATTTCCATATTTATACTTTAAGTTTGCGTGCTTGTCATATATCATTAGTGCACTTTTTCCTTTTAAATATCCCATAAACTGTGATATACTATATTTCGGTGGGATACTTACCAACATATGGATATGATCTGGCATTAAGTGTCCTTCTATTATTTCCACACCTTTGTATTTACACAATGTTTTGATGATATCTCTGATATCTTCTTTGTACCTGATTGTATATTACTTTTCTTCTGTATTTGGTGTGAATACAATATGATATTTACACATCCATTTTGTATGTGCCATAGAATTTGTTTGATTTGCCATTAAAATCACCTTTCCTTTCGTTAAATAGTAGCCTGAACAACTCTGTTTTAGCGGAAAGGTGATTTTTTGTATAACTAATTTGTTGCACCACCCGCATAGCAGGTGGTTTATTGTTTCGCACATCTCCATTTCTCCGTTGGGAGAAACTCCGATGCACTCAACAGGCTAAAGCCCATAAGAAAACCCGGGGCGCGGTTGCTATATGATAGCTGCCGCGTCCCGGTTTTTTCTAATTGTAGACACTATTATATCTTACCAAATGTTCTAATTGTTCTTTTATTTCACTACATATTTGTTCATTTTCCAAATCATCAATATCCACACGTATTTTGAACTCATAATCACCAGTATTTTCTATATCCTTAATAATCTCCCCTTGAACTACCATAGTTTTCTTAATCATTTCTTGTTTATAATCAGTATACATAAAATCGAAATACTCTGTACACTCTATCCCACAAAAAAACCTTGCTCTATTATTATCTCTTGGATTTTATCTACATTGTGTGACTGGTTTGTTGTCTTAATGTGCTATACATTTCAA
>ENA-OQDW01001023-OQDW01001023.1-human-gut-metagenome-genome-assembly--contig:-NODE-1023-length-10706-cov-1.487192_pt1 | contig 10706 bp, 16 predicted proteins | sample MGYA00242784_ERZ504613 | MGnify/ENA primary metagenome ERZ504613 (study PRJEB26092, sample SAMD00036330) | human gut metagenome | host: Homo sapiens | study: EMG produced TPA metagenomics assembly of... | reverse complement strand
ATCTGAAAGTAACCAATGCTATCAAAATGGCGATTTCCGCATCTGCGCAGGACAGCGACCTGGTTGCAGGACTTATGGACCGCTCGAAGCTGATCCTCGGCGAGGATGGAAAAGTAACCGGTCTGGAGGAACAGGTAAAATCCCTGAAAGAATCCAAGCCATTTCTGTTTAAACAGGAATCAAAACCGGCGCAGAAAAAGGGATTCTTCCCTCTCGGACCCAAAGAGCAGGGCGGCCAGCCGAAAGAAGACGGCCATGCATCCATGAAGGATGCCATCGCGGCAAGATTAAATCTGAACGAAGGAAAGGGTGAATAAGTATGGCAATCACACTGGAAGAAGCAAAGAAAAATGTGCAGGATGACCTGCAGATGGGCGTCATCGACGAGTTCCAGAAATCTAACTGGATTCTGGAGCACATTCCGTTTGATGATGCGGTATCCCCGACCGGAGGCGGTGCAACACCGACCTACAGCTATACACGACTGAAAACACAGCCAACAGCAGAATTTCGTGAAATCAATACAGAGTATACACCGTCGGAGGTTACCAAGGAGAGACATACCGTAGACATTAAGGTATTCGGTGGTTCTTATGAGATCGACCGTGTCATTGCTAATTTTGGTGGTATCGTAGGAGAGGTAGAGCTGCAGCAGGCGCAGAAAATCAAAGCAGCGCAGGCTCTGTTCAACGATACATTTATCAATGGTGATGTCGGCGTCAATACCAAATGCTTTGACGGTCTGGACAAGGCACTGACAGGAAGTTCTACAGAGTACAACACCGAAAAAGTGATTGATCTTTCAACGTCTGACCTGGTCACAAAAAATTATCATTATTTTATTGATGCGCTGGATGAGTTTCTGGGTGGTCTGGATGGAACACCGTCGTTTATTGGCGGAAATAACAAGCTGATCTCCAAGATCCGCGCTTGCGCAAGACGTGCTGGTATGTACCAGGTGTCAACAGATAATTGGGGAAGACAGGTAGAGCATTATGGGGATATCCCGTTTGTAGATTTCAAAACGAAACCGGGAACCAACGATGAAAGTAGTTAAGATCGATGGAACAGATGGAACCACCTCTCTGTATGTTGGACGTTTGGCAATGGATGGTCTGCATGCGGTTTCTTTTGCCGGTGTTGCACCGGTGCAGGTCTGGCTTCCAGATTTTTCGACCGCAGGAGCAGTCAAAAAAGGCGAGGTCGAGATGAATGCAGCAATTGCACTGAAATCATCCAGAGCCGCCGGTGTATTCCGGAAAATCAAAGTAAAATGATGGAGGTAAAAAGAGTATGAAGGTATACAGTCCGAACAAATCCTATACCGGCGTAACGGCGTCGGTTCCTTTCTGCAAAGGCCAGGGTGAAACAGATGATCCGTATCTGCTGGAATGGTTTGAAAAACACGGATATGAGGTAGAAAAACCGGTTGCACCAGAACCAGAGGAGCTGTTGGAGCCAGAAGAGCTGCTGGAACCAGAAGAGCCGGTGGCAGAAACAATGGAAGAGCCTGTTCCGGAGCCGGTGAAACCCGCGAAAAAAGCGAAAGGGTGACACCATGAGCTATGAACCGTACGTAAGCCCGGAATACTACCGAGATACTTATCAGACGGCGCTTCGAGGAGGATGCAGAGCTTGTCTGGTTATTCGTCCGTCAGGCCATCCCGCCATATTCGATTCCCTGACCTATCAATCGGATGTAGGCCGGGGATTTTCTAATCTTACGGCGTATCAGCAGGATCTGATCCGGGAGGTAATCTGCCAGCAGGCGGAATTTGAGTATGAGTACCGCGACGAAATCAATTCGGTGCTTTCAAGTTACAGTATTAACGGCGTATCCGTGCAGTTTGCGGAGAATACGTGGAATGTATTTTCCACAAAGGGCGTGGCCATGCGCCGGGATGTGTACGCAATGCTGTGCCAGACTGGATTGTGCTGCCAGGTACTGAGGTAGGTGATGAAATGAAATATCCATGTTTGGTGCCAAAATCACTTTGTAAGACCAAGATCAATCTGAGCATGGACAGAGAGGGTACAACAAAATATGGAGATCCGCTTCCGGCGGTGGAGTACGATGGCAATTGTAATTACCAGGACAGCGCCAAAAGCGTGATGACGTTCGAACGAAAGCTGGTGCAGATCTCCGGCACCGCCCTCTTTCCGGGGGACATCTGCCCGGAACTGCCGGCAATCTACGGCGGATCGGCAGAAGTATTCGGAATGAAACGAAGAATTCTACAGGGGCGGAAAGCCAGAAATCCGGATGGGACAGTTAATTACACGGAGGTGTTGCTGATATGATCAAAGTCAATTCGAATGTAAAATTGGATTTTGGAAAAATTCAGATGCTGACGGATGCACAGGTCAAAGCAATGGAGATGACTGCAGAGGCGCTGCACACAGAAGTGGTGCAGGCGCAGGTGATTCCAAGGAATACCGGTAATCTGCAGAACGAAAGCATGTTTTTGGACTGTACGCAAAGTCATCAGGGAGTCGTAACGCTTGCATCTACAGCACCATATGCCAGACGTTGTATTTCCATCCAGAATACCATTTCAAGAAAGACGAAAATCCAAATGCCCGCGGTGAATGGTATGAAGATTGGCTTCCGGGCGGAAAGAATGCGGATTTTTGTGCAGAAGCGTTTAAACGGACTATACAGGAGGTGTGCACGATTATGACACTGGTAGACGTATGTGACTTTGCGGAATCTCTTGCGATTGCAGATCATGTATACATGGGAGATCTCCCTGAGAAGGATGAGAAGTCCATTGGCGTGTATAACAGCAAGCACCAACAGGTGTACCACACTGCGCTGGGCGGTGCTTCCGGATATGGGCAGAAATATGTTACTTTCCTTATACACTGGAATAAATCTTTGCGTGAGACAGAAAAGGCAGCCACGGCCTTATTTGACAGGCTCTGTAAAGTGAGGGGCAGTAAAATCAATCAGGAAACCATACAATTTATTCAGCCGCTGTATGATCTGCAGGACATCGGAAAAGACGATAACGGTATCTGCGAAATGGTCATCGAAGCGGCCGTGATTTATAAGAAAGGATAAGAAGCATGGGAAAAACAACAAATGTATATCCGGTTCTGGATAACAAGTTTAAGGTTGGCGCCGCAAAAGAGAACGCAACCATAATTGCCGATATGGAGCAGTTTTCTGTGTCCGTATCAAACGGGGTGGAAACATGGACTCCAATGGATACAGAAGGATGGCAGCGGGCGTTGATGACCGCAAAAGCGATGACCATTTCCTTGGCCGGAAAGAGAAACATTGGAGACACGGGAAATGATTTTGTGGCTGATAAACTGTTCAAAAATGGCCATGAAGCCGAAGGATATTTCGAGTGGGAATTCCCGGACGGAACTTCGGTTGCATGGAACAGCGCGATTGACGTCAAAATATGGGCGGTGGTGACTCTACCAATGTAGCACCGCTGGAATTTGACGTTATCAGCAACGGAAAACCAACGGTAACACCGGCATTATAAGGAGGAAAACGATGAGTAAAGTTGTAAATATCACCGATAAATTAAATTTTGAGGAAAATCCGGCTCTGCAGATCGGAGATATGACTGTTGAGGTGCATGCGGATGCAGAAACAGTTCTCCGACTGATGGGAACCTTTAAAGACAAGGATGAGGCTGATATCAATACTGTGACAGAATGATGGGTCTTCTTTTTGATCCGGAAGCAGTAGAGCAGCTGTGTGCGATGAAAAAAGGATGGAAAAAAAACTTTCTGCGAAATCTTTGATGATTATCGTACAGGAAGCAATGAATCTGGTTATGGGAGAAGATTCACCGGGAGAGCAGTGACCCGTACTATGACCTGATCGATGATTTTGACCTGATCGTATCATCCTTTCAGTCACAGTACGGGATTCGATTATCCAGGGAACTGCCACAGGGAATGAAGTGGGATGAGTTCCGGGATCTTCTGATCGGCATCGGGCCGGATACTGCACTTGGCCGTGTGGTAGAGATCCGGGCGGAAGATCAGAAGGAAATTCTGGAAAATTTTACTCCAGAACAGCACAGAATCCGGAATGCATGGAGAAGAAAGCATGCCAGAGACCTTGCAAAAACCGTGTCGAAAGAAGAAATGGACATGGCGATGAATGGAATCAAGAATATGTTTCTTAGTATGGCAGGCTTGAAAACTGTTTGATAGAAAATCGTAGGAGGAAAAAACTATTGAGAAAAAGAAAATAAAGTGTCCGTATTGTGGACATGAGCAGAAAGTGCAGTATGTTCCAGATGCAAGATGCCAGGGGGTGTTTTTGAAATGCCAGGCGCGTCATTGCAAAAAAGAATTTGAAATAAAAATCAACCAGGACAAGTAGTGCCACTGTGCCGATGTCCTCGAAAAGAGGAAGGTGGTATAAGTGGCAACTACAATTGGCGAGATCGGTCTGGATCTTGTTGTAAATCATAATCAGTTTAAGAGCCAGATGGCCGGGATCAACGGACTGGCGAAAAAAGCCGGGGCGACTCTTGCAGCCGCTTTCGGCGTAAAAAAATTAATTGATTTTTCCAAGTCCTGTATTGAGCTGGGTTCCAACTTGGCTGAGGTGCAGAACGTGGTTGATGTTACCTTCCCGTCTATGGCGGAGCAGGTAGATAATTCGCAAAATCGGCTGCCGGAAGCTTTGGTCTGTCAGAGACAATGACCAAGAAGTACACGGGTACTTTCGGGGCGATGGCAAAAGCATTTGGCTTTTCCGAGAAGCAGGCGCTGGATATGGGTGCTACACTGACCGGTCTGGCCGGAGATGTGGCATCTTTTTATAATCTCAGCCAGGACGAAGCCTACACAAAGATTAAGTCAGTCTTTACAGGCGAAACAGAGTCCTTAAAAGATCTTGGTGTTGTCATGACCCAGACAGCGCTGGATTCTTATGCGTTGGCCAATGGGTTCGGCAAAACGACAGATCAGATGTCGGAAGCCGAAAAGGTGGCGTTGAGGTATTCCTTTGTTCAGAAACAGCTTTCTGCAGCAACCGGGGATTTCTCACGGACGTCCCAGTCCTGGGCGAACCAGGTTCGAATCCTGTCCCTGCAGTTCCAGTCCTTAAAAGCAAGTATTGGTCAGGGACTGATCAATGTTTTTCTGCCGGTCCTGCGTATGATCAATACGCTGATCGGTCGGCTGGTTACGCTGGCGGATGCTTTCAAGAGTTTCACGGAGCTGATTACCGGAAATAAGTCATCAGGCAGTCAGGTGTCGGAGCAGTTGGGGCGGATGCTGCCAGTGCGGCTGCCGGTCTGACGGATGCTTCGAGCGCTGCGGATCAGCTCGCAGACAGTACTTCTGGCGTGGGAGATGCAGCGAAACAAGCGGCCAAAGAGTTATGAAATCCCTGATGGGATTCGACAAAATCAATAAAATCAGCAAAGACAGCAGTAATTCTGATTCACAGAATTCATCTGTTCCGAACAATGTTGCTGGCAGTATTGATTTTGGCTCACTTGCCAGCGGGGAGACAGTAATTGATGACGTAAACAAAAGTTTGCGGACCTGTTTGGAAACATTCACCAAACTGTCAGAACCTGCGCTGCGGTCGGTCAAGCGGCTCTGGAACGAGGGGCTTGCAAGACTCGGAAACTTTTCCGGTCAGTCGCTGAAAGATTTTTACCAGCACTTCCTTGTTCCGGTCGGGAAATGGACACTGGGAACAGGAATCCCGCGTTTTATTGATGCCCTGAATGATGGGCTGATGAAAACCGATTTCCCCCAAAATCAACGATGCCCTGAATGACCTGTGGGATGCACTGGCCCCATTCACAATCAATGTGGGTGAGGGGCTTCTGTGGTTCTGGGAGCAGGTTCTTGTTCCGCTTGGAACGTGGACAGCAAATGAGATTGTTCCGCGATTCCTGGAGACGCTGTCTCTTGCAATACAGCTTCTAAATGTTGTCCTGGTGGCGTTGCAGCCGCTGTTTGAGTGGTTTTGGAAGAATGTGTTGCAGCCTATAGCACAATGGACGGGTGGCGCTTTCCTGACTCTGTGGGACGGAATTAATAAAGGATTACAGGTCTTTTCGGACTGGTGTGCAAAAAATCCAGGCATTATTCAGTCTATGACTGTTGCAATCGGGATGTTCTTTGGAGCATGGAAGGTAATCGAGTTATTATCTTTCATTCAGCAGGCAGGCGGCGTAGTTGGTGCGCTTAAACTCATTGAAACTGCGCTACTTGGAGCAAAACTTGCAAAAATAAAAGATGCGGCTGAAACGGCAATCCTTACGGGGATGTATGCCAAAGATTTTGTCGTTGGAATTGGTCAGAGCATTGTTGCAATTGGGAAGCAGGCACTTGCCTGGATAACAAATACGGCGGCACAAATCGCAATGACAGCCGCAACTGTGGCTTGGAATGCAATTTGTGCAATTGCCACGGCCGCAACAACAGCGTTTGGCGCAGCGGTTGCATTTTTAACATCGCCGATAGGTTTGGCGTGTTTAGCAATTGCTGCTTTGGTGGCTGGCGGAGTGCTTTTATGGAAGAATTGGGACACAGTCAAAGAAAAATGTGGCCAGCTACATGATTGGATTGTGTCAAAATTCAGCGCATTAAAAGATTGGATGAAATCAAAGTTTGAAACAGATTGGACAGAAAGATTCGGGGTGCTTGGAAATGTGCTGAATTGGTTCTGCGATATAGCTTCCGGGAAAATAGAGACTGTGAAGAATATTTTCCAGGGGCTGAACTCTTTTCTGAAGAATATCTTTGCAGGAAAGTTTTCAGATGCGTTAAAAATTCCAGTAAATGGTTTAATTGGCATGCTGAACCGTATGTTGACTGCGATTGAGAAGACAGTAAACTTTGCGTCAAATGCTCTGAACAAGCTGAACGTCAAAATCCCAAGCTGGGTGCCGGGAGTTGGCGGCAAGAAGCTGGCTTTCAGATTCCGACAGCATCCATCGCCAGAATCCCGTATCTGGCAGACGGAGGCTATGTAGCACGGAATACGCCACGCCTTGCCGTGATCGGAGATAACAAGCGTTATGGAGAGATTGTAGCGCCGGAGGATAAGCTGCAGAAGATGGTGGATCTTGCGGTCAGCAAGCCAGTGGCGGAAGTGTAACGAAAGCGGAGCTGGAAAGCATTGTGAATTCCGCCGTGCTTCGGATTGTTGCAGCACTGTCTGCACTTGGTTTCAGCATCGATGGAGAAACGCTTGCCAGAGCTCAGCAGAAGGTACAGAAGGAGATGGACCGGAGATACAACACGGTACAGATTAATTAGTAGTAGGAGGAGACACATGTTACTGAGGGCAGGAAAAACAAACCTTCCTGCCCCGACCTCGATGACAGTGAATGATGAAATCATCTGGTCTGAGGACACGGGGCGGACGCTGAACGGAACCATGGTAGGAGAAGCCATTGCTGAAAAGAAAACGATTGGTCTGAAATGGGAATGGCTGACAGAAGATGAGGTAAAATTGCTGAAAAACAGCCTGGTAATTGGTTTCTTTCCACTTACGTTCCACGATGCGGGAAAGGATCATACCTTGACAACGTACCGCGGTACACTGTCCAAGGAGCATGCAGGGGAAATCTCCGGTGTGTATTACTATAAAAGCGTCAGCGTTGATATTGTACAGAGGTAACTATGATCAAAACAAGTAAAGAATGCAGAAAAAAGCTGCAAAGCGAAAACCGCTATCTGGAAGTTGCGGATAAAATCATATTGGCCGATGGAACAGAGTTGCAGCTTGATAATGGGAAGATATTGTCCTACAGCATCGCGGATGCAACTTCGGGAACGAACAGTTTTGACATCGGCGCTGCCATTATCGGCAAATGGACGGCTACGCTGAATAATCAGGACGGGCAGTACGACAGCATGACGCTGGAAGGGGCATCGGTTGCTGCCATTGTCTCGATCGACCTGGAGGAGGGGCCGGAGCTGCTGCGAAAGGGCACGTATACGATATCCAATGCAACGCGCCAGGGAGCAGGCTTGCGGCTGGAAGCTTATGATAATATGGCTCGTTTCGACAAAAAGTATGACAGTACCCTTACCTATCCGGCAACAATCTGGCAGATCGTGCAGGATGCCTGCCGGAGCTGCGGCGTCATTCTTGCATCCAAGAGATGGGATAACGATAACTACATCGTAGGCACGCGGCCGGAAAGCGACGCTCTGACATACCGTGATGTGATTTCCATGGCAGCGCAGATCTGCTGCAAATATGCACGGTGCAATGCAGACGGCGAGCTGGAATTGTCTTGGTATGGCGAAAATCTCGAAGAGCAGGTGCTTCTGGATGAGAATGATGAGCCGATTTTGATGGATGCCGATGATGAAATTTTTTTATGGGACACGGTATCCAGAGAAGAAATGCTGAACAGCACTATCGAGGACGATGTCTATTACTGCCATCAGATCCCGGAAAAATACAGCCTGACAGTCGGAGAACAGGATATTAAGATCACCGGCGCAGGTGTGTTGTATGATCAGACAACGTATCTGTGCGGAGATACGGACTACAGCCTTGTGATTGAGGATAATGACCTGATTCAGAGCGAGGAGCAGGCGAAAGAGGTTGCGGCTTATCTGTACAGCAAATTATATGATATGCAGTTTCGAACTATCTCTTCGAGCATTCCGAGCGATCCATCCATTGAAGCCGGAGATGCTGCCTGCGTGACAACCAGAAAAGGTGAAAAGTATTATACCTATGTTACGAATACCACCTTCGCGGTCGGTGCGGCGCAGAGTATTTCATGCGGGGCTGAGACGCCGGAAAAGAACCGGAGCGATCAGTTTTCGGCAGTGACCAAAGGCGTATATCAAATCACAGAATTATACAGATCGGGAGATTTCGGATTATGACAAGATGGAAAAACAGCTCTGGAATCTGATGACAACGGCATTCGGTGCTTATCAGACGGAGGAAGTGCAAGCAGACGGCAGTAAGATCTTCTATATGCACAATAAGCCGCGGCTGGAAGAATCATCGACGATCTGGAAACGGACCATTGATGCAATCGCCGTTTCGACGGATGGTGGAAAAACCTGGAATGCTGGCGTGGACAAGAACGGAAACGCAGTGCTGAATATCCTTTCTGTGATCGGTCTTAATTTCGATTGGATCAAGGGCGGAACTGCCGTATTCGGTGGAAAAGATAACGGAAACGGCAGTGTAAAGGTTCTCGATCAGAGTGGAAACGTAATCTGCCAGATGGACAATAATGGAGCAGCGATCAACGGAAGAGTAACCAGCAAAAATGAAGTGGATGGATTTTCCGTGTCTCTGGAAAATGGAAAAATGGTTGTGACGGACAAGCAGGGAGCGCGGATCTGTGAAATCTACTTGATGCAAATGATCGAGAGCGATGGCAGCCATTGGGTTGCCACGATAAGTGGTAATGGACAGAAACAGGCGTACATCACACTGGATGGCAAGAATGGAGAAATCGCGGTCCAGACAGATAAGTTCCGCATGGGATCATCGGCAGGAGTGTCTGGGAAAGTCGTGTTCTCAAATGGAACATTCTTGACGTTAAAAAACGGAATCGTAATCGGTGGAAATTCGCAGAACGGCAGTTTTTGACAGACAAAGGAGAAGATCATGGCAGTAATCAGCAGTAATGCATACCTTACGGTAGCGCAGATGACAGGCAATGCGCAGTACATACTTAATTATCTGATGGCGCGGGGCTGGACCAAAGAGGCCGTATGTGCGATGCTTGGAAATATGCAATCGGAGTCCACAATTAATCCGGGAATCTGGCAGGGCTTGGACAGCAGCCGTGTTGATCTTGGATACGGTCTTGTTCAATGGACGCCATCGACCAAATACACCAGCTGGGCAACCGGCAGGGGATATGCGATCGGGGACATCGACGGGCAGCTGGAGCGCATCATATATGAGAAAGAAAACAGCATCCAGTGGCAGCAGGTGACAACGACGATGACCTTCGCTCAGTTTTCAACTTCTACAGCATCGGTGGAAACTCTGGCCGAGTTGTTTGAGATGAATTATGAACAACATGCCGGCAGTGCACAGCCTGCACGGAAAACACAGGCAAGGTATTGGTACAACAATCTTTCCGGAAGTACGGATGACGGCTCGGCCGCAGTGATCGAGAAGGTTTGCAGCTGGGAAATAGCGATAGCCAATGACAATTCTCACGGTTATGATCAGGCATACAGAGAAGGACCGGATTACGACTGCAGTTCCTTCCAGTACCATGGCTGGAAGCAGGGTGGCATTGATATGATTTCAAGCCGCGGATATTCCGGCACGACAAGCACCATGCTGGCAGACTTCACGGCCAATGGATTTCACGATGTCATCGGATCTGTTGATGTAAGTACCGGAAATGGTTTGAAACGTGGGGACGTGCTGCTGCGTAGCGGTTATCACACGGCTCTGTACCTGGGGAACGGTCAGATTGTCCACGCATCGATCAATGAACACGGAGATGTGGTAGGCGGCACAACAGGCGATCAGACCGGAACGGAGATCTGTGTCCGGAGCTATTACAACTACAATCCGTCTTGGAATCATGTTCTACGCTATAAATCAGGAGGTTCAGGAGGCGGAGGAGTATCCACGGATTTGTATATCGTGGAATTTATACCAGAATAAGGAGGAGATTATGGGAAGACATACTTATGATCTTACGGAAACGGATTACAGTTGAGTAGAACATGCGAAGCTATTCCTGATTAATCCGCCG
>ENA-OQDW01001022-OQDW01001022.1-human-gut-metagenome-genome-assembly--contig:-NODE-1022-length-10711-cov-2.148621_pt1 | contig 10711 bp, 15 predicted proteins | sample MGYA00242784_ERZ504613 | MGnify/ENA primary metagenome ERZ504613 (study PRJEB26092, sample SAMD00036330) | human gut metagenome | host: Homo sapiens | study: EMG produced TPA metagenomics assembly of... | reverse complement strand
ATAATCAATATACAGTAATAAAAATGATTTGCTGAGTATTCTGGTGTCCGTGTCTTTACTATTCATGCAGAGAAAACGGAAATTCCTTTTTTGGGAAAACCAATTATCGTGAGATTCTCAGGCTATCAAGCCTAAATTTCAGTCAACAGAATATTGTTGAGCGCTGCGGTGTTTCTAAGAAAACGATTAATTGTGTGCTATAGTGTACTAAAAAATTATCTATATCATAACTATTGGATGCAAATAGTACCGATGCTGTGCTTGTCGAGAAATATCCGGAGCCCTTGTTAGAAGCAGTATGTAAAAGATATTATTCTATATAACATCACTGAGTTACAAAGTTATTAAAAACATTCGTGTAACTAGTTTGCTAACCTAAAATTAAAAGAAGTTCCATTAAAAGATAGGTTTGGTATGCTGGTATATATCGAATTTATTACTGGTACAAACACAGATTGTAGTAAAACGTATATGATCTATGCTTTTGACGTAGAAGCCTATAAACATTATTGCAACACCAAATATGTCTGTCGTTCAGAACTGCTTATTGATCTGGAAATAGCAAGGACAGCAGGTAGCTATATTAAAATCTTGGAAAAATATGTCAATCTATTGATACTGATATCGGATGAATGATCCTACGGAAGCTTACTGAATTAAGAATAAAAGGATCTCTTGGCTCTGTTCCATTGGAAATGTAAGAAATCTATCAGGATTTTCTACTCTCAGTGTGAGTTCGAAGAATCTAGAAACAACTTGGCGGTGATGTTAGCCTCTGGCAGATACAAACACACCTATCATATCAGCATCACAAGTATAAATGACTTCTAAAGGTTATATAAGAACCTAATCGTAGTTTAACCTGATAATTCGTAGTTTGTCCATTGCTATTGCATTTAAGATAAAAAGAAAAATATAATCTTATATGTAATAATATAATAGACACGAAACGGAGGAAGGATCAATGAATGTAAAAAGAGGTATCGCTGAATTTATTGCAAAGATGTCATATAAGGAGGCTGAAAGAAGTGCAAATACAACTTGTGTATTTTTTCATGGGCAGCCTAAAATGCCTCAATGCGTACATAAATTGAGAAAAGAAAAAAATAAAAGATGGTTGAGAGAGTTGTAAAAATACTCATTAAAAACAATATTATACATCAGCAAGATTCAGAATTATACCAATATGGATTGACGTTGTTAATAAAAAAAATATTTCATATAGTTACAATCTTATTATTGGGAACGATTTGCAAAAAATTCATATGTACAGCAGTGTTCTTGGTGGCATATGCCGGTATACGAAAGTATGCCGGCGGATATCATGCAAAAAGTTCGAAAGGATGCTATGCTTGTACAGGGATTGTTACTTCGTTTTCCATACTTCTTTTTTATATTCTTGAATATGTAGAATTATTCGTGATATATATTATTTTAGGTATTTGTGCAGGGGCTATTAGTACTTTTTCTCCACAAGAAACTTCAAATAGACCGTTAAGTCGAGAGGAATTGACAATATATAAGAAAAAACAATAAAAACTTTAATTATAGAAGGGATAATTTGTCTGTTATCCCTATTTTTTAAGGAAATTATAAATGGAATTATATGTGCTTGGGTTATAGAAACAATTATGTTACTGATTGGGAAAGGAAGACAAAAAACATAAGTGATTTTCTAGATATTATTTATTAAAAATAGTGAAAAATCCTCTTTTTTTAGGTATGATATAAAATTATAAATATACTTGCGTTGGATAACGGAGGTGATACAAATGATAAAAGTAGCTATTTGTGATGATGATAAACAGATATGCAGCAAACTGATTGCTATAGTGAAAGAATATTTTGCCGATATCGGAAGACCTGTGTGGGTGGCTGAATTTACAAGTGGTTTAAAATTATTAAAGGCAAATATTCGTTTTGATGTCATATTTTTAGATATAGATATGCCAGGGCTTAATGGAATAGAAACTGCAAAGAAGTTAAGAAACTGGGATGTAAATAGTAAAATTGTTTATGTAACAAATTACAGTAAATATGCAAGTTGTGCTTATAAAGTACATGCATTTGATTATGTTGAAAAACCAGTGCGAGAAAATAGAATCTTTAACGTTCTAAAAGAAGTTATACATTACTTAGATAATTCAATAGAAAAACAGAAATTTGCATTTACAACAGAAAAAGGAGTTTTGACATTAGAATTAGATGATATATATTATTTTGAGTATATGTCAAGGCGAGTTTTGATTAATACATCACAGGGTGAGTACATAGCTACGTACAGTTTGAAAGAATTGTATGAAAAATTTAATAAATATAATTTTGAATCGCCACATAAGAGCTTTATCATAAACATGCTACACATTAAACGCATCAAAGGGTTTGATATACTTATGGAAAACGGAGGTACTATCCCATTGGCACAGAAACGTGCAGTAGGATTTAAAGCAAAGTTTTAATGATTTCTTGCAATCAACATTTGATAAAATTTAAATGGGAGGTGTTTGACGTGCTTCGGCTTATAGGGGTTATGTGTTCCTGTATAGTAACTGGATATGTCTTTTTTGATGTTATGGAATCTTTATATGAAAGAAAATTTAGTTATAATAAACTAACATTTACAGGAATATATGTCATATATGTGATTTTGAGTGTCGGAATAGCATGGTTTGGAATTCCGATATTAAATGTTTTGTTTTCAACACTTTTGTTATACGGATTAAGCAAAAGTTTGTATATAGCACATGATAAAAGTATATTAATTAATTCTGGAATAATAATTATCTATTTGGCAATTGCGGATATAGTGGTAACAGTTATTTTCTCCACAGTGTTACAAAGTAGTACATATAATACTATAACCAATCCTAAATATTTTTTGGTATCAGGTATAGGAAATGCAGTTATTATTTTATGCACATATAAGTTAGTAATACAAATTTTGCAACACTGTCAAATAAATACTATTTCAAGAATTTTACATTTCTATATGATTTTTCTTATGGTTTTTGAATTTAGTATTTTAGGTTATTTCGTCAAACACGAAATAGGGAAAAAAAATAATATACAATTATTAATTGTAAGTTTTGGGGTGGTAATTCTTGATGCGGGAATTCTTTATTTGTATAAGATGTTATCCAAAAAGGCTACAATGGAAAAAAGAGCAGAATTAGTTGAACAACAATTAGAGATGACGCAGAGGTATTATGAAGGTCTACAAGATAATTATGAACAAATGCAGCAGATACTACATGATACCAAAAAACATATACAAGTTTTGAGTGAACTGACTGGAAACGATAAAACAGATTACGAAAAGGAATTGATTAGTAATATTACAGAAATTCAACCACAATTTTATTGTAGCGATAAAATAGTTTGTGCAATCATATGGAACAAAATGCAGATATGTGAACAGAGAAGAATTGAATTTGAAGTAAATATGCAAGATATTACTTTTGATTTTATGGATAAAACAGATATTACAGCTTTATTTGCTAATTTGTTAGATAATGCTGTAGAAGCGTGCGAAGAAAGCAGTATTCAATGTAAAAAAATCATTTTACGTATCCATAGATTTAAAGAATATATTGTTATAAAGGTGTGTAATACAATAGGTACAAAACCTAAAATTAAAGAAGGGAAGTTGGTTTCAACTAAAAATGGGCATCTCGGTATGGGCATGATGATTTTAGAAAACCTAGCAAATAAATATTGTGGCAATATGGACTATGAATATTCAGATACATATTTTGAAACAAATTTAATTTTATCAGTATACAATGGAATGTGTGAGCGATAGTGTATAAGAATACTCACAATAGGAAATTTGGAACAATGGGTAGGGCACATTATGCTTTGCCCATTGTTTGTATCTAAATAACAAAAAATGTATTATTTGGGATAACGTATAAAGTATCAAGAAAATTGTTAATAGCATAAAATAGTATGATCCAATGTAAGCGATGAATAATCCACCGGTTTTTCAGTATCCAAAATTTATGAGATAATCCCTCTAAGGAGTGGTATCTCTATAACTTTTCCAGTTTTTTGCACTTAGGACCATTTCACTTCAGTTCTTCTGGTACCTGTGCTAATCTCACTCCAAATAAAAAACAGGAGTTGAATTTTTATGCCTAAAAAAAATCCAAGACGTACAGATAAAGAATGGTTGGATCTGATCCAGGAATGCCGGTCCAGTGGTCTTTCTGATAAATGCTGGTGTCAGGAACATCATATCCATACAAGCAACTTTTATTACCAGATACGAAGACTTCGACAAAAAGCCTGTGAGATACCGGAACCAGTCCATTCTTCTTTCTCAGGAAAACAGGAAGTTGTACCGCTTTCTTTTGAGGAACCGGCAGTCTGCCCATCCTCAGTGCAGCTCAAAACGGATACCATTCCAGACTCTGTTATAAAGATCACTTATCACAGTTTCCAGATTGAGATCACCAACGCAGCAGACCGTGAGACCATATTTCATATGTTATCAGCGCTGCAGGATTTATGTTAGGTGATCTGTCCGGTGTGTCTAAGATCTTCGTTATCACCGGACGTACAGATATGCGAAAAAGTTTCGACGGGCTTATGGCTATCATACGCGATACATATGAACTCGATCCGTATGCAAATGCAGTTTATCTTTTCTGCGGAAGGGATAGCCGGAAACTTAAGGCACTCCATTTTGATAAGGATGGTTTTGTGCTGCTCCAGAAAAGGCTTGACGGAAACGGCAGGTTCCAGTGGCCGCGGAATGCTTCGGAAGCCCGTCTTTTGACGCGTCAGGAATTCCGGTGGCTTATGGAAGGTCTTTCCATCGATCAGCCCAAAGCAATCAAAGGCACAGGCAGAAAAAAAGATTTCTGATCCTTTGTGCAAAACAGAGAATTTTAAATTTTCTATATCCGTGACAGCAGGCAGCCGCCAGACACTTATCCACTGCTTTCTTTTTTCCTTTCGAATGCGATGTGGATGAGACTCAAAAAACATCTGTTTTAAAACAGCAGGTGGATATCTTTCCTAAAAGAATGAGCATACAGGCATATCTTTCATTTTTTTAGGAAAGATATCCACAACTGAGGTACCGTCAGATTGACAGTACCATCTGTCCCGTCTGTTTGCCATATCCCCGTACTTCTTTTATAATAGGGATAAGAAAACAAAGGACGGAAATGCCATGCCTCATGATACAGAAGATATGATCCAGCTTTTATTAAGCACGAATAAAGAACAGGAACAGACCATTGTGGATCTCAGAGCTACCATAAAAGAGCTCCGCAGCACTATTGCGAACCTGAACGAGACGATAGATGAACTGAAAAGGAAGATCTTTGGAACATCCAGCGAAAAGACCAGGCGTCCTGATCAGGAGGAAGGAATCCAGGAGGAAGAAACGGTGACCGTTGTAAAAGAACATACACGGACCAGAAGAAAAAAGTCTGTTCGTGCAGATCTGTATGAGGCCCTTCCCATAAAAGAGATCTCCTGCGATGTTCCCCCGGAAGAAAGGATCTGTCCGGACTGTGGTTCCCCGATGGAACACCTGGGGTATAAGTTTGTCCGGGAAGAACTGCGTATCACTCCGGCAAAAGTGGTAAGGGTCCATTACATGCAGGAAACCCTTATGTGTCCTGTATGTCGGCAGGAGGATGAAACAATGATCGTAGAGGCAAAAACACCGACACCGCTTCTTGCCCATAGTCCCGCATCGCCGGATATGGTGGCAATGGTCATGTACCAGAAAAGCTTTCTGCACCTTCCTTTTACCGTCAGTCAAAAGACTGGATGGAAAAAGGGGTGCCTGTCCCAAGAGAAACTGCAGCGCACTGGTACAATTACTGTTCATTGGAATATCTCTCTCCAGTCTATGAAGTAATGCATCAGGAACTGCTGGCAAGAGAGATCCTCCATGCAGACGAGGTACCCTGTCAGGTGCTTCATGAAGAGGGAAAAACTGCCACTTCAAAATCCTATATGTGGATCTACCTGAGCGGGACTGATGGAAAACCACCGATCATCCTGTATGATTACAGACCCGGACGGAGCGGGGATTATCCGATAGAATTTCTCCATGGTTTCACTGGGATGCTCCAGTGTGATGGGTATAGTGCATACGGCAGGATCGAAGATGTTGTCCTGGTCTGCTGTCTTGCCCACTGCAGGCGTAAGTTCTTTGAAGCAGTCCCAAAAGCACGTCAGAAAAAGCTGAAACTTCTGGACATTAATTCTGAACAGGAACTTGCAGAACCTCCGCAGGGAACTGCAGAAGACAGTTCCCTGCTCCCTGCCGAAAAAGGAGTTGCATTCTGTAACCGTCTTTTCTATATGGAACGTCTCTACAAAGAACTTCCACAGGAAGAACGAAAACAGAAACGCCAGGAAACAGAACCTGCCATCTGGAATGAATTCTGGACATGGTTGGAAACCCTGGAGCCTGCTGGCGGGAGTAAGCTTGAAAAAGCGGTAAACTATGCCTTTAATCATAAAGAGACCCTTATGAATTATCTACTGGATGGAAGATGCGAGATCTCTAATAATGCAGCGGAACGTCGGGCAAAAACCTATGTGACGGGGCGTAAAAACTTTCTGTTTCATGATACTGCTGATGGAGCAACGGCAAGTGCCATTGTATTGAGTCTCATAGAAACAGCGAAAGCCAATAACCTGAACATCTATCATTATCTCTACACCTTGCTGCTGTATATGCCGGACTATAAAAATGAGCCCGCAGGCATAAAACAGCTGCTGCCATGGAGTGACTTTATAAAAGAAAGATGTACAGGGATCATAGATATCGAAAAAGTAAGACCTGAAGAACGTGGGAACCTGAATATTTAAAGTTCCCTGGAAGTCGTGACCGGGTGATTATTCATCGCTTACGTATGTTTTTCCAGAATATAAAGAGAATGTAGTGTTGGGCAACGGGAAATTACAGTTAAATCCAATGTCCTATCAGGTTATCTACGAAGGAAAGGAGATAGACCTGACACCCAGGGAATTTGAAGTTTTATATCTACTGGCTTTAAAGCCAAACTGGGTAATGCCAAAGACAACTATTTATCATTCTGTATGGGGTATTCATTATCATGATGATCAGATACCATACAGAACAGTAGAATATGTGATATGGAAGATAAGAAAAAAGATGGGATATGATATTATTGAAACGTTGGTCAATGTGGGGTATAGACTGAAGAAGTTATAATTTTCTGGAGATATAATTGATATGAAACGGTATGTTATTACGAATGGAGGACATATTACATGAATAAAAATAAGAAAAGTGCGAAACAGTATCACCAATCTATAATTACTGCTTTAGAGAAAAAAGTAAATGATATGAAAGACTCCGCTTATTCAGGATTGTATAGCGAAATAGCGTTTATCATTGGAATAGCAGTTATCATGATAGATACTTTTTTTCCGTCGGAGAAAACGGAAGCTAATTGTGTCTTGAAAATAATACTGATAGCTATATCTGTATTCTGTATGTTCTATTTCGCCAGAAAAGTGAAAACAGTGAATGAAGTGGAAGAAGAGAAAAAGTTTTGGCCGAACTTTTTTATTCAATGGGCAACAGGGTTAGGGTATATAAACATGCCTGTAGCTGTGATCGCTATTTTGGTAACATTTGATAAGGTCAAAGCATGGACATTATTTATGATGGGAGTTGCTGTAATTTTGACCGGTTTGACTTTAATAGACGCCCTTGTAAAAACTTCTAAAATTTTAAAAAAAGAAAATGTTGGTAAGCGGAAATAAGATTGACTAAAAAAATGAGGTAAAAGGTGTATTGGATATGATTCACACCTTTTACCTTTTAAATTGCGTAATTATTTTTTTAGTGATAAACATTACATCATGATTATTCCGAAAGAAGGCGGTTTTGCGAAGCATCTACAGGAGATTGGCGACTGATTAAAAGCAGCAACAGTTTCCGCAGCAGGAGTGCAAGGTATTCTTCATTTTTATTTGAAAACCGGGGTTGAAAGCCCAAGGACGTTTAACCAGGCGTTTTAACAGAAATATGGGGGAACACCTAGCAAATATCGGAGAATATGTTTTGAAAACGGAATATGGAAAATTAGATAAAACTATGGGAACTATAACTTATGGATAGAGAAAAATAGAGCAGATATGAAAGGGACATATCTACTTTTACTATAGGGATTAATTAAAGGTATAGATTTTTAAAAAGTTCATAATAAAGGTTAGACAGATTTGCAGGAAATAGAATTTTTACATATCCTGTTAATCTATTTTTATATGGGTATAAAATAATTTTGGACTTCTGTTTCAGACAATTTTATTAAGGTGCGTTCAGATTACATTTTTTCCACAAATACAATACATATAATTATCTTCTTGCCAAGTGTAAAATAATTTGGATAAATCAGGGGTTAGAGAATTGCATTGGATCATAGCACCAGTAAGCCCGATTCCGAGCATTTTATAATAGGATTCTTTTTGTGTCCACATTTTGTAAAATCTAAAAATTCGTTCCATATCTGAGGCATTGTTAATGTATTGAATTTCCTGTTGATTGAAAATGAGATTCATAATATCAAATGGTGGATAAGATATTTTTTCCACATCAGCTCCAACTGGAGAATTAGCTGATATACAACTGATTATAGAACCATTCGAATGAAGAATGACTAAAGTCATTATTTAGGATTAGATAATAATAGTGGCTTATGATTTGAAGAATAGTAAAAACATAATTCGGTATGATTCAAACCAGATATAACGCTTAATCCGATACGAGTAATAAGAGCGGAATAAAGAGAAAGCTTTTTGTCAAGTACATGAAAATATTGATTTATTTTTTTTCTTCGTTCTTTGGAAACAAATTGCATTAAATCAGAATCTATATTTTTCCATTCGAGAGAAATAGTTGATAAATATAACACTAGCATGAGTAAATCCTCCTAAGTATAATAATGAGAAGTTTACCATAGGAACATAAAAATTTCAAATGTAAAATGGGCATTTTGTAAGGAGATTTTTGTGTAATAAAGACAAAAATATGCAAGTAAATCCAAAATCGTCTATAAGAATATAAAATATGCTATGTTAAAAAAACAGTATAAAAGATAGGGTAAGAAAAGGGAATATTCTATCTAAATCTAATAATCTTATTCTTATAATATTATGTGATATGGAGGCAAGGAATGAAAATCGAAGACATTGTACAGTTATTAGAAAATGTATACAAATATAATATATCAGAACTTAGTATAAAAAGTGAAAATGAGAAGGTTATCATCAAAAATGACACTGATGATAAGGTAGTTGATACTGTGAGAGTTGTAACTGAAAAAACAGAGGGTGAAAGTAAAAATAAAAGTGATGAAGAAAATATTATAAAATCACCCTTAGTGGGGCGTTTTTATGCGGCTCCTTCTGTTGGAAGTGATAATTATGTTAAGGTGGGAGACAAAGTAGAAGAGGGACAAACACTTGCTATCATCGAAGCAATGAAATTAATGAATGAAATTAAGAGTGAATATAGCGGAACTGTTAAAAGCATATTAGTAGAAAATGAAGAACTGGTGGAGTATGGACAGCCCTTATTTGTTTTAGTTTGAAAGGAGTTTTTATGTTTGAAAAAATACTGATTGCTAATAGAGGAGAAATAGCTGTACGAATTATAAAAGCATGTAAAGAGATGGGAATTAAGTCTGTAGCTATATATTCAGAGGCAGATAAAGACGCTTTACATACAAAAATGGCAGATGAGGCGATATGTATAGGACCTGCACCGTCAGGAGATAGTTATCTCAATATGGAAAATATTATTAGTGCAGCTGTAGGAACAGGATCCCAGGCAATTCACCCAGGTTTTGGATTTTTATCAGAAAATAGTCTTTTTGCGGAAAAGTGCAAAGTATGTAATATTACATTCATTGGTCCAACATCAGAAGTGATTTGTAAAATGGGAAATAAAGTTGAAGCACGTAATATGATGAGAAATGCGGGAGTTCCGATTATATCAGGAAGCTGGACTCCCGTTTTGGTGTGTGTGAAGCAAAAAAGTGCATTAGAGCTTGGATTTCCAATTATGATAAAGGCTGCAGCAGGTGGTGGTGGAAAAGGTATGAGAATATCCAATACAGAAGATGATTTTAATGAAAACTTTGTAACAGCCAGATGGAAGCTAATAGTTCGTTTAGAGATGGAACAATGTATTTAGAGAGGTATATAGAAGCACCAAATCATATAGAATTTCAAATACTTGCAGATAAATATGGAAATGTTATACAGTTGGGAGAAAGAGATTGCTCTATTCAAAGGCATCATCAGAAAATTATTGAAGAAGCTCCTAGCCCCAAAATATCGGCAAAATTAAGAAAAGAAATGGGAAATATAGCGATCAAAGTGGCAAAAACTGTAAACTACGAAGGTGCAGGTACAGTAGAATTTTTGCTTGATAAATTCGGAAAATATTATTTTATTGAGATGAATACACGTATTCAAGTAGAACATGGAGTTACAGAGATGATATCTAATGTTGACATTGTTAAGGAACAGATAAAAATTGCTGCGGGATATTCGCTTGAGTTTAAGCAAGAAGATATCTTACTGCAGGGTCATGCTATCGAATGTAGACTTAATGCGGAAAATCCGAAGAAGGGGTTTGTCCCATGTCCTGGGAAAATTAATAATGTTTATTTTCCAAGCGGTAATGGTGTTCGAATTGATACTG
>ENA-OQDW01001021-OQDW01001021.1-human-gut-metagenome-genome-assembly--contig:-NODE-1021-length-10718-cov-8.473987_pt1 | contig 10718 bp, 12 predicted proteins | sample MGYA00242784_ERZ504613 | MGnify/ENA primary metagenome ERZ504613 (study PRJEB26092, sample SAMD00036330) | human gut metagenome | host: Homo sapiens | study: EMG produced TPA metagenomics assembly of... | reverse complement strand
GTTTTCATAGGACAATATCCCTTTATAGAGACTCTATAACTACTTAATATATAGATAGTTATATATATAAGAAGGTGGAATGGAACGCTCAAAAAATTAATTGGAACAACTGGAACTGGAACGCTCCTCCCAACTCCACTTCTCTCTAAAAAGCTCATAATCAATAAATTAAGAAGAAATGAAGACAAAAAATTTGAAGTATAATATCACAATTTCAACCGCTCCGACGATGCCAAAGCTGGGAAAAGGCACCGAATGTGTGCAACTTTTGCTCTCTCAGGTATCAAAAGACATGCATGAGCCTTAGTTCCGATGCTCTTTCCGATACTCGGAGCGCAGGTAAGTGAGGCGAAATTTCAATATCCCGACCTCAGTTGGAAGGAATTATGTGGCATGATGGCCAATCTCGTGGCCGATTCGGGCTGTAATAAGGGACAACTGTCCAACATCGTGGAAGCTATCTGTCACAACTTCCGTGAACATGATGAAAAGGAACTTGATAAGCTTGTGGAATGGCAGAGACAGATGAAAACGAAGTCTGCCAACAAGGAGAAACCAGCACGTCCGGATGTGAGTTTCTGGTTTCCACCCTCAGATGTCACCAACGCCGCCTTCATCCAGAATGCCATGGGATGCGAGAAGTTGGGCGAGAGAACGCAATACCTCAATCTGCCCGAGGTGGAGATGGCGGACCGGATGTGTGGCGGACATAAGCAGATATCTCAGATGCTGCGCAATATCTACGACCGCCAGCGAGCCGGAGCTCTGAGAGCAACGGCAGACGGCATAACAGGTAATCCGGTTCTGCGAGCCAATCTCACGCTCTCTTCTACCCCATTTGCAGCCCGCAAGTTTTACAAGAACGAGCTCTTCAATGGTACTTTCGGCCGAATGGTATTCTCTTATAAGGCGCGCCAGGCGCGAGTGGGAAAGATCCCAAGACAGGGTGAATATGATGCCGGTTTCTTTGAAAAGCTGGATGAGTATCTGGTGAAACTCAGCATCTGTAAGGGACGGTTTATCATCAAGCCTCTGAACTCGCTTACCGACCGTCTGGCGGCAGATATGGCTACGCTTGCTGACTTGACGGATGATGATGTGCTGTGGGATATCTCAAAGCGCTCCATCGTGTCGGCATGGAAGGCGGGCTGCCTGCTCTGGGTGCTGAACGACCAGACTTGGACGAAGGCGATGGGTGAGCTTGTGGAGTGGCTGGTTTATCATGATATCTGGAGCAAGATGCAGCTATTCGCCGACCTGCTGAACCAGGATGCTGACTCGGTAAGCGAGGCGCAGCGAAGAGGACCTAAGAACCTGCTTGACGACCTGCCAAACCCTTTCAACGAGGCGCAGCTGGAATCGCTCCGCTTGCAGCTGGGGAAATCGAAAGATGGCACGAAGGGGCAAATCAGGAAATGGGTGTTCCGCAAGTTTATCACCTTTTCGGCAGAAACGGGGCTTTATACTAAGACTGAGGAGTACTTGACTGGAAGCGGGACGAGCGATGGAATCGCTCGGAACGGGGGCAAGAGTGGCGGCTCTAGAAGAAAGAAGGAAGAGGCTGATGACGGGCAGAAGGAGATGGCTGCTGATGCCAAGAAAAAGAAAGGGAAAGGGATATGATGGAGAAATATGAGATTCAGAAACTGCGCGAGCTTCCGATAGAGAAGGTCGCGAAAGAGATGGGGATGAAGGTAGAGCACCATAAGGCGCTCTGCCCCTTCCATGACGACCACCACGCCAGCCTTACGTTCAACAAGATCAAGAACAGCTGCAGATGCTATGTCTGCATGAGGAGTTCTATCGGCACCATCGACCTGGCGATGAGATACCTGGGGAAGGATTTCCCGTCGGCTTGCCGATGGCTCGCTGGGGAACATCAGATTCAGCTGGAGGAGGATTCTTCTTCGGGGAAAAACTTTTCCTTTGGGGGGTCTTCGGGCAGAGGGGCTTCTTCGGGCTCTTCATCCGGTGATTCTTCTTCGGGTGATAATTCGGGGAAATCTTCCTTCGATGCAAGCAGGTATGCGAGATTCTTTGAGCATCCCTGGCTCAACCAGGCAGCTCGGAGATTTCTCTTCGAGGAGAGGAAGATTGACTGGAGAGTGGTGAACTGGTGTAGACTGACTTCATGGACGGATAAGAAGGGCATCAACTGGCTGCAGATTCCTTACTTCGATACCGATAGGCGGCTTATAGGAATCCAGAACCGGAACCTGGATTACAAGAAGAAAAAATCTTCATCGGGAGGTTGTTCTTCTGAGGGGAATGTTTCTTCTGAAGAAAAAAGTCCGGGCGAAGAAAAGGAGCAGGATGCTCCCCGCTTCCGGTTCCCTTACGGCGCAAGATGCAGCATCTATAATCTGCCGGTTGTGAAGAGACTGAAACCGGGCGATAGGCTGTTTATTACGGAGGGATGTAGCGATTGCTGGGCGATGCTTTCTGCCGGACATAAGGCGATTGCCATCCCTTCTGCCACGCTCCTCAAACCCGAGGATAAGCAGCTGCTGACGGATATCGGAAAACTGTATCAGGTGGAATTCCACATGTTTCCTGATCAGGATGTGCCGGGCGAAAGCTCTTCATGCAACTCAGGGAGATGCTCCCCCAGCTGGTTCACCATCAGTTGCCACCGGGCTGCAAGGATTTCAGCGAATACTATCTTTTAGGGGCTGCTGCAACTTCCGGGAGCAAGGAGCCGAAGAACAAATAATTAAAAAATTAAGATTATGGAAGATTTTATAAACCGCACGTATACGAAGAAGGAACTGGGACTGATGTACTTTCCCGAGAGTATGCCACGCACGGCCGTGAATCATCTTATGAGTTGGATTCGGCGTTGCCAACCGCTCTGGGAAGAATTGCAGCAGATGGGGTATGAAAAGACTTGCAAGTCGTTCACGCCCAAGCAAGTGAAGGCTATTTACGATAACCTCGGGGAACCGGGATAAAATGTTCCGGTATCGCATGGTATCGCACGCTATCGCACACCTGATAAATCGGGATTTCGTATCTTTGCATCGTGATTCAGAAAGCGCGCAAAATCACTTGCCCAGTTGGAGAAAAATATCTCCCTAATTGGGAAAATAAAAAGGCCTGAAGAAGAGAACGAGGAAGCACAGGAAAACAAGAGAACAACCACGATTCTCTCACGGCAAGGCTTTTCAGAAGAAAAAAAAAGTAATGAAAACAAGACTCCAAGCCTCGAAACGAGTCGTTTCGCAAAGTACTTCTTCTAAGAGAAATCTGAGGAAAGAGGAAAAAACGAAACTTAACAGGGGGCAGAAAAAAATCATGAACCAGAACATGAAGGCATTCATCCGGTATCTCATCGTGGCGATTTGCTCAGCCATCGTCACCTTCCTATCCAGCTCCTGCACGGCAGGACTCGTAATCGGAAAGAACCAGCGGCAACATCAGGAGAACAACATCTCCACCAAAGTAGATTCTACCTACTACGTGCCAACCATCACCATCAGGTAGTTTGAGAGTTAACAGTTGATAGTTTATAACAATTTAAAATTCAAAAGATTATGGCAATTAATTTGAAAGCAAAGGAGACCCTTATCCAAGTAGGCGAAATGAAGGGTCAGTACAGATTCATCCTCGGTACCGAACTTTACAACAAGCTCTCTGAGAGCAAGGTTATCAAGGAGGCTGCTATCAGAAGCGGCGTTAGCGTGGGCGTGATGCAGGTTTGCTGGGATGCAGCAGGCGAGGTTATCAAGGCGTGGTGTACCGAAGGCCATTCCGTAGCCGTTCCGGGATTGGGAACCATGCGATTCGGCGTAAGAGCCAAGAGTGTGCCTACCGTAGGCGAAGTGGCTACCAGTCTGATTACCAACCGCCGTGTTATCTTCACCCCAAGCGTTGACATCAAGCGCGAGCTGCAGGAAACCTCCATCCAGATTACCTGTTACGACCGCAACGGCAAGGTGGTGAAAAACGTTACTTCCGACGATAAGGGTGATGTGGAAGACCCAGACAATAACCCAGGTGGCGGCGGTTCGGATAACACTCAGGGCGGCGGAAATACTGAAGGCGGCGGAACCACCGGCGGTAATGAGGGCGACGGTTTGGAGTAAAAAAAGAGCCCCTGATGCAAGGAAACGAGCATCGGGGGCTTTTATCTTACTCCATTACATAGAGGATGGCTGTATAGAGCTGCATCACGAGAATGTAGAAAAGAAAGCAGGGCGACAGGAGCGGATGCCTTGATTCATCGCATCATAAACCTGACTGATGCCCTTGATGCTCTCGCTCATGATGCCGTAACTCATGCCCATCACCATGACCGAGAAACAGATGTACGGAATGAGACTATGCGTGAACGGACCCGGAAAGAGGGTTCCTACGGCATTCAGCAGAATGGCATGGGGCAAGAGGGTGAGCGCCAGCATGATACCCGCAGAGATGCACAACTCTATGAGCATCAGGCGCAAGGCCGTGCGCTGGCGATACTGGGTATGGTCGAAATGGAGCACCCTACTCTGCTTTACCACCCCGATGGTGATGCTGATGAGCACCAGCCATACGAGCCATACTGAGGTGAGATGGTCTACAAAATGGCCCATAAACCAGCGGATGCCCTCGGGGCTGGTAAGCGAATGGGTGAACGACTCGGGCATCGCAGCTGTAAGCAGCCACGAAACCAGAATCACCACTACTTCGGCTATTCCCAACGATAATGCCAGATAGGCCAATACTTTCTTATACATTTTTTAAAAAGCGCTTATTGAAACGAGTTATTCTTCATCTGCCTGCAGATGGTCGATATCGAGGATGCGGAGCTCGCAGGCTTTTACCACCAGGCGGGTGGCGTTGATGCCCATGCCGTGGTTGCCGTCAGGGAAGAGTTTCTGAACCAGTTCTGCCTGTCGCTTCTCCAGACTCTTTACGCCGAAAGGCATTCCGCGCAGGTTGGTAATCTGCTCCTTGGTATAGCCCAGCGCAAGATGGCGCAGGAAACGCTCGTCATACTCATCAATCTCATAATTCACCAGAGCCTCCTGACGCATCAGTTGGCTGTTTACGCTCCGCTTGAAACGGTCTACTATCTTCTGAAGGATAGGCTGGTTGAACACCAGTTTCTTACCGCCCATGCAGCTCGCCACATCGCCACGCGTAAGGAGTTCGCCACTCTTCAGAATGATGCCGTCGCAGCCCGCATCAAGCACATCTACCCAGAGTTTCTCGTTCAGAATTTCTCCTGTAAAGATGAGCACCTTCACGTCAGGATACTTCTCCTTGGTCTGACGGCAGATTTCTACGCCTACCGTGGTGGAACCGCCCAGACCGAGGTCGAGCAGAACCAGATCGGGCAACTGCTGCTTGATGAGTTTCCAATAGGCTATTTCGCTCTCGGCAGTACCGATGATTTCAGCCTCTGGAATATCATTCTTGAAGATACCCTCTGTGCCCTTCAGTTCCAGGGGCACGTCTTCTACTATGATGACTTTAAAATTTTCCATTTTCTGATATTTTTATTTTCTTATGATTTTAAACTTTTCCATTTGATGCGTGCCGGCAGCACGGCCTCTATCCTGAGGCAACCCTTATCGCCCTGGCAAGCCTTGATGCCGCAGCCGCGCAGATTGGTAATCTCGCCCAGTTCCCTCACAATCTGACGGCACAGGAGATAGCGCAAATCGCCCGTCAGAGGGGTGAAGAGCTGGGCATGGAGCGCAGCATCATAGGCCACATCCTGCTGGTCAATCCAATATCTCACGTAGGCAGAACCCGGAATCTCAGCCACTCCGGTATGGTAATCCTTGGAATTGCCGCGCATCAGAGAAACAAGATAGCGGTTCAGGAAATCATCCGCCTTGATGTTGCCTTCTACCTGCTCCATCGCCTGGGCGCTGAGCAGAGAATAGAGCGATTTATAATAAGCTACCAGTTCCTTGAGCGAATCTACATCATCGGGCTGCGAATCGATAAGCTGGCGGATGCGCGACGGATAATACATCGTTTCGTGCTTGAGCGTAGACAGACAGTTGTCGAGCACGGAATTGGAGATATGAAGCTTATCGTTCTCATATTCAGCCCTATGCAGCTCATCGGTCATCAGCTCCAGTTTCAGGGATTCCTGCTCAGCCTCGTCGGTACGCTTAGCCTTGGTCTGCTCAATCATGGCAAACCGGTAGCTCAGCACGTGGCGGTAATAGAGCAGATAATAAGCCAGCGGCAACTGCAGCAGCAACAGGATGAGCAGCACCACGGCCACGGTCTTCGAGTTCTCGCTCTGCTGCATCGTGTGCACGTAATTATCGAGCGTATTATCGGCACTTATCTCGCGGAACAGCTGGGTATAAACCTTGTTGTTGCTCTGGTAGAGCGACCATTGGTGCAACGCCAGGGCAGCCACGGCACACTCGTTTCTCAGTCCAGGATGACGTGATAATTGGTTGGCAGTCCGGAGCGTATCCAGGAGAGTTCTGCCGCCATTCCCACCTCCGGATGAGCCACCATGAGATACTTGCCGTCGGGATACTTCGATAGATAGAACGCGTTGAGATAATGGCGCGAAGAATCGGCAAAAGCCAGGGTGCGCTGGTAGGTACGGTTGATATTGCTGAAGTAGGCACTATCTGCAAAATCGTCGGCACGCTGGAGATTGGCATCTACGTTCGTCTTGAGATGATTGTGGCGCTGACGGATGCCGTTGGTCTTCTTAGCCTCGCAAGGCTGGACCGAAACCGACAGCAGCACGAAGAGCATGATGATGCTCAGAAGCTGATGGGTTCGGCGGGCGATGCCCTTAGGCAGACGGAAACTGAAGCGGCTCCCCTCGCCCAACTTGCTTTCTGCCTTGATCTGGCAGCCGGCAAAGAGCGAACTCACCTTCTTATATTTCTCGATGATGCCCTTGCAGTTGAGCAGTCCGAAGCCGTGACCGCCCGTATAGGTCCGGTCGAAGACATGCGCCAGCTGCTCCTCGTCCATACCCTTTCCGGTATCTGAGATGCTGATTTCCACGAAGTCAGAAACCTTGGCGCTAATGGTTACCTTTCCGCCTTCGGGTGTAAACTTGCGGGCATTATCGGCTATGGTATTGATCATGAAGAGCGTAAGGATGCGGTCGGCCTTGACCACGGCATCTGTAGGTTCTACATCGAGTTTCACGCCCTGCATCTGGAAGCTCATCTTTCCCTTGCTTACAATATCGAAAAGCTGCTGGAGCGGGAACTTTCGATACGCAGGTTGAGTGAGCCTGGCGCATCTGAATCCACTCCGTAAGCACGTTATTATATTGGTTAATCTTATCTGTGAGTTCGGCGATATACTGGTAACGTTCCTGCCGCACCTCATCGCTTTCGCCCCCTTCGGCGAGTCGGTTTACCTCGTGAATCATGCGGTCGATGAAAGGCGTAATGCTATTTACGAGCGAAATCTTAGCCCTTTGTTCCAGATTGCGTTTCTTGTTTTCTTCGATATGCAGTCGGGTTACGTTCAGTTCATCCTGAACCTCCTCCTGCTTATCTTTTAATTCGTTGATTTTCTTAGTATTATTCTCGCTCCACTCACGCAAAGGTGCAAGCAGTTCATCCATCGACTGGTTCTTCATCTTCTTGCGCTTCATGTGGTCGAAAACGTAGAGCAGAACCACCACGAGCACAATCATCGCCACCACAGCAGCAATCATCAGGTTGAGCTGCTGGGCGTTCTCGTCGAGTGCCGCGGCACGTGCCTCCAGCTGGCGATCCTGACGCGAACGGTCCTGCAAATCCAGATAGATATTGCGGTTGTAATCGCTCTGCTGCTTATCATCTATAGCCGAATAAACCAGGCAGAGTCTTTCACGTATCGACGCTACGAGGTCGGGTGCCTGCTCTATCGCCTTGTTGTCGTTCAGGGCATGATTCAGGCAGTCGAGCGCCGAAGAATAATCATGGATATCCCAGAAACATTCAGCCAGCGTACGGTTGGCTCCGGCAGTCTGATAAACATCTCCGTAGCTCGAAAAAATGTTGAGGGCACGCTGGGCAAAGTTGCCTGCCAGCAGATTGTTTGGCATCTGCTCGATGTTGAGATACTGGAAGGCAGGCAGGTTGTTGCGTATGAGGAATTCGCTCACCTCTCCTTTTCTGAGGTGCTCGCTAATAGACTGCAGGGCGTTAGCCTGCCAGTAAGGATAAGGATGGGCAGGGTCGCTAGCCAACATGTAGCAGCTGATCAGCCGGTCGAATTCCGCCTGATTGATTTCGTTTTCGGTTCCCTTGACAATAGCTCCGCCCGAACCTATATTATAAAGATAGTTGAGATATTGTGCCGAATCCTGTTCCAGCTCATCTGGGTCCAGACGGTTAAGCTCCTGAAGCATCGGCTCGTCTAAGCCCACATAATAAAAATAGGTGGCGGCAACAATACTGAATTCAGATTTCGCATAAATCACGCGTTTGCTTTCCCTCGGGGGCATGGAATTCACCTCTTCGCGAATTCTGCGCAAACGCCTCATCGCCTTTTCGCGATAAGCATAAAAATCTTTGTTGTGCGATTCTCTCTGGCAGAGTCGCATGTTCTGAACATCGGCAATAGCGAGTTCTATCTGATTATCGCTCTCCTCTTCAACTTTCCTCAGCCATCCCTTGGCACCCTTGTAATCCATCTTGGCTATACAGACGAAAGCAAGGTTGTTATAGGCTTCAGCACGGCCTGAGGAATAATTTTCTGAAAGCTTCAAAGCCCTCTCAGCCAGCACTTTAGTAGAATCGAGGTTACGATAATGATAAGCATAGGATTGCTCGTTCAGCTCATCTACCCTAGCCTTATTCGCAGGAGAACAAGCTGAAAGAAAAAGTGTCGCCACCACCAGAACTGATGATGGCGACATGGAAAAAAAGGATGCTGAAATTTGCATCTAGATGAAAAATAGTCTCTAAATTAAGCGCGAGCCTTCGCGATGTATCCGAGAGCCTCCTGACACTTGGCTGTGATGGCAGCCCAGTCGCCAGCAGCAACAGTCTCCTTAGGGAAGAGCTTAGAGCCCATACCTACACAGAGAACGCCAGCCTTGATCCAAGGAGTAAGATTCTCCTCTGTTGGCTCTACCGCACCTGTTACCATGATGTTGCTCCAACGCAAAGGTGCCATTACGTTCTTGACGAATGAAGGACCGCCTACGTTACCTGCTGGGAATACCTTGGTTACGTCGCAACCGGCAGCCTGAGCATTATTTATTTCAGTTACAGAACCGCAACCTGGTGAATAAGGAACCAAACGACGGTTGCAAACTGGAGCAATCTCTGGGTTGAAGTTAGGACCTACGATGAAGTTAGCGCCGAGCTGGAGATACAGAGAAGCTGTACCGGCATCAACAACTGTACCTGCACCCAAGATCATCTCAGGACAAGCCTTGTCGGCCCACTTTACCAACTCTCCGAAAATCTCGTGAGCGAAGTCACCACGGTTAGTAAACTCGAAAACACGTACGCCACCCTCGTAACAAGCCTTGATGACGTTCTTGCAGATTTCAACATCCTTATTGAAGAAAACAGGTACCATACCAGTCTCTTTCATGGCTGCCATAACCTGCATTTTGCTAAACTTTGCCATTATCTTATATGAATTAATAATGAATAGTTTATAGTTTATAAGAGCTACGCCGTAAGCAAGACTGCCTATAAACTATCAACTATCAACTATAAACTTTAAACTATAATTATCTCTGAACTCGACCATTAGCGTTACCTCCAGCCAGGCTCTCTACCTCGTCAACAGATACCAGGTTGAAGTCGCCAGGGATAGTATGCTTCAAAGCAGAAGCAGCTACTGCAAACTCAAGAGCCTCGCCCTGAGTCTCCTTAGTAAGAAGACCGTGGATCAGACCACCAGAGAAAGAGTCGCCACCACCAACGCGGTCGATGATAGGGTTGATGTCGTAGTGCTTGCTCTGATAGAACTCCTTACCATCATAGATAAGAGCCTTCCAGCCGTTATGTGTAGCAGAGAGAGATTCGCGGAGAGTAGAAACAACATACTTGAATCCGAACTCCTTCATCATGCCCTTGAAGATTCCGTAGTAACCCTCAGCATCAGTCTTACCGCCCTCTACGTCAGCATCTGGCTTGAAGCCCAGGCAGAGCTGAGCATCTTCCTCATTACCGATACAAACATCAACATACTTCATCAGAGGACGCATAACAGAGATAGCCTTCTCTGAAGTCCAGAGCTTCTTGCGGAAGTTGAGGTCAACAGAAACAGTTACGCCGTGACGCTTAGCAGCCTCACAAGCCAACTTGGTAAGCTCAGCAGCCTTGTCGCTAATAGCTGGAGTAATACCGCTCCAATGGAACCACTGGGCACCCTCCATAATCTTGTCGAAATCGAAATCAGATGGGTCAGCCTCAGCAATTGCGCTGTGTGCACGGTCGTAGATTACCTTGGATGGGCGCATAGAAGCACCAGTCTCGGCATAGTAGAGACCTACGCGGTCGCCACCACGAGCGATGAACTCTGTGTTAACGCCGTAACGACGGAGACCGTTGACAGCAATCTGACCGATCTCGTGCTTAGGGAGCTTAGATACGAAGTAAGCATCATGACCATAGTTAGCCAAGCTTACAGCTACGTTAGCCTCACCACCACCAGGGATGATGCGAAGTGATTCACTCTGAATGAAACGATCATTGCCTTCTGGTGATAAACGAAGCATGATCTCTGCCTAATGTTACTAATTTTTTGCCATGTTTGATAGTTTTTAATTTTTTTTGTTTTTA
>ENA-OQDW01001020-OQDW01001020.1-human-gut-metagenome-genome-assembly--contig:-NODE-1020-length-10723-cov-2.488109_pt1 | contig 10723 bp, 10 predicted proteins | sample MGYA00242784_ERZ504613 | MGnify/ENA primary metagenome ERZ504613 (study PRJEB26092, sample SAMD00036330) | human gut metagenome | host: Homo sapiens | study: EMG produced TPA metagenomics assembly of... | reverse complement strand
CGATCGCCTACGACGAGGAGATCGACGAGCAGGAAAAGACCGTGGAGTCGCTCTGCATGAAGCTGCTGTTGCAGCAGCAGCCGGTCGCAAAGGATCTGCGTCTGATCTCCGCGGCATTAAAGATGATTACCGATATGGAGCGGATTGGAGATCATGCGGCGGATATTTCCGAGATGACGATTCTGATGTCCGACGCGACATACGAGCGCAGCGCGATCAATATTGATCTGGTGGAGAGCATGGCGAAAGAGACCACCGATATGGTTATCAAATGCGTGGATGCGTTCGTCAACAAGGATCTGGAGCTGGCGCGCACGGTGATTGCGCAGGATGACGTGGTCGATGATCTGTTCGCGGACTTTAAGCAGCAGCTGATCAAAAAGATCAATGAGAACGTCAAAAACGGCGAGCAGGCGACGGATATGCTCATGGTGGCAAAATATTTTGAGCGTATCGGCGATCACGCGACAAACATTGCCGAGTGGGTCATCTATTCGATCACGGGAGAGCACGAGAAGTAGAAAATTGGTCTAAAAACCGTGATTTTACACAGATTTTACATAAAGCTTACCGGAAAATTACCTGAAATTAAAAAATTTTACCGACTCCTTGGATTGTAATTGCAAAACGTCAAAAAATACGTTATAAATGATTATGTATGCGTATGTAAAAAAGATGTAAAGCAATGAGATGCAAAGGAGATTAGAATGGATATTTTTGGAGTACTGTCCTGATTGGCGGGTTGGCATTATTCTTATACGGAATGCACGTGATGGGTGCGGGACTGGAGAAGATGTCAGGCGGAAGGCTGGAGCGCATTCTGGAGAATCTGACATCGAACCCGTTAAAAGCGGTGCTGCTCGGTGCAGGTGTCACAGCGGTCATACAGTCATCTTCCGCGACGACAGTTATGGTCGTCGGATTTGTAAATTCGGGTATTATGAAGCTTTCGCAGGCGATCGGAATCATCATGGGTGCCAATATCGGTACGACGATTACCGCATGGCTGCTCAGCTTGACGGGAATTCAGGGAGACAACCTTTTTATAAATATGTTAAAGCCGACATCGTTCTCACCGATTCTGGCTTTGATCGGTATTATTCTGCTGATGTCCGGCAAGAGCGATAAGAAGAAGATTACCGGAGAGATTCTGCTTGGATTTGTCGTGCTGATGTACGGTATGTCGGCGATGAGCGGTGCGGTGGAGCCGCTTGCGGACGTGCCGGAGTTCACGAACCTGCTTACCATGTTCAAGAATCCGATTCTTGGAGTGCTTGCAGGAGCGCTGCTCACGGCGATCATCCAGAGTTCTTCCGCGTCTGTCGGTATTTTACAGGCGCTTTCGGTAACCGGCGGATTTACGTTTGGCACAGCGATCCCGATTATTCTGGGACAGAACATCGGTACCTGTGTGACGGCGATGATCTCCGCAATCGGTGCGAACAAGGGTGCAAAGCGTACCGCGTTTGTACATTTATATTTTAACATGATCGGTACGGTTCTTTTCCTGTGCCTGTTTTATCTGGGGAATGCAATCTTTCGTTTCCCGTTTACGAACGATGTCGTAAATGCAGCGGATATTGCACTGGTTCACAGTATTTTTAATGTATTTACCACTCTGGTTCTGCTTCCGTTTACGAAGGGTCTGGAGAAGCTGGCATATCTTACAATTCCGAAGACAGAGGATGAGAAGAAGACGGCAGACGATGTGTTTGTAATCTTAGATGACAGATTTCTCTCATCCCCGGCATTTGCGATCGAGCAGTGCCGCTCTCTGGTAAGTCAGATGGCAGAGATGACAAGAGACGGATTCCTGGAGGCGATGGACGTGCTGGGCGAGTATTCGGAGGAGAAAGCGCAGGATGTCATTGACAGAAGGACGAACGTCGATGTCTATGACGACAAGATCACCGCATATCTGACGAAGCTGAGCAGTGAAAATCTGTCCTACAAGGACAGCCTGCAGGTGACATCGCTGCTGCACTGTATTACGGATTTTGAGCGTATCTCCGACCACTCAATCAAATTGTGGTGGAGAGCGTACAGCAGATGCGCAAGGAAAATCTGACGTTTTCCAGGAAGGGTGAAGAGGAGATGAATCTCTACGGTGCGGCAATCCGTGACATCCTGACAAGAACCACGGATGCTTTTGTGAACAACGATCAGGCGCTGGCGCATACGGTGGAACCGTTAGAGGAAGTAATTGACGAATTAAATAAAGATGTGAAGAAGCATCACATGAAGCGGCTGCGCAAGGGCAAGTGCAGTATGGAACTGGGACTGATTCTGTCGGATCTCGCCATGAATTATGAGCGTGTGGCAGACCACTGTTCCAATATTGCCGTGTACATGATGCAGCTGAAGGATACACAGCTGGAGGAGCACAGCTTTACAGAGCAGCTGGATGAGGCGGAGAGCGCAGAGTTCACCAGACTGCTGGATGAGTTCGGAAGCAGATACTCTCTGTAATTCGTATCTTCGATCTGATGTGCACAGGAAGCTGTGGAAGAGAGGAGAACAATGGCAACAATTTATATTGTGGAAGATGACGTCAACATCCGCGAGATTGAGCGTTATGCGCTGAAGAACAGCGGATATGAAGTGGAGGAATTTGAGAGCGGAGAAAGCCTGTTTAAACGGCTGGAGCGCGCGGTTCCATCCCTTCTGCTGCTGGACATTATGCTTCCAGATGAAGACGGTCTGGAGATTCTGGGAAAACTCCGGGCAAATAAAAATACGGCAGTCATTCCAATCATCATGGTCACCGCAAAGACCAGTGAGCTGGACAAGGTCAAGGGACTGGATTTCGGAGCGGATGACTATATCACGAAGCCGTTTGGCGTGATGGAGCTGATTTCCAGAGTAAAAGCGCTGCTGCGCAGGACGCAGAGTGCGGCGGAGGAGACAAAGATCTGCCACGGCGAGATCCGGATGGACAACGACAAGCACGCGGTATTTGTCGGGGATGAGCCGTGTGAGCTGACGTTCAAGGAATATGAATTGTTGAAATATCTCATGATCAATGCGGGGATTGTCCTGTCCAGAGACAAGATCATGGATCAGGTATGGGGCTTTGAGTACGAGGGCGAGAGCCGGACCGTGGATATGCACATCAAGACATTGCGCCAGAAGCTTGGGGCGGCGGGAAGCTGCATCAAGACGATCCGCAATGTGGGATATATGATCGAGTAGACAAAAACCTATGAAGAAAAAATTAAATTCCAAATTCATGTTAATTGCGGCAATCGCCATTCTGGTGACTGCCGTATGTTCTATCGGGCTGTTTTACAGCATTCTGGTACAACAGATTTATGATGACTTAAAGGCAAATGCACATGTGATCTCCCGGCTGGATTTCGAGGAAGCGTCGCAGGAAGTGTGCGATCAGCTCTCCTGGGACGGGCTGCGGATCACCCTGATTGCTTCAGATGGAACGGTTCTCTATGACAGCATGGAGGACGAGACGAAGATGGAGAATCACAGAGGTCGTCCGGAGGTCGAGCGGGCGCTTGCGGTCGGGGAAGGACGTGGGATGCGCAAATCAACGACCTCCGCACAGCATACATTCTATTATGCGATGCGCCTCTTGGACGGAAGTGTTCTTAGAATTGGAAAAGAGAGCGGCAGCATCTACCATCTGGCATGGAATATGACGATGCTTACGCTGGGTGTGGGATTGTGTGTATTCCTGGTGTGCGCTTTTTTTGCAAAACGCATGACGGAGCGTTTTGTGGAACCGATCGAAAAGATGGCGGACAACATTGTGCTCGTCGATGAGCGGGAAGTATACGAAGAGATGCGTCCGTTTGTGTCGATGATCAAGCAGCAGCATGTGGATATCTTAAACCATGCACAGATGCGGCAGGAATTTACCGCGAACGTATCGCATGAACTCAAGACCCCGCTCACGGCGATCTCCGGCTACGCGGAACTGATCGCAAGCGGCATGACCAACGAGCGCGATACCGAGCATTTTGCAAATGAGATTCACCGGAGTGCGGAACGTCTGCAATCTTTGATTAACGACATCATCAAGCTCTCGGAGCTGGACAACAGCGACCTTAAACTGGAGTTTGAGCCGATCGATCTCTATGCGCTGGCGACGACCTGTATCGATCAGATGCAGATTGCGGCGCAGAAGAACGAAGTCACATTGCTGCAGGAAGGCGGGCCGGTCACGATCAACGGCAACAAGACGCTCATCGAGGAACTGCTCTACAATCTGTGCAGCAATGCCGTGCGCTATAATAAGAAGGGCGGCAGTGTGACCGTCATTACGGGCAAGAAGAACCAGAGACCGGCGCTCACAGTGCGCGACACCGGCATCGGCATCCCGAAGGAGCAGCAGGACCGTGTCTTTGAGCGGTTCTACCGTGTCGACAAGAGCCGTTCCAAGTCGACGGGCGGTACCGGACTCGGGCTTGCGATCGTAAAGCACATCGTCGTGCAGCACGAAGCCCAGATCGAACTCTCCAGCGAGGAGGGCGTGGGCACCGAGGTGACGGTAATCTTCTAGCCGGCACCGAGTTCGATCACAAAACCGGTGATTTCTAACCATGCCGGATCGAACATCGGAGTTCGTGTCTCTTGCCACACTTTGCCACTCTATGTGGTCGTGTCCATACAGCAAAGACAATAAGCGGACTTTTTTAGCATTGCCAGGCACACCTCTTTACAGATTTAATAATTAGGAACTGTCGCAATAAGCATATCGTATTTTGAGTTGATAAGTAATATTATAAGAAATAGATACTTAAAAGTTCCAGATAAACAGACGGCGGCAAATTCTGACCGCAAAATTCGGTATTTCTAACCATGCCGCAGCTGGCATCCGTGATGATCCGTGTCTTTCCAAGTTTGGAGCACTCTACGGATTGTGTCCGCAAGCCGGCAGACAATTTTAGGACTTTTGTGTGTGTCCCTTTATGGCACCTCTTAACAAAACATAACCGCGCGAAGCCGCTGTCTGAGTCGCATCTGCCCTATTTTAAATAGCAGATGCCGGCGAGTTCGGTTCGCGCGGTTTTATATTGTCTGTGAAGAGGTGCCATTAGGGACACCAAAAAGTCCGCTCATTGTCTGCGGCTTGTCGGACACACTTCGTGAGTGTCCAAACGTGGCCAAGACACGGAATGTGATGCCAGCCACAGCATGGAAGAAATACGTGAATTTTGCTTCAAAGAATTTGCCGCCGTCTGTTTATTCTGAAACTTTTTTGTTCTCTGGTATTCCTGTAATATTACTTATCACTCAAAAGAACTCTATACTTATTGCGGCAATTCCTTATATTTTGTTCATCGGTGTGCCAGGCGCTGCACAAAAGTCCTGAAATTGTCTTATGCTGTGTGAACACACCCCATAGTGTGTTCAAAGCCTGGAAAGACACGGAAGATCACCGATGTGAGAACGGCATGGTTAGAAATCGCCGGTTTATGCCGTGTGGAGCGCCGGCTGGGACATAGCCGCCTGGTCCGAGGTGTCCACGTCATGCAGCCGGTGGTACTCTTCGATAAAGCCGTTCATTTTGCCGGCTTCGGCGGCAAGCTCCGCGATGACATTGTTGACGCTCTTGAAGCGTTCGGCATTGTCGGTGCACATCGCGTTGGTCTCCTCCGCGGAGGCACTGATCTCCTCGCTTGTCGAAGAGAGCGTGTTGGTCTCATCGACAAGCATGGTGTTGGTTTCTCTTAAAATGCGTGTCTTCTCTGAGATGGCGGCGGCATTCTGTTCAAGGTCGGTCAGACCGGAGCGGATGCCGCTGAAATTTTCTTCAATATCATGAATCATGCTGACCTGATTGCCGATCTTGTCCATGACATGATCCATCGAGGCGATTGTGTCACCGGCATTTTTGTTCAGCTTTGTGATGATTTCTTCAATATTTTCGGTGGACTGTTTGGTCTGCTCGGAGAGCATGCGGATCTCCTCCGCGACAACGGCAAAACCTCTGCCGGCTTCCCCGGCGCGCGCTGCTTCGATCGTGGCGTTCAAGGCGAGAAGATTGGTCTGTGCGGAAATCTGCTGGATAATGCTGATAATTTTTAACATGTCCTGCGTATGTGCCTGCAGTGCAGTCATATTTTCCTTTACGAGCTTATTCTCGGATTCTACTTCCTCCGTCTGGGAGACAATATTGCTCACAAGCGCCTGACCGGTCTCTACATTTTTACCAGAAGACTGGGAGATGTTGGTAAGTGCGTCTGCGATCGACACGGTATCGGCAATGATGTCCTGAATCCGTCCGGTCATGGAAGCCTGTTCCTGAATGCTTGCGACTGTGCTCTCCATGCTTACGGTAATGTCGCCCATTGCCTGGCTGACGCAGCCGGTTGCCTCTGTCATCTCCTCGATCAGCGCATGAATGGACTGGGTGGATTCATTGACGGATGTGCCGACGGTCACGATGGAATTCATCATATCCTCCTGCTTTTTCTTGTGGGCTTCCAGTTCGGCGAGCTCCTCAGTGTTGTGCAGGACGGCCACGCGGGATGCCAGACAGGTAATTGTATTGATAACAATAATAATGGAACAGATGACAAAGATGAGGTTTCTTTCTGCAAGTGAGTTCGTTCCAAGCACATGGATGGAATAGAGACCATTTAGTATGCAGCAGATCATGTTTAAAACGCCTGAACAGATCTCGAGTTTTAAATCAAAATACATGAGCAGTGCCACGAGCACAGGAATCATAAAGAGATTATAGACAAAAAGTTTTGAGGATAGACAGCTGACTTCATAAATGATCAGAAAGCATGTAAGCGCGACATTGCGGTAGCGTATGGAAACTGGATTAAAAAAATAGAACAATGTACTAACAGCTGCAGGGAGGGCAATCATGCCAGCAATGACAAAAAGACGGAAAAGAGCATGATTTCCCTGCAGAATGGTTCCGATAAACAGAAACATCATATAGATGGAAATGATGAGAACTGTAAGCATCAGACAATAGTTGGCACGCTTTGTGGAGCGTTCCTGTAACGTTAACTCTCTTGAATCGTTCATGATAGACCTCCTTTTCCTGTACGAAAGTACCAGATGTTTGTGATACTAACATAGACCTTGGTGCAGGTCTAAGGTCAATAGGAGGTTGAAAAAATCAGGAGTCTTCCAGCGGAAGATATACTTCGTAATAATCCAGGATGACATCTGGCTGTGCTATGCTGAAGACGTAGAAAGCGTAAGCCTCCGGTTTGCAGGAAAGCTGATGCTCCCCGGCGTATTTCAGGATGGCTGAGAGATCCCAGAGTATCTCCTGTTCGGTCGGAAATGCGGCTACGGTGTAGAGACAGCGGCAGCTGTCCCGTCTGGCAGATTGGAGGAATTGAGCTGGGTAAGTGCAAGCATCGGCTCGCGGATGGCAAACTGGAGAGCACTGACCCGGCAGGAACCGGACGGCTCCACGGAGAGGATGTAGCTGAAATTCCCCATCGAAAACAGCGGGGAATGAAAGACATCCTTTAGCGTGCGGTAGCCTAAAAAAGCGGAATCCTGATGGTAGAGCGGATAGACAGCGGGAAGCGTCTGGATGCTTATAGTGCGGCTGCTTCATCCAGGGTATCCAGATGCTGTTTCATATAGGACATCTGCTCCACTTCAAGTGTGAGACGTGCAATCTCTTTTTTGCGGGAATCAATGAAACCGGAAAAACCATCGGAGATATCTTCCAGTGTAGACACTTCGACAAGGCGCTTGATCTCGGCAATGCTCACATGTAGCTTGCGGTAGAGACAGATTCCCATGATGCGGTGAATCTGCTCGGTGTTATAGTAGCGGTAGCCGTTTTCCGGATTGCGCGTGGGCGTGACAAGTCCCTCCTTCTCGTAGAGCCGGATGGCATCCGTGGAGATATTAAGTAAAGCGGCAACTTCATGGATCGTATATTGTATCATGACAGACCTCCATAGAAAATAAGAAGTATTTCAATCACAAGATATGTCTCATTGTACCATATTCTGACAAAAAAATTAAAAGAAAAGAATGAAGAAAAAAGGATTTTATGGTACAATCATATGTCAGAGAACAGAGGGCAAAAGCAGGAGGAGAGGTTATGTTTTCCGTATCGGATATCAAAGAGGACGTGTATCCGGCAGTCTACCGGAGAGGAAAGGAATTATATGAGACAGGGGGCGTGCTGGATTTCGCGTATGATATTTATCTGGAGCATGATCTGCCGGTTGCGAGGTGCGGGCGGAAGTACGTGGAAGGGAACAGAGCAGCTACCGGGTGACGGTAGTTGTCGATGAGGAATACGGCACGGTGTCGAGCAGCAACTGTACCTGCGAGGCATTTTATAATTATGAGGGGATGTGCAAACACTGTGTCGCAGCGCTTCTTGCGTACGTCAACCGCAGACAGGCGAAGGACATTCTGGCTGCGAAGCGCACCGGACATGAGGTGGGAGAGCAGGGAAGCGGCGCGGAGGAGAAGCCTGCCGCCCCGATGCAGACGGCGGGAGCGTTCAAGACGCTTTTGAACCAGTATTCACTGCGTGCCGGCGTGAGCTATCTGATTCCGGAGAGCGTCTATGGAAAGGTGGAACTGGAGCCTTATTTTAAGATGGATTACAGTTATGCGACGGTGGAGTTTAAGATCGGGATGGAGCAGAAGTATGTATTAAAGAATATTTCTGCCTTTTTACATTCCATCGAGCGGAATGAAAAGGTGCATTACGGAAAAAAGCTGGACTTTTATCACAACAGACAGGCATTTACAGAAGATGCATGGCGGATGGTAGAGTTTATGCGGATGCAGGATGACGACAAGAAGCGCCAGAGCAGATTTCATGCCTATTATGCTTACACCGGGGGATATGAGCGCACGATGGAGCTCGATGAGGTCGGCATCGACCGTTTTTTGACGCCATCGGGGAAATGCCATTATCTGCCGAAATCGGGTATCTGCCGGAGGAGGAGTATCATGTGCAGGAGGAAGAGCGCAAGCCGAAGCTTGAGATACGCGCAGGGGCGTCCGGTGTGTTCCTTGTGCTGGAGGATCTGCACGTCATAAGGGGAAGCAGATTTTACTATTTTTATGAAGACGGCATGATCTATCGCAGCAGTGAGGCTTTAAAGGCGAAGGCGGGAGATTTTTTTGACTATATGGAGCGCCAGACCGGCGGGGAATGTTATATTGCCGCGGAGGAACTGCCGTCGTTCTGCAGGGATCTGCTACCGCTTTTAAGGGAGACGTTCCGGGTAACGGCGGAGGGCTTCGATGAGACGCTCTACGTCCCGAAAAAGCCGGAGTTTGAGCTGTATCTGGACAAGCAGGACAACCAGACGGTCGGTGCGAAGCTGGTCGCTGCCTACGGGGACGACAAATATAACGTATTACAGAAGATTGAGCCGGGCGAGGTGCGGGATCTCGGAGAGAGATGCGCGTGCGCACGCTGGTCGAGCCGTACTTCAACGAATACGGGCTCGGGCAGACGATATTCATCCTCTCGCACAATGAGGACATGCTCTATCAGCTCATCAGCAGTGGTCTGCAGCGCCTCAGCGAGTATATGTCGATCTACACGACGGAGGATTTCCGGGGAATGAAAGTCGTTTCTTCACCGTCGGTTTCGGTGGGCGTTGCGCTAAAGAGCGATCTTCTGGAACTGCAGATCCACTCGGATGAGATGTCGCGCGAGGAGCTGGCATATCTTCTGACCCGGTACGACCGGAAAAAGAAATACGTCCGTCTGAAAAACGGAGATTTTCTTGATGTGCGTGAGGATGGTCTGGGGCTGCTTGCGGAGATCAGCGAGGATCTCCGCCTGACAGAATCCGGACTGAAAAAAGGTCATGTGAACGTACCAAAATACCGCGCGATGTATCTGGACGCGGCGTTAAAGAGCAATCAGGAGCTTTCCGTGGAGAAAAACCGCGAGTTCAAGGGCATGGTCCGCAATATGAAGACGATCGAGGACAGCGATTATGAGGTGCCGGATTCGCTCCGCAGTATCATGCGCGGCTACCAGAAGAGCGGTTTTCTGTGGTTAAAGACACTGCGCGAGAACGGATTCGGCGGAATTCTTGCGGACGATATGGGACTGGGCAAGACCCTGCAGGTCATCAGTCTGCTCTTGTCGGAACAGGAGAGTGCTAAGGCAGGAGAGCGGGAGTGGCACCGTTCCCTTATCGTATGCCCGGCGTCGCTCGTCTACAACTGGCAGAAAGAGATCAGCCGTTTTGCACCGCAGATCAAGACGACGCTCGTGACCGGACTCGCCACAGAGCGCCAGAGGATTGTCAGACACACGAAGGAAGGGGAAGTGCTGATTACGTCCTACGACCTGTTAAAACGCGACGTGGAGCTGTACCGTGATATGGTGTTTGCGATTCAGGTGATCGACGAGGCGCAGTATATCAAGAACCTGGAACCCAGGCGGCAAAAGGTGTCAAGCAGATTACTGCGGGTTTCAAGCTGGCGCTGACCGGAACGCCGATCGAGAACCGGCTGAGCGAACTGTGGAGCATTTTTGATTATCTGATGCCGGGATTTTTATATACTTATCAGCGGTTCCGGGAGGAGATCGAGATCCCGATCGTGGTAAACGGGGATGAAAACCGTATGCAGCGCCTGCAGCGCATGATCCGGCCGTTTATCCTGCGCCGTCTGAAGGGGAAGTGCTGCGGGATCTTCCGGCGAAGCTGGAGGAGAATGTCTTCGCGAAGCTCGAAGGAGAGCAACTTGCGCTCTATGATGCCCATGTGCAGCGCATGAAGGAGAGTCTGGA
>ENA-OQDW01001019-OQDW01001019.1-human-gut-metagenome-genome-assembly--contig:-NODE-1019-length-10724-cov-1.194112_pt1 | contig 10724 bp, 16 predicted proteins | sample MGYA00242784_ERZ504613 | MGnify/ENA primary metagenome ERZ504613 (study PRJEB26092, sample SAMD00036330) | human gut metagenome | host: Homo sapiens | study: EMG produced TPA metagenomics assembly of... | reverse complement strand
GGCAAGATGATTCTTTGGCTCAGACAGCCAGTACCCGTTATGGCGCTCTTGGTACCATGGCTATGGGAGAGGGCGGACCGGAGCTTGTGAAGCAGCTTCTTTCTCAGACATATGATATTAATATGCCAGGAGTTGTTGCTATTTATCTGAAAGGAAGTCCCTGTCCGGGCGTAGGACGCAGGACGTTGCTCTTGCTATCATTGGTAAAGTATTTGCAAATGGTTATGTGAAGAATAAAGTAATGGAGTTTGTAGGTCCTGGCGTAGCTAATCTGAGTGCTGATTTCCGTATTGGAATCGATGTTATGACTACTGAGACTACCTGCTTTCCTCCATCTGGCAGACAGATGAGAAGATTCAGGAGTTTTACGAGATCCATGGAAGAGCCCAGAGCTATAAAGAGCTGAAACCGGGAGATGTGGCTTACTATGACGGCTGTGTGGAGATTGACCTTGGCGAGATCAAGCCAATGATCGCTATGCCGTTCCATCCAAGCAATACTTATACAATTGATGAACTGAATGCAAATCTGGATGACATCCTTGCCGATGTTGAGAAAAAGCTCTGGTAAGTCTGGACGGCAAGGTTCCTTATACTCTCCGTAATAAGGTTGTAGACGGAAAGCTTTACGTTGACCAGGGAATCATTGCAGGATGTGCAGGCGGTGGATTTGAGAATATCTGTGCTGCAGCAGATATTCTCCGCGGAACCAGCATCGGTGCAGATGCCTTTACTTTAAGCGTATATCCGGCAAGTACTCCGATTTATATGGAACTGGCTAAGAATGGAGTTCTGGCAGATCTTCTTGAGACAGGTGCTGTTGTGAAAACTGCATTCTGCGGTCCATGCTTCGGTGCTGGAGATACTCCGGCAAACAATGCTTTCAGTATCCGCCATACCACCAGAAACTTCCCGAACCGTGAAGGCTCCAAGATCCAGAATGGTCAGATTTCTTCTGTTGCACTTATGGATGCCCGTTCTATCGCTGCTACAGCTGCAAACAAGGGATTCCTTACCTCTGCTGAGAATTTCACAGGAGAGTACAGAGGACAGAAATATTTCTTTGATAAAACGATTTACGATAACCGTGTATTTGACAGCAAGGGCGTGGCTGATCCGTCTGTTGAGATCCAGTTTGGACCGAACATCAAAGACTGGCCGAAGATGCCGGCACTTGCAGAGAATCTGGTTCTGAAGGTTGTTTCCGAAATTCACGATCCGGTAACTACTACCGACGAGCTGATCCCGTCCGGTGAGACATCCTCCTACCGTTCCAATCCTCTTGGACTGGCTGAGTTTACTCTTTCCAGAAAGGATCCGGCTTATGTTGGACGGGCAAAAGAGGTTCAGAAAGCAGAGCATGCCATTGAGAACGGCGAATGTCCGCTGGATGCACTGCCAGAGCTGAAGCCGGTTATGGAAGCGGTGAACAAAGAGTATCCGGAAGCTGGCAAAGGCAATCTTGGCGTTGGAAGTACTATTTTCGCAGTGAAGCCGGAGATGGTTCTGCCCGTGAGCAGGCTGCTTCCTGTCAGAAAGTACTTGGCGGGTGGGCAAACATTGCCAACGAATACGCTACCAAACGTTACCGTTCCAACCTGATTAACTGGGGAATGCTTCCATTCCTGATCCCGGCCGGTGATCTTCCGTTTGTAAACGGTGATTACCTGTTCTTCCCGGAAATCCGCAAGGCTGTGGAAGAGAAAGCCGACTGCATTACCGGCTATGTGGTAAAAGAGAGCGGACTGGTTCCATTTACTGTAACACTTGGAGAACTGACAGATGATGAGCGGGAAATCATCCTGAAAGGCTGTCTGATCAACTACAATAGAAAATAAAATGTTATGAGGCAGGTCATTCTTTTTGAGAGCGACCTGCCTTTTTATCAGAATTCCCTGTTACATAAAAAGTTCTACATGGTATGATCACACTGCAATGAAAAGGCAAATATCGCTCAATGTGTTTCTACATAGCTAGAACGTGTTTAAAAAAGCATTTCCGCAATCTGCACGTCCCACTTTGCGGTATATTTTTCCCGAATTCGGTTGTCGTAGCCCGCTATGATACCCTCAACCGGACAAAATCTCCCACAAATCATGACGTATATCTTGCAGAAAGCCTTTTTTAAACACCTATTTAGACTTTTGCAAAAAGGAGCCTTTCTTGTTATATAAACAAATATTCTGAATAATTACAATAATTAGTAAAAAACACAGAAATACAACGCGAAGCACCAAAATAAAACAGAAATAAAACAAAAAATACACGAAAAAGTAATTGACAAATAAGATCAGAGATGGTAATATAAGCTCATCAAAAGAAAAGAAAACAACTTCATAAAGAAAGGAGCTTAGTGATTCCAATGGGAACATAAAATCTTTCTAATCAATATAAGAGAGACAGGAATCGCATTTCCTGCAAGAAGACCTGATACGAGAACCGTGTAAATAGAAAATAAAGTATCACTTGATTCAGCTGATACTTATAAACGTATCCAAGGTAAATAGAAGCGATTACTTATATTGAATAACTGTCCACCACTAATACAAAGATCTGGAACTTGTGTAAAGAAACATTTCTCCAGAGGATATAACCCCTTATCACAGATAAGCAGGATATCTTGAGATTCCTATTGAACCTTTAGAATATGAATCGAAACTTTGCATTAGAAGAATATCATAATTGATATTCCAGTCAGAAATAGATCAGGAACTTCCGCTCAAACTTTTTTGTATAATACATATAAGAGAGCATATGAACCAGTAAGTGGTTTTGGATTTAACCGAATTAAGTTTGAAATTGTTTATGATAATGATTCAGAGCCTGAGAAGTATATCCGATATTTCTGCAGAAGAAATTATAAAACGTGAATTATAATTTCAATCTATCAAACTTCTAAATAAACCGAATGATAAACATCATATCGTTTATGAGCAGGAAATAAGATAAGATATTTTAAATAAAAACTTAAAACTGAATATAGAACAACTGAATAAAGACCACGTAAATATTAAATTGTAAATCAATTTGAAAAACGAGGAAAAGACCATTGAATACTGAAGAATTTTAGGACGGTCATCATTTGAAATATAAGTAAAATGATGACCGTCCTTTTCCATGCTGTGAGAGACAAAAAAGCGGGATGATGTATTGGATACGAAGTGAACAGGAACCGATATGCAGCATAAAGCATACCGGAATAGAAAGTGTGAGCTTGTAAATCAGGCTTTAATCCGCTATAATGAGCAGAGAAAATTGGAAACTATGAGGGAAGCAGACGATGTTTAGTGGGAAAATAGAGGACTACATTCTTTTCGAAGATAAAGAAATTATAGTTTGCCGTAAGCCAGCGGGAATTGCGGTACAGAATGCAAGAATCGGTGCCATGGATCTGGAGAGCAGCCTGAAAATTATCTGGCAATGCAAGCCGGTGGTGGGAGAAGGATTCCATATCTGGCAGTAATCCACAGGCTGGATCAGCCGGTAGAAGGTATTCTTGTATTTGGGAAGACACCTGAGGCCGCGAAATCGTTAAGTGCACAGATTACAGCTGGAAAGATGGAAAAAATTTATCTGGCAGTAACATATGGAAAGCAGGCCGAGGCTGGGAAAAAAGAAAAAGTTCTGGAGGATTACCTGAAAAAAGATGGAAAATCCAATACTTCTTCCGTGGTAAATGCGCACACTCCTGGTGCGAAGAAGGCCAGACTTTCCTATGAGGTTCTCGGTGAGGCTGTGGATGCAATTTCCGGAAAGAAAAAATGGCTGCTTCGAATTCATCTGGATACAGGCCGTCATCACCAGATCCGGGTTCAGATGGCTCATGCAGGAATGCCTTTGGCTGGTGACCGGAAATATGGTGCCGGAACGAATGTGACCATCGGGGCAGGCAGCTTGGCTCTGTGCGCCGCAAGCCTCACCTTTTTCCATCCGGTAACCGGAAAGGTGATGAAATTCGTGACAAAGCCGGAAGGGACTGAGTTTAAGGGGATTTCTATCCCGCAAATGTGAAAAAACCATAAAAACTATAGACGTGGAACCGAAATTGTGTATAATGTAAAAGCAAGATTAAACAAAGATGAAGACTGCGAAAAATAGTTATAAAAAGTTTCTATGAAAAACTTTAAACATTCAGATGAGGAGTGAATAAAATGAAAAAAGTAGCAGTGATACCTGCTGTTGTTCTGGCTGCATTATGCACCTTCACAGGCTGTAAGAAAGAAGAAGTGGAGAAAGTGATCGCGCCACTGGTTTCTGACGGGCAGACTACGGAATCCACAGAAGAAGCCCAGGAAGAAAGGATCCTCTTATTCCTGAAATCGATACATCTGTAGAAATCCAGGCAGGATCCCGGGTAGCAGTTGTAAGCAAGAGTACAAGTGGAGAGTTCTGGGGACTGGTTAAGAAAGGAATGGAGCAGGCAATTGCCGATGTAAACGAGGCATATGGCTTCAAGAAAGAAGATCAGGTGACCATGACCTTTGAAGGCGCCAGCGATGAGAAAGATGTGGAGAGCCAGGTAAATACCATAGATGCGGTAATTGCAGAGAATCCGGATGTACTTTGTGTTTCTGCCAGCGATATGGATTCCCTTCAGGCGCAGCTGGAAGCTGCCAAGGAGAATGGAATCCCGGTTGTGGCATTTGACTCTGGTGCTACAGACAGCAAGATGGTCCGTGCATTTCGTGGTACGGATAATACCAGGGTGGGAGAAATTGCTGCGTATAGATTAGCCACAGCCATCGGAAAAATGGGTAAGGTTGCAGTCTTTTCTGCGCAGGAAAAGACGCAGAGCATTCAGGAACGTGTAAGCGGTTTTACCAATTATATCACCAATTATCCGGATATTGAAGTTGTGGAGATTGTTTATCAGGATCAGGTAGATGATATGACAGCTGCCATGCAGGAGGTTCTTGACAAATATCCGCAGCTGGACGGTGTTTTCTGCGATAATGCAGATATTGCCGATCTGTATCTGGACATGAAAAAGGATGAGACAAAGGATTCCATTGTGATGGTTGGTGTGGATGCCACAGCGAAACAACAGGAGGCTATCCGGAATGGTAAAGAGGTCGGTGTGGTTTCCCAGCAGCCTTACGCGATGGGATATCAGACCATCTGGACAGCACTTTTGACTACAGCACCAAAGAAGAGTGTGGAAATCAAGCGGAATGTGCGTATCGACCCGGCATGGATTGATTCCTCAAACATTGATGATCCTACATACAGTTCTTATTTGTATGCAAATTGAAATAGCTTTCATAAGAGGCACGTCATAATTTTCAGAAATGATTTCACAAACACGCTCTACGAATTTGGGCAAAATATGTCGCAAAGCGGGGCGTGCAGATTGCGAGAATGATTTTATAAATACGCTCTAAAATAAGATAGTGAGGTTCATAAGAAACTATGAAAGAGAAACTGCTTTGTACAGCATGAATTTACCAGGAATGGGAATGCTGATACAAGGCGGTTTTTTGCATATCAAAGGATATTGCAGCTAGAGCGTGTTTCAAACACATTCTAGTACATCGAAAATTAAGTTTCTGCTATATTGACGCAGGATGATTTCTTCATATGCAAGGCGGAGGAAGGAGGCGTAGCGGTGGCTACGGCGACCGACGACAACGCAGCAGATGAAAATCAGACAAGTCAATATGGCAGTTACTTAATATTCGATGTACTAGATACCAAATGCCGGATAGTTAAGTAAAATATATAACAGGAGGGACCATATTATGTCTGAATTAACAGCAAAAGAAAACATCAGAACAGCTGGTACAGTGAAAAGGATCACAGCCACAGCGGTAATGGCAGCACTGACTACTTTAATGACAGCTTATATCTTCCACATTCCGGTAGGGGTGAACGGAGGATATGTACATCTGGGTGACACTATGATCTATCTGGCAGCAGCATTTCTGCCATTACCTTACGCATGTGCGGCAGGAGCGATCGGAGGTGGACTGGCAGACCTTCTGACAGCACCTGTATGGGCGCCTGCAACCATAATCATTAAAATGTTGATCTGCCTTCCGTTTTCTTCTAAAGGAACAAAGCTGGTCACAAAGAGAAATGTAGTTGCATTATTCCTTGCATTCGCCATCTCAGCAACAGGATACTATATTGCAGAAGGAATTATGTTTGGATTTACAGCATCCTTCTTTACTTCTGTCAGCGGAAGTATTGTACAGTCAGGGGGAAGTGCCATTATGTTTGTGATCATCGGTACTGCACTTGATAAAATCGGATTTAAGACGAATATTGCGAAATAATACGAAAAATAAAATAACTAGAGTTTAAAATGAGGAAAATATAAAATGACAACAGATATCATATACAGATATAAAAACCAGGTATATTTTAACATCACCAATAAATGTCCATGCAGATGCACTTTCTGCATCCGAAATACAGAGGATGCCATCGGTGAGGCATCCAATCTCTGGTTTGAACATGAACCAGCATTGGAAGAGATTTACAAAGCCATTGATGAGTTTGATTTTTCAGATTGCAATGAGGTGGTTTTCTGCGGATACGGAGAACCGACCATGGCTCTTGAGAACCTTATAGCAGTAAGCAAATATATCAGGGAAAGATACCCATTCCGGATCAGGCTGAATACCAACGGCTTATCTGATCTGATTCACAAACGTTCTACTGCAGAAGAAATCTGTCAGGCTGTAGACAGTATATCCATCAGCCTGAATATGCCGGATGCAGCTTCCTACAATGAAGTAGTCCGTCCTGCATACGGCGAGAAATCCTTTGATGCCATGCTGAAATTTGCAAGAGACTGTAAGCAGTATCTTGATGATGTACGCTTCACAGTTGTAGATGTGATCGGCGAGGAAAAAGTAGAGCAGAGCAAAATCCTGGCTGCTCAGAATGGGATTCCGTTAAGAGTAAGAAAATATTCACCGTGATACAGAATAGAAAATTTCTGTTTTTGCTTTTAAATTTGCCTGAAAACTACAGCAGTCATGCACCTTACCGTGCGTGGCTGCTTATTTTTTATGTTATAGGAAATTACTCCGTAATGTTTCTATAACATAAAAAGCCTTCCGGGCAGGATGAAGTCCCCTTTTTCGAAAATTGCAAAAAGTAATAAGTAATAAGAGAGTGCACTTGACATATGATATTCTTTATACTATATTATATTTAACAATTAGGTTAAATGTTAAATGAAAGGCTGTGATGAACTTTTGGGATTACAGGATACATTGAAAGCACTGGCAGATCCAATACGACGTGAGATTCTAAATTTGTTAAAGGGCGGACGGCTTTCAGCAGGAGAGATATGTGAACATTTTTCAGTGACGGGGGCGTCTATATCCAGACATCTGGCAATATTAAAGGATGCTGATCTGATCAGGAGCAAAAGGGAAGGAAAATTTATTTATTACGAACTAAATACTTCTGTATTGGAGGATGTTATGTTGTGGATCACAGACTTAAAGGGGGTATCGGATTATGAAGGAAATGATTAAAAAATATAAAGGTACATTGATCTGTTCTGTACTGGTAATGCTTGCAGGAATTTTGGTGGGTTTTACGATGGCGCAGAGCATATGGATAAACGTGTTTTTTGTAGTGACAGATTGCATACTGGTGACAATCATCTTTTATGACAACAGGAACAGACAGCAGAGCAGTAAGGTTATAGGGATGGTCATATGGATGATACCTGTTACCGCGTTAATCTATAATGGTATGGCAAGACTGATCAGTATGGATGCGGATAGTGAGAATCTGTTTATGGCAGTAATTTACTTTGGAACAGGATTACTGTTTATGATCATAGGAAATTATTTGCCGAAGGTGAAACAGAATAACACCATAGGAATCAGGGTTGTATGGACACTGCAGGATGAAGAAAACTGGAGTGCAACTCATAGATTCAGTGGAAAATTATGGGTGGCATCAGGTGTCCTATGTATGCTTTGCGGCCTTTTTGGAGAAAGCATTGCTGCTTTGGTTTTGTATATTGTGAGCATTATGGCTGCTGCAATTGTCAGCATTCTTTATTCTTATCTTTTTTATAAGAAAAAAAATGGCAGCCGGAGAAAAATTAAAAATCCAGTATAACAAGAAGACAATCGTATCAGTTTTTGTCGTAATATTTACTATATGGACTTTGTTCTGGGGTGGTATTGATATCAGTTTCCATGATAATGATTTACTGTTGAGGCACAGGGATGGAGTGATTATACAGTGGATTATGAGCAGATTGACAGTATCTCATACAAAGAAAATTTATTTCAAAATGGGAATGATCGCAGAACAAATGGTATGGGAAACCTGAAGTATGGTATGGGAAATTTCAGAAATGATATTTATGGAGATTATATCCGCTATACCCATGCATCCTGCCATTCATATGTAGTTATGGATATAGGCGGAAAAATATTGGTGGTAAATGGCGCAGATGACTCAGAAACAAAGAGAATCTATGATACGCTCATAGAGAAATGTCAGATGAATTAGTGTGTGTTTAATTATAAAAAAGACCTTTTTGTATGTATGGCTGGTGCTGTAAGAGTACAGTTACGATGCGTGACAGGGCTGCGCGGTCGCGGGAGCGTCCAGCTCTGTCATGGCGCGGATGACAAAAAGCACCTATAAAGGCTTCAAAACCTTCATAGGTGCTCAATAGGCGCAATGAAACAGCAGAAAGGGCAGACGGGTGCAGAAAACTGCTTTCATTTCGTATTAGTCCGGTTATGCGATTTGTGCGGCGGCAAGCCGCATCAGCGACACCTCCCGTACTCTTTTGTCATAGACTGATTTCCTTTCTGCTCAAATCGGATAGAAATGGCGAAAGGCGGTTGTTCAAAAGAGCAACCGCCTTTCCTGACGAAGGAAACCGAAAAGGGGCGCGGGGCTATTTGCCCGCGCCCCGAAAGGTGAGCCTGTTTCCTTTTCGATGATTTGCAGCGCTTCTTCCTCACGCCGCCGCCTGATCTGCCATGTGGTCAGCGCAAGGCATCCGGCAAGAGATGTACAGAGGGAGATCCCCCACAAGCCTTACACGCTGCTGTCGCCGGTCTTGGGATTTGCAGCTGCTTCGGGTCGATCCAGCCATCAGACGCCGGGACCTTGCCTGCACCAGCTTATACTTCTCAATGAAGCGGTGGAGCATGGCGGCGATCTCAGCGCGGTCGCCGTGCCCTGCGGGTCAAGCAGATTGCCGGATTTTCCCTTCACAAGGCCGCTGCCGACCGCCCATTGCATCGCCGTCTTTGCGTAATCCGTGATCTTGTCCGCGTCCTTGAACTTGTCCAGATCTCCCTTGACGGTCAGATCGTAGCCCTTGTAGTCTGCGTAGCGGTAGAAGATGGCTGCAAGCTGTTCGCGGGTGATGGGATCGTCCGGGCCAAACTTGTCTTTGCCGTAGCCCGCGAAAATGCCGTTCTCCGCCGTCCATGTGATCGCGTCAGCTACCACTTTCCGGCCTCCACATCGGTAAAGCTGTTTTTGCCCTTCGGTACGGGGCTGCCCTCCATGCGCCAGAGAATGGTCGCCATCATGCCGCGCATCACCGTCCCATGCGGACTGAACAGGGTCTTGCTCGTACCGAGCATCAATCCGTTTTCGTAGACGAACATCACATCGCCGTAGAACCAGTCCTTTTCAGAAATATCGGTAAAGGGATTCACGTCTGTGCCCGGATTTTCGTCCACGCGCCAGCCTGCATACACGGTCATATCCTTCGTCAGATAAACACCGGAAACCTTGTTCGTCAGGCTGCGTTCGCTGTACCAGCCGATAAAGCATGTCCACGCCAGGTCGGGACGTACTTTGTCAGGTCAATGTAGGTATTGTACGTTCTGCACGCTGGGAATATCACTGCCGCCGCCTGTTTCAAAGCGCAGCGTGTAGTAGGTGACGGGTGGATTGTAGCCGCCGCCACCGCCGCCGGTGTAGGTCCAGTGGGCGTAGACGGTGGCATTTGCATGGAATACGGTATCCGTCGTGATCTTTGTTCCGCCGCTCTTTTCAGTGTACCAGCCGTAGAAGCTGTAACTGCCGCTTCGGGAGGCGCTGGGCAGAGAGGTCAGCTTCCGATCGGTGGTGGTCATGCTGCCGACAGAGGCGTACCGCCGTTGCCGTCAAAGGTGACGATGAACTCGGTGGGCGCAGGAGGTGCGTCCTCCTCGAAGATGGCCTTGATCTCCACATTGGTGTCCGGCATGATGAACTTATTGTCCTTGATGGTCATGCCGCCGCTCATGACCTGCCACTCCTTGAAGTGGTAGCCGATTTGGGGCGTAGCGGTCAGGGTGATTTCCGTGCCGGCCGCAGCCTTTGCATGAGAGGCGGAAGCCGTGCCGTTTCCGTCATTACTGACGGTGACGGTGTAGGTGGTGGGGGTAATAACGCTGTTTCCCACAGCGCCTTGATTTCGGTATCCACGAGCACGGTGTAGGAATCTCCCACCTTGTACTCCGTGCCGCCGATTTCCCAAGCCTTGAACTCCTGATCGGCGGGAGCAGTGAAGCCGCAGGCGGGCAGGATGTAAATTGTCCCTGCATTGACGGTCACGGAATCCATGCTGCCGCTGCCGTCGCTTGCGTTGAAGGTGATCGTACAATCCGCAAGCGGCGTACCCTCACCCACTGTGACCTCCGCATCGGGGCTGGCAAAGTGGTTGTGATCCTCCGCATAGCGGACGAAATAATTGCCGGCAGGCAGGTTTCAATCTCGATACCGGTGCAGGTGGTG
>ENA-OQDW01001017-OQDW01001017.1-human-gut-metagenome-genome-assembly--contig:-NODE-1017-length-10737-cov-1.490669_pt1 | contig 10737 bp, 14 predicted proteins | sample MGYA00242784_ERZ504613 | MGnify/ENA primary metagenome ERZ504613 (study PRJEB26092, sample SAMD00036330) | human gut metagenome | host: Homo sapiens | study: EMG produced TPA metagenomics assembly of... | reverse complement strand
TCCAAAGCTCTAATGCATCCTCACTTTGCGAGTTTGGAAGTTCCATCAGGTATACATCTTTGAATTCTGACATATATTCATACATTTTCTTTTTCCCATTCACAGGTTGTCTCCCCGACAACAAACATACAGAAAAATAGAAAGAACGGACATTTATCTGTCTTTGCAAAACCATAACTGGATTTGATCAATGGACATAAGTTTTTCGGCAAATCTTTTTCTGCTTCTGAAATAGTCTCGTCAGACGTAGAACATAATCCCACTGTTGCAGCGCCCATTGCAAGTGCAATCTCCTGCGGAAAATAGGTACAATAAGCCCCCACAACCGGAACACCTTTGTCTTTTAATTCTTTTACTGCCAAAAATGAATTTTTTCTCTGTTCTGCAAATTCCTCAAATACTTCTGGTAATTCTTTAATAATTTCCATGATTTTTTCCCTCTCTTGTGCTGAAATCTTATAAAATGATTGTAGCAAAACGGAATTTTCAAAGCAAATAGAATTTCCCGATAAATCTATAGGAATTTTGAATATATTTTTACATTCTCGTATTCATTTTTTCAGAATGACTTTCCATACAAAATATGTTAAAATAAAGAAAAAACCAAAGAAAGGATTGCCTATTAAGGACAAAAGAGAAAATGATGTATCAATTATTTAACAACTATTTGAATACCACTCAGCTGATCATGACCGGTATTCTCTTTACGTTTTTCATTACATTTCTCGCGCTGAAGTTTCCACTTCCTTTTTTGCCGGTGGATCAGGGACGCGAGTTTGCAATCAACGGAAAACTTTCAAAAGGAAAGATTCGAGGCGTGGGATTGACTTTTGTACTCTGTTTTATCATCAGTAGTATATTGTTTCTGCCAATTGACCGTGAGTATATCATCTATCTGATATTACTTTTCTGCGTCATGTTAAGCGGATATCTGGATGATGCAGCGGACACCCCATGGAGTGATTACAAAAAGGGATTCATAGACCTGATCATCTCAATCGTGACTATGCTGACATTCGTAAATTATAATACTACGGTGATCCACTTTTTCGAGACAGAACTTGTCATTCCGAAAGCGGTGTATGTCATACTTGGAATTATTTTGATCTGGGTATCGATCAATGTGACAAACTGCTCTGACGGAGTGGACGGACTTTGCGCAAGTCTGTGTACTGTATCACTGATTTCTTTCAGTTTGATCTTTAAAGATGTACTTGGTATGTATACAAATGCAAACTTCTTATTTGTCGCAGTTTTACTTGCCTATTTGTATTTCAACACCTCTCCGAGCAGTATGCTTATGGGAGATGCCGGATCGCGTGCGCTTGGGTTTTATCTTGCAATCATCACAGTCAAATCAGGACATCCATTCCTTTACATCCTGCTGGCAGCAGTGTTAATTGTTGACGGTGGACTAGGATCTTGTGAAGATATTTTTAAAAACGTTTTTTAAAAATATCAATTTTAAAAAATACTCGTACTCCGATTCATGACCACTTGAGAAAAAATCACAACTGGTCTGATACGCAAGTCGTAATTCGATTTATTATCATCCAAGTGATTTGCTCTGTACTTGCATTTCTTTTGCTTGTATAACGTATATAAAAAAATAGAATGTGACCACATTGGCACATTCTATTTTTTCTATTTGCGTTTTCCCTCCAGCGTCTGCTCAATGATATTTTCATCATATCTTCATTCAGAGCGCCACTCACATATCCAAAACATTCCCCTCTCGGTCAATCATAAACGTAGTAGGGAAAGAGGAAATCCCATATTCCGAGAAAAGATCTCCGGTTGTATCCATAAGTGTCGGATACGTATAACCACTTTCATCTAAAAATGCTTTAATGCCTGCTTCATCTTTTTCCTGGCCTAGTCCGGGTGCAGCTACACCTAGAATGATGACAGCATTGTCCCCTTCCGTCTCATAGGTCTCATAAAGCTTTTGAATATCCGGCATCTCGCTTCGGCACGGTCCACACCAGGTAGCCCAAAAGTTCAAAAATACAGTCTTTCCTTTATAATCAGAAAGCGTATGCTCATTTCCGAACTGATCTTTCAGTGTAAAATCAATTGCCGGAACGACAGTTTCTTTGGGTCTATTCCTTCTTTCCTTTATTTTCTCTTTCGTCCGACGCTACTCTGATTCCTTCTCTGTCTCTTCCTGTGATTCTAAATTTGCATTTGTGCCTCCGGACAAGTAGCCGGTAAATGCATTCATTTTTCCGGTAAACATCAAAACACCCATCAGGATCATCAGCGCGCCACCTACTTTTACCGTGTATTTGACTACATTCATATGACTTTTAAAAAATTCCAAAAGCGTTGTTGTGAACAGACCAACGGCAAGAAATGGAAGTACAAATCCTACCGTGTATACGCCGATTAACATAAAACCCATAACCTTTGTGTTTGCAGACGCCGCCATTAACAAAACACTGGTAAGCGCCGGACCCACGCATGGTGTCCACGCAAAGCTGAATGTAAATCCCATGATCAATGCAGTGAGCGGAGACATCGCCAGCTTGTCCAAATGAAATGGAAGTCTGCGCTCTTTTCCAAGCACACGGCTGTTTCCAAATACGCCAAGCTGATAGAACCCAAATAATACAATAATAACACCACCGATTCTGGCAAATAGCATCTGATTTTTATTTAAAAAACTTCCAAGTGCCGATACCCCAAGACCAAGCGCAAAAAAGCAAAACTGACGCCTATGACAAAGCAGAGCGTATGAATCATTACTTTGCTTTTTTGATAGTGTATTTTCCCATCCGCTCCCCGTTTTCCTGTACCTCCTGACAGATAGCCGATATAAAGCGGAATCAACGGCAATACACATGGGGAGAAGAAACTAAGGAGTCCCTGAAAAAATACAGTTAATGCAGGAACACTGACATCCAGTGAAAAATTCATACTTTTCTATTCCTTTCCTGATATATTTGATTTTGAAACGGAGTTTTTAAACACCTCACGATCCAGCATCTTATTTTGATGTGCCACAATTGTTGTGCAGACTGCATCCCCGGTAATATTTACTGCAGTCCTTGTCATATCCAGAATTCGGTCAATTCCCATAATCAAGGCAATACCCTCCACCGGGAGATTCACTGAATTAAATACCATAGTAAGCGTAATCAGACCAACTCCTGGAACACCGGCTGTTCCGACTGATGCAAGCGTTGCTGTTCCGATGACTGTCATGTAATCCATCATATCCAACTGAATTCCAAATGCCTGTGCGACAAACACAACTGCAACTCCCTGCATGATCGCGGTTCCATCCATATTGATGGTCGCACCAAGCGGCACTGTAAAAGAAGAGATTTTTTTGGATACACCCATCTTTTTTGCCAACGTATCAATCGACAACGGAATCGTTGCATTGGATGTCGCTGTCGAAAAAGCAAACGCCATAACCGGAAAGAAGTTCTTGATAAAAATAATCGGATTCAAACCAGTAAAAATTTTAAGCATTCCAAGATAAACGATAAAACATTGCATCGCCAGTCCAACCAGTACTGCCAGCATATATTTTAACATCGGGATAAACGCATCAAATCCGATGCCCGCAAATGTCTTTGCAATCAAGCAGAATACACCAATCGGTGCAACTGCCATAACCATCATTGTCATTTCCATCATAATGTCATTGAACTGACCAAAGAAATTCGATACAGTCTCCACCCGATCTCCGAGCTTTGCAAGAATAATTCCCACAATTAGGGCGAATACAATAATCTGCAGCATCTCACCATTGGCAAGTGCAGAAAATGGGTTCGTCGGAATGATGTTTAGCAGCGTATCTGCAAAATTGGTTGCCTCTGCGCTTCCGACATCTTTTGCCGCCTCAATGGATGAGATATCCAACCCGATTCCCGGATCGATCACATTGGCAACCGAGAGCGCCAACGCAATTGCACAAGCAGTTGTAGCAAGGTAAAACAGCATTGTTTTTACGCCGACCTGTCCCAGTTTTTTTGTATCCCCGATAGACATACTTCCGCAGACAAGCGAACAAAACACAAGCGGTGCGACAAGCATCTGCATCAATCGAATGAAGCCTTGTCCTACTACATAGAATATTCCATTGATAATAATGTCATCTCGAATCTGCCCAGACGGCACAAAATAGTGCAGAAGAACACCTGCAATCGCGCCAAGAATCAGACTTATGAAAATACGTGTGGTCAATCCAACCTTTTTCTTCTCTGTTTTACTCATCCGTGTACCTCCATAATTCTCTTTCAAAATATTTTTAGAGACTCCCTCCACTCTGGCATCTCCTGCATATTCAAAATTCGTAAAATAAAATTATCGAGCACCGCATATGCCGGGCGGACAGAAGAAAATTCGGATTCCTTTGTCGGTACCGGCTGAATCGTCACGTCATGATCTGTCAACCTCAGAATCTCTTTTGCAAACTCGTACCGGCTGCAGGTTCCCTTCGCCGTAATATGGTAGGTGCCATATTCGTTGGTATCCATAAGTTCCAATAACAATCTTGCGAGATCGTTGGCACTTGTCGGCGAACCAAACTGATCTGATGCAACCGGAAGCACATGCTCTGTCTTTACGCGCTCCAATAGATTGCTCACAAAATTTTTGCCTTTTCCATAAATCCAATTGCTTCGAATAATAAAATGCTTTTCTGTAAACTCTTTTACATAATTTTCACCGGCACGCTTTGAACGCCCGTAAACCGTTTTAGGATTTGTATCGTCAAACTCGCAGTATGGTTCACTACTCTGCCCGTCAAACACATCATCTGTAGAAATCTGAACTAATTTTGCACCAATCTTTCTAGCTGCAATACTCAAATTTCTTGCTCCAAGTGCATTGACTTTATATGCCAGCTCCGGATTTTTCTCACATAAAGCAACATCGGTAATTCCCGCACAGTTGATGATCACATCCGGTCTGTTGAGCTCTGCAAAATTCAACACCTCGTCAATCTCTGTAATATCTAATTCTTCCACATCTGTGTTTAACAATTCAAATGCAAGTGGATCGGCGACATCTGTAATTGCAGTTCCCACTTGTCCGCTTGCACCTGAAACCCAAATTTTCATCATGGCTCTCATGTTTTTCCTCCTTGTATATGATAACTATTCTCAGTATAACAAATAGAACTAATCTATGTCAATTTGACGTTCAATCTCCTGAATAATCTTTTTGCTGTCAACTGCCGCGTATTGCGCTCCTTTATAGTCCATTGCAACAAACAGGGCAAACAACAAAATAGCAATAAACATGCGCACTCCAAATGTACTGTGTGATCCTGTCATCTCATGTTCCTCCTGTGTATCATACAATTTCGTATAAAACGACTGATATCTTGGATGTACCGCAGGCGGGATTTTTTTGTCACTGTAAATCGTCCTTGCCCGCCTAAGCAGTTCCTCTCTCCTTTTTTCGGATTCCGTCATATTTTTCTCCATTATAAAAAGCATTACATCATTTATTCTAATGTATGCTTTCCGAAGGTCTTTTAGACACCTATCTGTCTGCAAGTTCTTTAATGATATCTTCCCATGTCACACCACGTTCCACCATAAGCACCATCGCATGATACAGAAAATCAGACAGTTCATATTTTACTTCTTCCGGATTCGGATTCTTTGCGGCAATGACAAGTTCTGTCGCTTCCTCACCGACTTTTTTCAGTATCTTATCAATTCCTTTGTCAAACAGGTAATTCGTATACGAGCCTTCTTTCGGATTCTTTTTCCGATCCACAATTGTCTCGTACACTGTCTCAAATACCTGCAGCGGATTGGTCTCATCATAATCCGTTCCGACTAAAGGCTGGAAAAAACAAGTCGGATTGCCAGTATGGCACGCCGGTCCCACCTGATCTACTTTTGCGAGCAACGTATCCCTGTCACAATCAATAGTCAATGATTTTACATATTGATAGTGCCGGATGTCTCACCTTTCACCCACTGCGTTTTACGGCTCCTGCTGTAATAAGTCATTTTGCCTGTTTTAATTGTATGATCAAACGCCTCTTCATTCATATATGCGAGCATCAGAACTTCTCCGGTCTTATAGTTTTGAACAATGACAGGAATCAGTCCGTCTGAATTCAGCTTAAACTCTGTGAATTCCATGATGCTTTCAAAAGAAGTCATCTTGATATTTTCCTGAGAACATTTCTTCTTAAATTCTGCAAAATCCAGGTCCGGCTGGCTGATAAATTTTCCAGATACGCCTTTGATTCCCGGACACTTCAAAATTTGGAGAATCTCTTCCTCCTCCATCGCATCTGTCAATACAACACTTGGAATATCTGTAATGTTCATCACAGAATCCAAATCCAGCCTGTGCATAAATAAGATCGAGCTGGAACACTCTTCAATCAGGTGCTGCTGCTTAAATAAGGCATCGAAGTCATTTAAGGAGACTGCTATCTTTTCTTTCCCGAAACGTTTTGAGACATCCTCAATCAACTCTACAAGAATAATCGTCCTTTGAAAAATTCAAAATTGACCCGTTTTTGCACCTGTATATAAAATCTTTTTCACATCTTCCTGACGTCTTATGTTCCTCCGGCAACCATTGGAATTCGGATTACCCGATTCATTTTTTTCATAAGATCAATTGCATGATCATGTTCCTCATCTGTGGTAGACAAATCAAACACAAGCAATTCATCTGCCCCCATGTCATTATATTTTTTTGCAAGTTTCACTACATCATCGGAAAGTATTTCCAAATTGTCAAACCATTTTACTGCTTTCCCCTGATAGATAAAAATACAAGGAATCAACCTTTTATAATTCATTATGCCAAACTTCCTTTCGTAGACCAAACTTCTTTTATACGAGGTTCTTTCATCACTGCCTCGTCCAGTGCTTTTCCAAATACTTTAAACAAAGCCTCTGCCATATGGTGATTATTTCCACCATCGATTACTTTCAGATGCAGGTTCATAGCCGCGCTGTAGGAGACTGCATAAAAGAATTCCCGAATCATCTCTGTGTCAAGCGCACCGATTTTCTCTGCCGTAAACTCTGCTGAAAAATTCAGATACGGTCTTCCGGAAAGATCAATTGCACAGAGGACAAGCGTTTCATCCATCGGCAGCATGAAATTTCCATATCTTCTGATCCCCTTTTTCTCGCCGAGTGATTGAAGAATTGCCTGACCAAGCACAATGCCTGTGTCCTCTATTGCATGATGACAATCAACCTCTAAATCACCTTTTACAGAAACACTGAGATCAAACAGACCATGTCTTGCAAACCCATCCAGCATATGATCAAAAATCCAATGCCGGTATGGATATCTGTTTTCCCAGAACCGTCAAGATTCAGCGTCAAAGAGATATCTGTCTCTTTTGTTTTTCTTGTACAAGTAACTATTCTTTCTTCCATATCTTTTCCTCTATTTTTCAAATCGGACTTTGATCGAATTAGCGTGTGCCGTGAGTTTTTCTGCCTCTGCAAATTGCTCTATATCGCTGTGAATTGCCTCCAGCGCTTCTTTCGAATATGCGATGATGCTTGATTTTTTAATAAAATCATCCACCCCAAGCGGCGAGAAAAATTTCGCAGTTCCATTCGTCGGCAATACATGATTCGGTCCTGCAAAATAATCACCAAGCGGCTCACTGCTGTACTCTCCGATAAAAATCGCACCTGCATTGCGAACCCGCATCATCACATCATACGGGTTCGCTGTCATGATCTCCAAATGTTCCGAGGCAATCTCGTTCGCAATATCGATCACTTCCTCCATCGTATCTGCAACGAGAATGTAACCATAATTTTCCAAAGATTTTTTCATGATCTCTGTGCGGGACAATTCTTCCACAAATACTTCTACCTGCTTGGACACCTCCTTGGCAAGTGTCTCACTTGTCGTCACGAGAATTGCCGATGCCAGTTCGTCATGTTCTGCCTGTGACAACAAGTCAGCCGCCACATATCTTGGATTCGCTGTCTCATCTGCAATGACAAGGATCTCGCTTGGTCCTGCAATTGAGTCGATGCTCACATGACCATATACCGCTTTTTTTGCCAATGCTACATAAATATTCCCAGGTCCTACAATTTTGTCAACTTTTGGAATGGAATCTGTCCCGTAAGCAAGTGCTGCAATCGCCTGCGCACCGCCGACCTTATAAACCACATCTACTCCTGCCTCATTCGCTGCCACCAGTGTGTTCGGATTGACCTTCCCATCTTTCCCAGGGGGAGTGACCATCACAATTTCTTCCACTCCTGCTACCTTTGCCGGAATGACATTCATTAGTACAGAAGACGGGTAGACTGCTTTTCCGCCTGGTACATAGACACCCACCCTTTGCAGCGCAGTTACCTTTTGCCCAAGCATGGTTCCGTCTGGTTTGCTGTCAAACCAACTATACTGTTTCTGCTTTTCATGGTAGATACGAATATTTTCTTTTGCTTTTCGTATGATTTCCACAAGAGATTCATCTACCAGATCATATGCCTGCGCAATCTCTTCTTTTGTCACAGTAATTGTATCCGCTGTAATATCCGCACCGTCAAACTGTTTTGTATAATCAAAAACAGCCTGATCCTTTTCATTTTTTACATGTTCCAAAATTTCCAAAACACGGGATTCGTATTGGGTATACTGGTTCGGACTTCTTTGCAACAAATCTTCCAGCAGATTTGTCTTTGTCTCATAGTTCAATTTTTGTATTCTCATCTCATGCCTCCTGTAAAATCATTCTCAATTTTGTCAGCAATTCTTTGATCCGCTCATTTTCCATTCGCATACTAACCGGATTGACAATCATTCTTGCAGACAATGGACATACCTCTTCTAACACTTCCAAACCATTTTCCCGAAGTGTAGATCCGGTCTCCACAATATCTACGATAACTTCCGACAATCCTACAAGCGGTGCAAGTTCTATCGAGCCGTTCAGCTTAATGATCTCGACTGTCTGATGCTTTTTGTTATAAAAATAATCCTTCGCGATATTCGGATATTTTGTCGCAACACGAATCAGCTCATGATGATTTAAAAGCTCCTTTGCTCTTGAGGGACCACACACACACATTCGGCAATTTCCAAACTGTAAATCTAGTACCTCATATGTTTTTCGTCCTTCTTCTAATATCGTATCTTTTCCAACCACACCAATATCAGCTGCTCCATATTCTACATAAGTGGGAACATCCGGACCTTTTGCAAGAAAAAATTTTAATTTTAGTTCTTCATTTACAAAAATTAATTTTCTGGAATCTTTGTCCTTCATCTCCTCGCAAGTGATGCCAAGCTGCTCTAACAATTCCAGTGTTTTTTTCGCAAGCCGACCTTTTGTCAATGCAAATGTTAAATATCTCATATGATTTCCTCCCAACCGACTGTTTTTTTCTCATCTGTCAAAAGATTCGTCATTAAAATCTCGTCTTCTCTCTTCAGGTAGAACATTCCTCCACAGAAGTTCTGTCTCGCATATGACACATACTCATCCAAAAATCTGTCATCTGATTTTTTCACGAGCTCTGTCGGTTTCTCGGCAAGCCGAAATTCTTTTGCCAGCGCAATTGCTCTGCTGCGCTCACTTTCTTCATACAAGATCAACGTATTTTTCTGATGATACGGTATCTCCAGTTTCTGTCTTGAAATTGCGCCCATCAGTTCATCAATAACGATTGCAAATTCCGATGGAAGGGAATTCTTTCCAAATTTTCTACAAGATGATCATAGCGTCCACCTTTCACAATTGCATCTCCCGTACCATATGTATAACCGCGGAATATAATGCCCGTATAATACCCATAGGTGCCGCTCATGCTGAGATCAAAGGTGATATATTTTTCAACTCCGTATGAAACCAAAATCTCATATGTCTCTGACAGGCGTTCCACTGCACGCAACGCTTTCTCACAAGAAACGATTTTTTTGCGCATTCCATGATCTCGATTCCACCTGTCAGCTCCTCCAGCACTCGGAAAGCCGCCTTTGTCTCTTCTTTTACACCACAGTTATCCAGCAGCTCTTCCACACCGAAATAATTCCTGTTTGCAATCAATTCACGAAGCCTTGCCTCTTTTTCTTCTTCCAGACCTGCATCCTCCAACAGACTTCAAAGAAATCAACATTTCCGATATAAATCTGAAATTCATTTAATCCGGCTGCCTTCAGACAGTCTGCAGCCAATGCAATCATCTCCGCATCCGCCTCCAAAGAATCAATTCCAAGGAGTTCCGCACCCATCTGCGTACTTTCCTTTAATTTTCCACGATAGCTTGAATGATTGATAAATGTGTTTCCATTATAACATAGACGGACCGGAAGTCCTTTTGAATCCAAAAAAGTTGCTGCAACTCTTGCGATTGACGGCGTAATATCCGGTCTCAACACAAGTGTATTCCCATCTCTGTCAAAAAGTTTATAAAGTTCCTTTGAAGAGATTGTACCAATCTCTTTTCCGAAAACATCAAAAAACTCGAACATCGGTGTCTGTATATCTTGATATCCGTATAAGTGAGAATCTCTTGTAATTTTCCTCCAACATAATGCTTTCTTCTGCATTCAATCCCATAGATATCCCGAACTTCCTTCCGGAGTATGTAAAATCTGCTGTCTCATAATCTCCTCCAATACTTTATTACGCTACCATATTAAAATAATGCTTATTATAACATTTTTTGAAAGATTGTCAATCCCTGAGATTCAAATCCTGCTGCAATGCTTCCAAATATGATACCAGACATCCATTTTTTAACTGGATAAAAAATGTCTGAG
>ENA-OQDW01001016-OQDW01001016.1-human-gut-metagenome-genome-assembly--contig:-NODE-1016-length-10738-cov-1.517482_pt1 | contig 10738 bp, 13 predicted proteins | sample MGYA00242784_ERZ504613 | MGnify/ENA primary metagenome ERZ504613 (study PRJEB26092, sample SAMD00036330) | human gut metagenome | host: Homo sapiens | study: EMG produced TPA metagenomics assembly of... | reverse complement strand
AGATGACGCAGGTTCTGGAAGAGTTCGGTGAATTGACAGACCCGCGGACAGGCAATCCGCTTATGGACAGAACAACGCTGATCGCAAATACGTCAAACATGCCGGTGGCTGCCCGTGAGGCAAGTATTTATACAGGACTTACGCTGGCGGAATATTACCGGGATATGGGATACGATGTGGCGATCATGGCAGATTCTACGTCCAGATGGGCCGAGGCACTGAGGGAACTTTCGGGACGTTTGGAAGAGATGCCGGCAGAAGAAGGATTTCCGGCTTATCTGGCATCAAGATTGTCGGCGTTTTACGAGAGAGCCGGAATGATGCACAATCTGAACGGAACAGACGGATCGGTTACGATCATCGGAGCGGTATCGCCTCAGGGCGGTGATTTTTCCGAGCCGGTCACACAGAATACGAAACGTTTTGTGCGCTGTTTTGGGGACTGGATAAAAGTCTTGCGTATTCGAGACATTTTCCGGCAATTCATTGGCTCACAAGTTACAGCGAATATCTGAACGATTTAAGCCATTGGTATCAGGATAATGTATCCCCGCAGTTTGTTGATTATAGAAATAGGTTAATGGCGCTTCTGAATCAGGAGAGCAGCCTGTTGGAGATCGTAAAATTGATCGGAAGCGACGTTCTGCCGGATGATCAGAAGCTTGTACTTGAGATTGCCCGCGTGATCCGTTTGGGATTTTTACAGCAGAACGCATTTCATAAAGACGATACATGTGTCTCAATGGAAAAACAGTTTTTGATGATGGACACAATTTTATATCTTTATAAACAGGCAAGGACGCTTGTGACGATGGGGCATCCTATGTCTGTGCTGAAGGCGAAATATTTTCGACCGTGTAATCTCGATCAAATATGATGTGCCGAACGACAGATTGGAAATGTTTGCTCAATATCATCGTGATATCGACGCGTTTTATCAGAATGTTTTGGAAAAGAATGCATAAGGAGAACCGAAGATCATGTCAATCGAATATTTAGGATTAAGCAGCATCAACGGCCCGCTGATCGCGCTGGAGGGCGTACAGGATGCATTTTTCGACGAGATCGTGGAATTCGTCGTAGACGGTACGCAGAGAAAGATCGGCCGTATCGTAGAAATATATGAAGATAAAGCCGTTATTCAGGTATTTGAAGGCTCTGAAAATATGTCCCTGAAAAATACGCATACAAAACTGACAGGCCATCCGATGGAGATCGCGCTTTCGCCGGATATACTTGGCAGAACGTTTAACGGGATCGGAAATCCGATCGACGGACTTGGACCGATTGCTTCTACGTTAAGAAGAGACGTGAATGGATCTCCTCTCAATCCTGTGAAGAGAGAGTATCCTCGAAATTATATCAGAACAGGAATTTCTGCGATCGACGGACTGACGACGCTGATCCGCGGACAGAAACTGCCGATCTTTTCGGGAAATGGTCTGCCCCATGACCAACTGGCGGCGCAGATTGTAAAACAGGCGTCTCTGGGAGAAAATTCAGATGAAAAGTTCGCGATCGTATTTGCGGCAATGGGTGTAAAGCATGATGTGGCGGATTTCTTCCGCAATACGTTCGAGGAGAGCGGGGTTGCGGATCACGTAGCCATGTTTTTGAATCTGGCGAACGATCCTGTTGTGGAACGTCTTATCACGCCGAAAGTGGCATTGACGGCGGCGGAATATCTGGCGTTTGAACAGAATATGCATATTCTTGTAATCTTGACTGATATGACATCCTTTGCAGAAGCGATGCGTGAAGTTTCTTCGTCAAAAGGTGAGATTCCGAGCCGAAAAGGTTATCCGGGATACTTGTACAGTGAACTTGCCACGATTTACGAAAGAGCGGGGATCGTACAGGGAGTGAACGGTTCTGTAACACAGCTTCCGATTCTTACGATGCCAAATGACGATATCACACATCCGATTCCCGATCTGACGGGATATATTACAGAAGGCAGATTGTACTTGACCGTCCCCTTAACGGACAGTCGATCTATCCGCCGATCAACATTCTTCCGTCATTTGTCCCGTCTTATGAAAGACGGTATCGGCGAGGGATATACGAGAGAAGATCATCAGGATCTGGCAAATCAGTTGTTCTCCGCATATGCAAAAGTCGGAGATGCCCGAAATCTGGCGTCTGTTATAGGTGAGGATGAATTGTCGCCTATTGATAAGAAGTATCTTGAGTTCGGAAAAGAATTTGAAGAAAAATATATCGGTCAGGGAATGAATGAAAACCGTACAATGGAGGAGACGCTTGATCTCGGATGGAAACTGCTCGGACGTTTGCCGAGAGAAGAGCTTGACCGCGTTGATACGAAGATTCTTGATAAATATTATAAACCGTCTGAAGAAGAATAAGTTAGGGTGCAGAGAAACTGATCCTTTCAGAGTAAAAATAAAAGCGGGGAAGGAGGAGGCATATGGATCCGCGTACATTTCCGACAAAAGGAAATCTTATGCTGGCGAAAAATTCGCTTGCGTTGGCGAAGCAAGGTTATGATCTGATGGATAAAAAAAGAAATATACTGATCAGAGAACTGATGGATCTGATCGATGAAGCACGGAGATCCAAGAAGAGATCGACACGACGTTCACTTATGCGTATGAATGTCTGCAAAGGGCGAACATCGAAAACGGAATCAGCAATGTTGAGATGCTTGCATATACAGTTCCGATCGAAAATTCGATCACGATCCAGACGCGCAGTATTATGGGAACGGAAATCCCTCATGTCAAATATATGCCTGATGCCGGAAAGCCAACGTATTCATTTAGTACGACCCGTGAATCGATCGATAAGGCGAGAGAAGCATTCCGCAAGGTAAAAGATCTGACGGTGAAATTGTCTATGGTAGAAAATGCGGCGTACCGCCTTGCGGGAAATATCAAAAAGACGCAGAAGAGGGCAAATGCATTGCAGAATATCACGATTCCGATGTATACATCACTTGTATATACGATCACGAATGCTTTGGAAGAAAAAGAGCGTGAAGAATTTACCCGTTTGAAAGTAATTAAACGAATGAAAACAAAGAAACAAGGCGGCTGAGAAACCTTACTGATCTTTTGGTATGCCCGTTTGAATATATTTTACGCATGCCGGAATGAAAGGTGCAGGAAAGAGGAAGGAATCACAATGAGCAATGAGGAACAAAAGTCAATAACACCGGCATTTACTTGTGGCTGATTGCAGTGAATATTTATATCAGCATGTTTGCGTTTGGCGGAGGTTATGTTGTTGTTCCTCTTGTACGCCGAAGTTTTGTTGAAAAGAAAAAGATATTTACAGAAGATGAGCTGATGGAGATGTCCGCTGTGGCGCAGTCAAGTCCGGGGGCGATCGCGGTGAATCTGGCGGCGTTGTCGGGGTATAAGGCGGCGGGAACGGCAGGGGCGGTGATTAGCTGTGCGGCTTCTGTAATTCCGCCGCTTGTGATTCTCGGAATCATTTCAGGATTTTATGATTTATTTATTGCAAATAAAATTGTTGCCGCTGTTTTAAAAGGAATGCAATCCGGAGTTGCGGCTTTGATCGTCAGTGTTGTAGCAGATATGTGCACTGTGATATTGAAAGAAAAATCATTTTTTCTTTTTTCCCTTATTCCGATCGCCTTTATAGCAAATTTTATTTTTGATGTAAATGTGGCGCTGATTCTGGCAGTATGCTGCGGGCTTTGTATCCTTCGGGTTTACGTAAGAAGCGGAGGTCACAAATGGAAATTCTTTTAAAATTATTTTTGACATTTTTGAAGATCGGCCTTGTCAGTATCGGAGGCGGGTATGCGGTAATCCCTTCGATCCATGAAGAAGTTGTAGTAAAAGCGGGATGGATCGGAGAAAAAGTATTTGCGGATATTATTACGATATCTCAGATGACGCCCGGTCCTCTGGCAGTGAATACATCTACGTTTGTCGGCTTGCAGATCGCAGGTGCGGCAGGCGCGGTTGTGGCAACAGTCGGATGCGTTTTTTGCGGAGTTGCGATTTCATTGACTCTGTATCGTTTTTTTCAGAAGCATAAAGAGTCAGTCTATATTTTTGAGACGCTTAACGGATTGAAAGCAGCTTCTCTGGGATTGATCGTATCAGCCGCGGCAACGATCATATTGCTTTCTTTTTTCGGAACAGGAGATCCGGATTTAAAAACAATGAAAGAATCGCTTGATATCGGCGCGGTAGCTATTTTCGGAGGAGTGTTGTTTTTGTCGCGGAAGCGGAAGATCAACCCGATCATGCTGATGCTCGTAAGCGGAGCGGCAGGTATAATTTTATACATGTAACTGTAAAAGTAAAAAAGTAAAGAAGGCGGTCTTGAATAGAAAAGCGGCAAAGGGTCTGATAAGGAAAGATCAGAAACAGAGGAAAGAGGTTTATGAGAGAAAAGAAAAATAAGAATGATAATGTAAATGACGTAAATGGCAAAAGAGATAATAAGAAAGCGGCCGGAAAATTTAAAAATTGGACAACAGCTCTTAGCATGGAGCTAAGGGAACATAAAAGTTCGGCTATAGTGTATTTTACATTGAGGGCGCTTGTGATCATTATGCTCGTGCTCCAACTTTTGAATCGGAATTATGAAAATGTATTTTTGTGTATACTTACGCTTCTTTTGCTTGTGATTCCGAGTTTGGCACAGATTACATTTAAAGTGGAACTGCCGACAGCATTGGAGATTATCATTCTTGTATTTATTTTTTCGGCAGAGATACTCGGCGAGATCAGTGAATTTTATCTTGTATTTCCGTTCTGGGATACAGTGTTACATACATTGAACGGTTTTCTTGCGGCGGCGATCGGATTTTCGCTTGTTGATCTGCTGAACAGAAGTGACCGGACGGTTTTTTCACTGTCGCCGCTTTTTACGGCAATCGTAGCGTTTTGTTTTTCGATGACGATCGGAGTTGTGTGGGAGTTTTTGTAGTTGGGAGTGGATATGATCATGGAACTCGATATGCAGAAAGATACGGTTATCCATACGATTCGATCTGTTATGCTTGATCCGGGCGGACATAATGTGCCGTATGCGATACAAAACATAACAGATGTTGCGGTGAACGGACAATCTCTTGGATTGGGAGGATATCTTGATATCGGACTGCTTGATACGATGCAGGATTTGATCGTTAATTTTATCGGCGCGGCTGTATTTTCCGTACTTGGATTTTTCTATGTGAAAAGCAGAGGAAAAGGAAAGGTGGCAGGAAGCTTTATACCGAGAAGAAAAGCGCATGACAGAGACTTTTTGAGAATTGCGAGAGAGTCTTCGGAAGTGGAGCAAGATATACAGGAGAAATCGCAGAAAGTGCCGAAAGGCAGTGCAAAAAACGGAGACAGATGACAGAAAGAAGAAAAGGTATATGAAACAGGCGTCATAAGCGGCGCTTGGGAGACGGCAGTCGGTACAATAGATGTGGTTTTATAAACATTATCACAGAAACAAGTCTATTTTTGACAATGTTTGTTAAAAAATAGACATAAAGATTGTGGAAAGCGACAAAATATATTGCAAAAACAGCGGGTGCATTGTATATAATTTTTGATAATTTACAGAAAAAGAATATTGTTAAAAAAGAGAGATGAAAATTGAATAAATTTTCATCTTTTTTTATGTTATGAGGTGGCAAAATGAAAGAAAAAAACGGATTTTTTGCCAAAACAGAAAATAAAGTGGAAATATTGACAAAAATATTCTTCGGGTGTAATGTTTTACTCGACTTTTAGGGAAGCCGGAAATACAGAAAAAACGGCTTGTACCGAAAACGGTCGGACCTAAGAGATGAAGATATAACAGGGGTTCGATGGGGAACGGTTCTCGATGGAAAAGAGCTCTTTTTTTATACCCAAAACGAACGGAAGCCTGTAATAAAAAAGCAAAGAAAAAGGAGGGAGCAATACGGGAAATCTGACAGAAACATTGATGGAGGAACTGAATTGTAAAACGGTTTTGAAACTTCCTGTTTTAGGAGGAATTTCGGAATCGGTTGTTGTCACTTGGATCATTATGGCAGTTTTGGTTCTTTTATCCATTATATTAGTAAGAAACCTTAAGGTTGAAAATCCCGGAAAGGTACAGCTTGCATTGGAGTCAATGATCGGTTGGGCGCAGGATTTCTTTGAAGGAATTATCGGAAAAGAAAATAAAGCTTATGTGCCGTATCTTATCACGGTACTTCTTTATCTGGCAGTGTCGAATACGATCGGATTGTTAGGTATTTAACCGCCGACAAAGACTTGAATGTGACTGCGGCGCTGGCGATCATGAGTATGTGCGTGATTGAATTTTCGGGAATTCATAAAAACGGAGTAGTCCACTGGATGAAACATTTTGCAAAGCCGGTTCCGGTTGTGGCGCCGATTACGATATTGGAAATTGTGATCCGCCCATTGTCGCTTTGTATGCGGCTTTTCGGAAATATGCTGGCGGGATTTGTTAGTGCTGGAACTTTTGAAATATTTTGTGCCGCTTATTTGCCCGATCCCCGTAAGTTTCTATTTTGATATCTTTGACGGGCTTCTTCAGGCATATGTATTTGTATTTCTGACCGCGTTATTTATGACGGAGGAAATGGAATAGAATCAAAAGATAAACAGCCGGGCTGTTTCAAATGATGGAAACGATTAAGAATAAAAAACAATCAATAAAAAACAATCAAACAGATTAAAAAATTAAAGGAGAACAAAAAACATGGAAGCAATTATAGCAATCGGAGCAGCAGTAGCAGTATTGACAGGTATCGGAGCAGGCGTCGGTATCGGTATCGCAACAGGAAAAGCGGCAGAAGCGATCGCAAGACAGCCGGAAGCAGAGAGTAAGATCAGTAAGAATCTGATTCTCGGATGTGCGCTTGCGGAGGCAACGGCTATTTATGGATTTATTATCGGAATTTTGATCATCATTCTTCTCGGTTAATAAAGTCAGATGTTACATTGTGAAAATGACGGGAAAGGCATGGGAAAAAGATGATAGAAATAAATATGAATCTTGTCTATACAATAATAAATGTGATAATTCTCTATCTCTTGCTGAGACATTTTCTGATCAAGCCTGTGACAGACATTATGGAGAAACGTAAACAACTGATTGCAGACGGACTGCAGAGCGCGCAGGATGCGCAGGATGGCGCTCTTAAAATGAAACAAGAATATGAAGCGGCGTTAAACGGAGCAAAACAGGAGTCTGTTCAGATCGTAGAAAATGCAAGAAAAAGCGCAAAGGCAGAGTATGACCGTATTCTGGAAGAAGCGGGGAACAAAGCGGACAGCATGATCGCGTCGGCAAAAGAGACAATCCGCATTGAACGGGAAAAAACGATCCATGAACTGAAGGGCGAGATCACCGGTCTTGCGATCGCTTCGGCGGCGAAGATTGCAGGCGGGAAGTCGGACGAAGAAAGAGAGAGTCAGTTGTTCGATCAGTTCTAAGAGAAACAGGAGAGGGACACGGAAATGAAAACAAATAGAAAAGTAATTTGTTCTTCTTCGGCAGTGAGATACGCAGAAACGCTTTTTGAACTGAATATTCCGAAAGAGACGATAGAAAAAACTCGTGAAATATTTTCGGAAGTACCGCAGATCACAGATGTTCTGGACAATCCGACGATTCGTCAAGAGAAGAAGGAACAGGTCATAGATAAAGTGTTTCCGCGGGAAATGAGAAACTTTCTGAAGATTGTCTGCCGTTATCGTAAGGTTCGTCTGCTTGGAGAAATTTTTGACGCATACGATATGCAGGCAGATGAGGAGGAACAGATCATAAGAGCGGTTCTTTTTTACACGGCGCTTCCAAGTGAAGAACAAAAAAAAAGGCATGGAATCGTTTTTGTGCAGAAAATACGGAGCAAAACGCGCGTATATTGAGATGAAAAAAGATGATTCTCTGATAGGCGGATTTATTCTGCGGGTAGGAACGATGAGTATGACAGGAGCACGAAAGGCCGTCTGGACAGATTAGAACAAAGATTAACACGGAGGTGAGCGAGGTGAGTTCGATCAACTCAAATGAAATCATTTCGATCTTAAAAGAAGAGATTGAGAATTTTGATATGATGAGCAAAGACAGTGAAGTGGGAACTGTCATTACAGTAGGCGACGGGATCGCTTCGATTTATGGAATAGATCATGCGATGTACGGTGAGATCGTTACGTTTGAAAACGGATTGAAGGGAATGGTTCAGGATATCCGAAGAAACGAGATCGGCTGTATTCTTTTCGGAAGCGATACAAGAATCAGTGAAGGAACGAAAGTAACCCGTACGGGAAAGAGAGCCGGAGTTCCGGTTGGAGACGCTTATATAGGAAGAGTCGTAAATGCGCTTGGCGAGCCGATAGACGGAAAAGGAAGTATAGAAGCCGACGGTTATCGTCCGATTGAGCAGGAAGCGCCCGGAATCGTTGACAGAAAATCTGTCAGTGTTCCGATGGAGACGGGAATCCTTTCTATTGACTCTATGTTCCGATCGGAAGAGGGCAAAGAGAGCTGATCATCGGAGACAGACAGACAGGGAAAACGTCGATCGCTCTTGATACGATTTTGAATCAAAAAGACAAAGATGTGATCTGTGTCTATGTTGCAATCGGACAGAAAGCGTCTACGGTAGCAAAAGTTGTTAATACATTAAAGACAAACGGCGCTCTTGATTATACGATCGTCGTGTCATCAACGGCAAGCGACTGCGCGCCGCTTCAGTATATTGCTCCATATGCGGGAACCGCAATGGCAGAATACTTTATGTATAAAGGAAAAGACGTATTGATCGTGTATGACGACCTGTCAAAACATGCGGTTGCATACAGGGCGCTTTCCCTTTTGCTCGGACGTTCTCCGGGACGAGAGGCTTACCCGGGAGATGTATTTTATCTTCACTCAAGACTGCTGGAACGCTCAAGCAGATTAAGTGATGAAAACGGCGGCGGTTCGATCACTGCGCTGCCGATCATCGAGACACAGGCAGGAGACGTATCTGCATATATTCCTACGAACGTGATCTCGATCACAGACGGACAGATCTTTTTGGAGAGCGGATTGTTTGCGGCGGGCATGCGTCCGGCGGTAAATGTCGGTCTTTCCGTATCGCGTGTAGGCGGGGCGGCACAGACGAAGGCGATGAAAAAAGCGTCGGGAAGTATCCGTATCGATCTCGCGCAGTATAGAGAGATGGAAGTGTTTACACAGTTTAGCTCGGACCTGGATCCTGCGACGAAGGAACAGCTGGAATATGGAAGCGGACTGATGGAACTTTTGAAACAGCCGTTATATCATCCGATGTCACTGCATGAAAAAGTAATTACTCTTTGTGCCGCGACACACAAAATATTCCTCGGCATCGATAAAAAAGAAATACGTCAGTTCCGTCTTGATCTCATGACGTGGTTTGATACGAAATACCCAAATATCGGCGAAGAGATCGAAGAGAAAAAAGTGTTGTCTGATGAATTGATCGATCAGATTGTGTTGATCGCAGAGGAATTTAAAAAGAGCAGGTGATAATATGGCAAATATCAGAGAGATACAAAGCCGTATCAACAGTGTAAAAGATACGATGAAGATTACGAACGCGATGTATATGATCTCTTCGTCGAAAATGACCCATGCGAAGAAAAAACTTGCGGATACAGAGCCTTACTTTTATGGCCTGCAAGGCGAAATATCGAGAATACTCAGACATTTGCCGGACTTGCATCATGGATATTTTTCGGCGCGCGAGAATGTTCCGGAAGGAGAGCGCAAGATCGGTTCGATCGTTATTACGGCGGATAAAGGACTGGCAGGGGCGTATAATCATAATATCGTGAAATTAGAAGAAGAGATACTGGCCGTCCGGGGGATTCATAAATTGTTTTATCGTAGGAGAACTCGGTCGTCATTACTTTGCAAAGCGGGACGTGCAGATCGATACCAATTTTTCAATATACGGTACAAAAATCCGACGATGCACAGGGCGAGGGATATTGCCGCGGTTCTGCTCGACCAGTTCAGGGAGAGGGAATTGGACGAGATCTATATTGTTTATACGAGGATGGAAAATTCTGTTCAGGCAGAAGCAGAAGTAATGAAGCTTCTTCCGCTTGAAAGAAGCTCGTTTAACGAAATGAAAATGCCGTTGAACGTGCACAGAGAAGCAATCGCGCTGTATCCGTCTGCAGAAGCGGTAATGGATAGTATCATTCCGAATTATGTGACCGGAATCGTCTACGGAGCGCTTGTGGAAGCATATGCAAGCGAACATAACGCCCGCATGATGGCGATGAATCTGCGACAGACAGTGCGAAAAGTCTGATCCATGACTTGTCGATCATATATAACAGAGCAAGGCAGGCGGCGATCACACAGGAAATTACAGAAGTGTGCAGCGGGGCAAGGGCACAGCGAAAATAGAAATGCAGCAGAAAAAAGCCGGGGCTGATACCTCGGGAAGATCAGTATGTCAAACAGGCGGCAGAATGCCGCTATAGTTCTAAGAAAGTGAGAAAGATCATGAATAAAGGAAAAATCATACAGGTTATGGGTCCTGTTGTAGACGTTGTGTTTCAAGACGGGAACCTTCCTTTTATCAAAGACGCTTTGGAAGTTGAAAATAACGGAAAGAAATGTGTTATGGAAGTGGCGCAGCATCTCGGAAACAATGAAGTTCGCTGTCTGATGCTGGCTGCAAGCGAAGGGCTTCACAAAGACATGGAAGTAACTGCAACAGGAGCGGGGATTAAAGTTCCGGTCGGAGAGAAGACGCTGG
>ENA-OQDW01001015-OQDW01001015.1-human-gut-metagenome-genome-assembly--contig:-NODE-1015-length-10743-cov-5.760268_pt1 | contig 10743 bp, 13 predicted proteins | sample MGYA00242784_ERZ504613 | MGnify/ENA primary metagenome ERZ504613 (study PRJEB26092, sample SAMD00036330) | human gut metagenome | host: Homo sapiens | study: EMG produced TPA metagenomics assembly of... | reverse complement strand
CCGTCGCCCGTGTCGGCGAGTTTTCCGCCCGAGCCCTTGCCCTTGTTGCCCTTACCATTCTTATCAGCGCTGCCTGCGCTGGAACCCGTGCCGCTGCCGGTGCCGCCTGCACTGTCCGAGGCGCTACGGTAAAGTTTGCGGCTCCGTCGCTGGCGAGCGTGTAGTTCTGCGCCGCGTCGCCCAACAGACCTTTCGCACGCACCCAATACGTCCCCGCGGCAAATGCCTCGCCCTCGGCCATTGCCGTGCCCGGAGCGCCGTCCGCGTCGTGCACAAACTCGAGCTGGGCCGTGCAGGCATCGGTTTCGAGCTTGCCCTCGAGTGATGCCGCAATCTTGGCGCGCACGTCTTCGCCGGCCTTAAGGCCTTCGAGTCCCTCAAAATGGGGCGTCAGCGCGCGTGGATCGATATCGATGGGCACAGAGCCCTGCAGCCCCGTAACGGTCTCGTTGCCCAGGCGTCGACATCCACGTATTCGATGGCAAACGCGCTGCCAGAAGCGGCCACGTTGAGTACGTTGCTGCTGTTAACGAGGCGGAAATGACCCTCGCCAACGGTCTTGCCATCCTGGAATGAGGCATCGCTCAGCGAGTCGCCGTACGTCATGCGCATGCGGGTCGGGAGATAGTACGGGAGATAGTACGAAGCCGCCTGCTTGTGCTCCGTATCGTAATTGCGCTGATAGATGCTCCGGGCCAGCGCCGCATCAACAAAGTCGGATGCGATGATGCCAATGTGCTTGAGGTAATCTGACTTTGTATCCTCGATGCCGCTGGGATTGATGTACGGGCTCTTATACAGATGCTCGTTGACTACTCGTGCCGAGGTAAAAGGATTGCCTCCGTGCGACAAGCCCGTGCAGCTGGTGTAGTTGATAGACCAGCAACGCTCCAGGACTTTCTCCTTGGCCCCGTTATCGTCCTCGACATCTACCTCGTTGCGCGTGCGCCCGGTCGTTTCCTTCAGCGCATTATCGACCCAGCTGAGCTTGTCGGTTCCCGTGAGTTTGTACTTGTCCTGGGCGTATACCTTGGTGCAATAGGGCTCTTTGTCGCCTGTTTCCCCCGCGGCTTCAAAGCCCCGCGCGTCTTGGACGAGACACATGGAACTGCTGTCGGTGTGCACTGCGATTTTGTTATCCCATTCGGTGAGGTCGAGTCCCCACGTGTGGCCGCTTACGCTGTCGCCGTCGAGTCCAAATCGACGTAGCAGGACGATCTTTCCGCGCACCTCGCCCAGTGTGGGAACGCGGCTCGACGTATAGAACAGTTTGGGGTTGTCGTCCAAAACCTTGGCGAAAGCCGTCGTAACACTTTCGTCGGTAGCCTCGTCGTTGCCTCGTGATACAAGCATGATGAGCGCTTCTGTCGGGTTTTCGTTCAAAAACGTTTTGAAGTAGCCTATGACATCGGAGAGATGCAGATAGTTCCCGTCTTTTTTGAGTAGGTAGAAAATCCCGTGGTCGATGCCGGGGTCATCGCCCTTTCCGAGCCGGATATCGAAATAGCGAATGCCTTCGAGCAACTGCGTGGGAATGTAATCCTGCTGGCATTTTACTTGCGAGGATTGGGCTCAGTGTCGTTGTCCACGCTGCAGGTGCCCGAATCGTGCGTACCCGGGATGCTCAGCTCGTCGAGGAACTTGTTGTCGTCGACGTATTTCATCCAACATGGTCCGTCGACGTAGCTGCTGTACGTGATCCAGTCGAGGCTGCTAACCGTGGCATCGTTCTTTTTCATGTCGTAACCGATAAGTTCGAGCTCCCACGGAATGCTCTTACTCTTATGGCAGATCTTATTGTTGTCCTGGTCTTTGCCGTTCGATTCTATTGCCAGGTACTTAATGTCTTTTTTCTCGGTTTCTTTCTCGACCGTGCGGTCTCGGATGATGTAGGTTCCGTTTGATTGACGCTCGAACGCAAAAGCGCGGCTGGGCTTGTTGTCATACTCGCCGCCCCATACGTGGATGACCTTTCCATCTTTGTCCGAGTCGTCGTCGACCGACCAAATGCTGTAGCCCGTCTTTTTATGCTCTTCGAAATTGAGCAAGGTGCGGATGGCGTACCAGTTTGTATCGTCATTCTTGGTCGTTACGTTCTCAAGGATGAGCTTGCTGGACGTGCCGTCGTTAAACAGGTGACAGACGTTGCCGCGAACGTTGCCGTCTTGGTTGACGCTCGCGGTGCGAAAATAGCCCGCGGGGCGAAGGCGAATGACGAAATTGTGGAGGCTGTCCGACGGTGCGGGTGTGTTGTCTGCAAATGCCGCTCGCAGGGGAATGCCCGGCGCTGCGGTTTCGGGCAGGCTTGCAAGTGGTGACAACGCCGCAAGCCCTAGGCCCAGCGTAAACGCTCGGCGGCTGATGGCATGGTGTTCGGTCATAACTTCTCCATTCGCAGAGTGCGGTTATGCGATAGTTTTGGTCACTATACTGCCAGATGTTTAAAGATGCTGGTTTAATTGTCTGCGCGGCGCAATAAATCGGTGGGCGGACGTGTTGGGGTGTTTGTCGTTTTCGTACTGTTGCCACATTTGGGGCGGTTCCGGCGTCCGGCATCCTCGCGTTCGTCGGCTACAGGCATAAGAAAGGGAGGGTCGGTTTACCGGCCCTCCCTGGGTACGAAGCGCTGGGGTACCGTCGCTTGTTTGCACTGCGACCGTGTTTCCCGTTGCGCTCGCCAGTCGCTTAGCGCTTGATCTCGATATCGTCGAGCTTGACGTCCATGGCCTCGGTCTTGGCCTCGGCGATGTCGTCGGCAAATTCCAGAGACTTCATCATGGTCTCGACGGCGTCCTTGTGCTCCTCGACGTTGTCGATACGCACATACACACTGCCGCCGTCAACGTCGGTGAAGTATTCGGTCGTTACGCCGCCCGAGTGTGTATAGGAAGCGTTGCGCCAAGTCTTGCCGTTGTACTTGACGGGGTCATTCTCGGTCCACTCAAAGCTGGCATTCCACTTTGCCTCGTAGTCGAACAGTTCATCGGCGTTCTTGTCAGAGTCGAAGACGGGGATGAAGCGATCGCTGGCGTGCTCGCTCTCGGTGAACTTAAACTGGGCCCTGTCGGCGGTGTCGCCTGCGACGTCGGTGATCTCGACGCCCTCGGGGACCTCGACCTTAAACCAAATGAAGTCGGTCCTCATATCCACGGCTGGCTTTTCTGCTCCGCCGCCACCTCCACTGCCGGTAGCGCCGCCGCTGCCACCGCAGCCCACCAGGGCAACCGCGGCAAAGAGACTGATGCAGAGGGTGAGAATCGCAAAGGCCTTCTTTTTCATGGTCGTGTCCTCCTCGATCTGTAACCGCCCATGGATTACCTGCCTTTACTGTACGCGTGGACGGCTCGCTAGGGTGGGCCATGTGTCCCATTCTGAGGGCCGGATTTGCGCCGTTAAGTGGCAATATGCACGGGTCCAAAAGAGGGGAGGGCCGGTGCTGTCGGCCCTCCCCGGGTTGGGCGCCCGTTGTTTTAATGGGGCGCATGTGCGCGGGTGCGCGTAGGCGCGTGCGGGTGTCCCGTTACTTGATCTCGATGCTCGAAATCTCGACTTCGCGTGCCTCGGAAACTGCCTCTTCCATGTCATCGGGGAACTCGATGGAGTTGAGGAGTGCCTCGGCTTCTTTCTTGTGCTGGTCGAAGTTCGAGATGAGGACGTAGACGCTTCCCGGCTCAACATCGGTAAAAAGCATGGTTGAGATGCCGCTGTTGTCCTCGTATGTTCCGACGAGCCACGTCCTGCCGTTATACTCGACGGACCCGCCATCCTTCCACTGGAACGTATCCCCCTTCTTTTCCGCCTGGTCGGCGTGGGATTCCTCGGCCGTCAGCGCTTTTTTCCAAACGGGGATAAAGCGATCGGCCGAGGCGTTCTCGTCTTCGGGGAAGGTGAGCTGGACCCTGTCGGCATTCTTGCCGGCAGAGTCGCTTACGCCGACGCCTCGGGCATCTCGACCTTAAACCAGATGTAGTCGGTCTTCTTGGCGACGGGGGCCTTTTCCTTGCTCTCGCTCTTGGGGGCGCTGCCGCCGCCCGATGCGCTCCCGCCGCAGCCCACAAGGGCGAGCGCGGCAAAGAGGGCGATGCAAAGGGAAAGGATTGATAGGGTCTTTTTCATCATGGTGGCGTCCTCCTTGTCTGCTGATGACATCACGGCGCCGCATGCTGTTGGGGTACTGATTGCGCTGGCGGCGGATGTCTCTGTGTACTGTGCGACTTATGCCTCCGTTCATCGCTTGTGGCCGTTGCGCGGCCGTTCCCCAACGGGTTCCTTACTTATAGATATGCCCCAGCTTGTGCTGCTCGGGAGTCTCGAAAGGTGGGCCATGTGTCCCATGTTTGCGTTGGCATGGCCTATCGTGTGCCATAGAAATCCGCGATGGCCAGGTGCGCTGACGCTCGCGTACTTATGGGCTAGACTTAGCACCATTACGTGATCGATGCGGTCGGCCGGCGTCGGCCGCCCGACCGATATATATGACTTGAAGGTGCGTGTGCGTATGAGCCAAGAGATGATGGATAAAACCTGTCGAGAGTTTGCCCAAGCGCTGGCTGCTCGCGAGCGGTTCCCGGTGGCGGTAGTGCGAGCGCCTTTGTGGGCGCACTGGGCGCCTCGCTTTGCGGGATGGTCGCCCGCTACGGTGCGACCAATCCCGCGCTTGCTGATCGTGCGGATGACCTGGCGCGCGCGTTTGCTCAGGCTGATGAGCTGTCCCAGGAGCTTGTCGAGTTGGTTGCCGAGGACGTTCGTGCCTACGGGCAGGTGTCCGCGGCGTACGGTATTCCGCGTGACGATCCGGCTCGAGCGACCGCGATTCAGGATGCGCTGCATGTGGCCGCTATGCCGCCGTATCGCATTATGGATGCCTGCGGGCGTGCGCTGGCGCTGCTCGAGGACATGGCGGACAAGGGCTCCCGACAGCTGCTGTCCGACGTGGCGTGCGGCGCCGTATTCTGCCGCGCCGCCATGCAAGGCGCGAGTTTGACGCTCTTTGCGAACACCACGTCTATGAAGGATCGCGCTCGTGCTAAGGAGCTCGAGACGGCGTGTGATGAGTTGCTCGACACATGGTTGCCGCGCGCCGATGCGCTGGCGCGCCGCGCCTCCGACGCTGCAAGGAAGAGAGGATAGCCATGGCTGAACTGCTGAAAGGTGCTCCCGTTGCTCGCGCTTTGACTGAGGAACTTGCTGCTCGCTGCGCAGCCCTGCGCGAGCGGGGCGCTGTTCCGACGTTGGCTATCGTGCGTGTAGGTGAACGCGAGGACGACCTGTCCTACGAGCGCGGTGCCTCAAGCGCTGCGAGAAGGTTGGCATTGAGGCTCGCCGCGTTTTGCTTCCTGCCGATGTTTCGCAGGACGAGCTGTTGACGGCCGTCGAGGACATCAATACCGATTCGGCTGTTCATGGCTGTCTGATGTTCCGCCCGCTGCCCGCCGGCCTTGACGAGAACGCCGTCGCTGCAGCGCTCGATCCCGCCAAGGACGTTGACTCCATGACGCCGGCTTCACTGCTCACCACGCTTTCGGGGCGCGGCGAGGGTTTTGCCCCCTGCACAGCCGAAGCCGTGCTTGCTTTGCTGGATCATTACGGCGTTGAGCTGGATGGGGCCAAGGTTGCTGTGTCGGACGCTCACTGGTAATTGGCCGCCCCGTTGCCGCCATGCTTACGGCGCGCAACGCAACCGTGACGACGTGCCATACGCATACGCGCGATCTTGCCGCCGAGTGCTGTGCTGCCGACATTGTGGTTGCCGCCGTTGGACGCGCGCGCACGATTGGCGCAGATGCGGTCTGCGAGGACCAGGCGATTATCGATGTTGGCATTAATTGGGACGAAGCCGCTGGCAAGCTGGTCGGCGACGTCGATTTTGATGCCGCGGAGCCGGTTGTTGGTGCAATCACCCCCGTGCCGGGTGGCGTGGGCGCCGTGACGACAGCAATTCTCGCCAAGCACGTGATCGAGGCGGCTGAGCGCGCGGTAAAATAGGCGTTTGGAGGCTGTTTAGGGGGTTGGTTAGATACCCCGTGGTCAAATAATGCCAAATATGAGTACTGTTGCCAAGTTAGTCACATATGTTTGAGATCATTTTGGTTCTTTAGCGATAAGTAATATCGTTAAAGAGCCAATTTTATTGGACGTATGGGGAATTACTAGACTCAGTTTTTGGACAGGTGAGGATTCCCGGCGCCCGGAACAGTGCAATTTGCTGCCACTAAATTTGTGACAGTACTCATATTTGGCATTTTTTGACCACGGGGGCTGCCGAGGCCGTGGTTTCGCCCTTTCTGCGCCGAAGCGATACACTGTTGCCGTTTGATTTCTTCGCTCAAGGAGGATGCGCATGCCGTGCACAACGATTCTGGTCGGTAAAAACGCAAGCTACGACGGGTCGACCCTGGTCGCGCGTAACGAGGACTCGTCCAACGGGGTATTTGAGCCCAAGCGCATGCGCGTAGTGCATCCCGACGAGCAGCCGCGTGTCTACACGAGCGTCCTGAGCCACCTGACCGTTGAGCTGCCCGATAACCCCATGCGCTATACGAGCGTCCCCGATGTTGTCCCGGGCCACGGTATCTGGCCGAGGCCGGTTTCAACGAGCTCAATGTTGGCATGTCCGCAACCGAGACGCTCACCACCAATGAGCGCGTTCGCGGCGCCGACCCGCTCGTGGACTACGTGCCGCCAAGGGTAACGAGGGTGAGGACGGCTATGTGCCGGCGCAGCCTGGTGGCTTGGGTGAGGAGGACATGGTGACCCTGGTCCTGCCGTATGCCAAGTCCGCTCGCGACGGCGTTCGTATCCTGGGCGACCTGCTCGAGCGCTACGGCACCTACGAGAACAACGGCATCGCCTTTAGTGATGTGGACGAGATCTGGTGGCTCGAGACCATCGGCGGCCACCACTGGATTGCCAAGCGTGTGCCCGATGACGCCTATGTGACCATGCCCAACCAACTGGGTATCGACAGCTTTGACCTGGATGACGCCGAGGGCGCCCAGGCCGACCACATGTGTTCCGCCGACCTGCGCTCCTGGATGGCCGAGTGGCATCTGGACCTGACGCTGGGCGTCGAGGCTACGGCTCGGCTGCGGTCTTTAACCCGCGCGAGGCCTTTGGCTCGCACAGCGACAGCGACCACGTCTACAACACGCCGCGCGCCTGGTACATGCAGCGCTGCCTCAACCCCAGTGACGTGTGGGATGGCCCCGACGCCGACTACACGCCCGAGAGCGACGATATCCCCTGGAGCCGCGTGCCCGAGCGTAAGGTGACCATCGAGGACATCAAGTACGTACTCTCGAGCCACTACCAGGGTACGGAGTACGACTGCTACGGCAGCAAGGGCACGCCCGCCACGCGCGGCGCCTATCGCCCCATCGGCATCAACCGCAACAGCCAGCTCGCCGTGCTGCAGCTGCGCCCCTATGCGCAGCCGGCCTATCGCGCCGTGCAGTGGATGGCGTTTGGCTCCAATTCGTTTAACGCGCTGGTTCCGCTGTACGCCAACGTCGAGACCATGCCCGAGTACTATGCCGACACGCAGGCTCGCGTAACGTCCGAAAACTTCTACTGGGCCAACCGCCTGATCGGCGCCCTGGCCGACGTCCGTTTCCATGAGTGCGGCCGCGCTGTGGAGGACTATCAGGAGAAGGTCGGTGGCATGGGTCACAAGCAGATCCATGACGTCGACGCTGCCGTAGCCGCTCTGCCCGAGGCCGAGGTGCCTTCCGAGCTTGCACGCGCCAACGAGGCCTTTGCCGAGCGTGTTCGCGTGGAGACCGATGCCCTGCTGGGCAAGGTGCTCTTCACCACGAGCTGCGCCATGAAGAACTCTTTCGCGATGAACGACAACGTGAGGTAGGGATTTCTCGTCGATCGAATAGTGCTAAAACGCTTTGTCGCTTTCGCTCAATCTTGGGTACAAGAACGCCAATGCAGTTGTTTGTGATTGGAGACAACCATGGTTATGAAACTCGATCAGCTTGTTAACGGCGCCATTAACGTGGGCTTTGGCGCTGCCGCCGTTGCTGTCGAAGGCGGCAAGAAGGTCCTCGACGACCTTAATACCAAGGGCGAGCAGGTTCGCAAGGACGCCGGCACCCCCGATATCGCCCGTAGCGTGTCCGACATGTTCGAGCAGGCCGGCGGCACCATCTCCGACCTGACCGAGCGTCTGGGCATGCAGGGCGAGACCGCGGCCCAACGCGTGCTCGACGAGCTCATTCTGGCTCGCGTCCGCGTTATGACCGCGCCCGAGCGCACGGCCTTCCTGGCTCATGTGCGCGACATCGTCGATTCGGTCGAGGACAACGTGACCTCGGTGCCCGTCGAGTCTGTTGAGGCCGACGATGCGAAGGATACCGAAGAGGCCGAGTAGCAGCGCAGATGGCAGATTCCACCACCGATTACAACAATCTAGATCCTCTGGGTAACGAGGCGGCGGTTGTCGATGAGGTCGACGCTGCCGTCTCGGGCGCTCGCAAGAAGCCACGCGCTGTCGATATGGTGCCCGAGGAGCCCGACGCGATGGCACCGGACGAGGAATACCAGCTCACGCCGGCGGGTCGTCGCGAACGCATTGGCAGATTGTTCGCCTGGTCAAAAAGTACCGCGTGTGGGATAACCTCACGCCGGTTCGTTTGCGCCGCCTGCTCGAGGAACTCGGCCCCATGTTCGTCAAGATGGGGCAGATTCTGGCCAACCGGTCCGAGATTCTGCCGCAACGCTTTTGCGACGAGCTGCGTCGTCTGCGCTCCGACGTGGAGCCGGTGCCGTACGAGGTAGTGCTTCGCTGTCTGGAGGAAGAATACGGCCTGCGCCTGGGGAGATGTTCGATGCGATCGATCCCAATCCGCTTGGTAGCGCATCGCTCGCGCAGGTGCACCGCGCTCGTCTGGTGACGGGCGAGGACGTGGCCGTCAAGGTGCAGCGCCCCGGTGCGCAGCAGGTTATGGCGCAGGACATCGATATCATCCGCTCGGTGGTGCGTATCGTTTCCAAGTTCGTCAACACCGATCAATTCGTTGACCTGCACGGCGTGGTCGAGGAGCTGTGGACCTCGTTTCGCGAGGAGACCAACTTTTTGGCCGAGGCCAAAAACCTCAACGACTTCTACGAGTTCCATAAGAGCGTTCATGGCGTGACGTGCTCTAAATCCTATCTGGACCTGTGCACCGAGCACGTGGTGGTTATGGATTACGTCGACGGCATTTCGATTGCCGATCCTGAACGCTTAGTGGCCGAGGGCTATGACTTGGAAAAGATCGGTGCCGCAATCGTCGAGGACTATTCGACGCAGGTGCTCGACGACGGCTTTTTCCATGCCGACCCGCATGCGGGAAACATCATCCTCAAAGACGGAATTGTCTACTTTATCGACTTGGGCATGGTCGGACGCATGTCGAGCCACGACCGTGGCATCGTCAAGGATATGATCTTTGCCGTGGCCGAGGGCGACGTGCCAAAGCTCAAGGATTCGCTCATGCGCTTTGCCGTGACGCGCGGCGATTCGGCCGAGCTTGACCATTCGGCCTTTTTGTCCGACTTGGACTTTATTGTTGCCGACTTTGCCGGGCTCGACCTTAAAGACCTGGATATCGGCGAGTTTTTGACCTCGCTGTTAAACCTCGCGCGCAAAAATGACGTTGAGCTGCCGAGCGTGGTGACGATGTTCGCCCGCGGCATGGTGACGCTCGAGGGCCTGTTGACCGAGTACATGCCCAACGTCAACATGATCCAGATCATCCAGACGCATATTAAAAACGAGAAAAGCACCTATGCGCGCATGCGCGAGATGAGCCGCGACTTTGCAGCGAGCAGTTATCGCGCGGCGAAGGGCTCGCTCGAGGCGGCCGAGTATCTGGGCTTGGCTTCGCGTATGCTTACGCGCGGCCAGCTTAAGGTAAACACGCAGATCATGAGCAGCGATAAGGCGCTGCGACAGCTGGGTGGGATTATCGACCGCATGTCGATGGCAATTGTGATCGCCGGTCTGTTTATCGGTTCGTCGGTGGTGTACTACGCGCGCATCGAGCCGGTTGTGTTTGGTATCCCGGTCATTGGCTTTATGGGCTACGTGAGCGCGCTGGTGCTGGCGCTTATGCTGGGCCGCAATATCTGGCTCAACAGTCACGGCGGCAAGCACTAGAGGCTGCGGCCGTCACCGCATTTTCCTATCGCAAACAATAGCTTTTACCTTGGGCTTCGCCTGCGTGCGAGGCCCTTTTGCGTGATACCATTTTGACGGTAATAATCGATGGCCTAGATGGTGGTGCGGAGACGCACGAATGCGCGGTTATCCTGCGCATTTGGGAGAATCGGGGTGCAAGTCCCAGCTGTACCAGTAACCGTAATTCCTCTTGGCTCGGGATGCTCGCGTCGCAGATCGGACGACGTGCCCGAGTCGTTAAGGTTAAGTCGGATCGCCTCCCGTCTTGCATGCGGCTGCGGCTTTTGCCGCCGGTGTGCATAGGGCTCTGGAGGGAAGGGGGACCCGATGGGGGAACTCGAGCGCAACATGCGCGATGACGTGGGGCAGTCTCAAGGCAACGCTCCAAGTACAGACAGTAGGAGACAAATGGATATGTTTGAGGACGAGCGCCAGCGCGTCTCGCATCGCCGTGGCGCGATTGCACGCGGTGTAGCCAAGCGCGGCCTGGTGGCATTCCTGGCCTTCGCGATGGCCTTTGGCACCACGCCGGCTCAGCTGTGGGCCGAGGGCGCCGAGGCATTGCCGAGGCTGTG
>ENA-OQDW01001012-OQDW01001012.1-human-gut-metagenome-genome-assembly--contig:-NODE-1012-length-10754-cov-2.263198_pt1 | contig 10754 bp, 12 predicted proteins | sample MGYA00242784_ERZ504613 | MGnify/ENA primary metagenome ERZ504613 (study PRJEB26092, sample SAMD00036330) | human gut metagenome | host: Homo sapiens | study: EMG produced TPA metagenomics assembly of... | reverse complement strand
GTTCAAGGTGGAAAGGGAATCGCCTGCACGTCGGGCATGATTCTCGCTGTGTGCCCGATGGCGGCACCGGTCTGTCTGGTCTTATTCATCGGTTCCATCGCGATCACAAGATATGTGTCCCTTGGATCGATTCTGGTGGTGACGAGTTATCTGGTGCAGGTATTGATCTTCGGACATATGGGATATCTGCATATCGATGCCGCATATCTCCCGGAGTTCTATGTGGTGAGCGCCTGCTTTACAGTGATGGCGCTGTGGCGTCACAGAAGCAACATCGGACGTCTGATGCACGGCACGGAGAATAAGTTCACACTCAAGAAGAACAAACAGGAGGGAAAATAAAAGATATGGCAAAAGTAGCGGTAATCGGAGCGGGAAGCTGGGGGACGGCGCTCGCGAAGGTGTTGCACACCAACGGCAATCAGGTGACGGTGTGGTCGATTGTGGAAGCGGAGATTGCGATGCTGTGCGAACGGCATGAGCATGTGGATAAGCTTCCGGGGGTGAAGCTTCCGGAGGATATGGAATTTACCACGGATCTTAAGGCGGCAGTGGAAGATAAGGAATATCTGATTCTGGCGGTGCCATCTGTTTTTACCAGAAGCACGGCAAAAAGCATGGCGCCTTTTGTGAAGGCGGGACAGATCATTGTCTGTGTGGCAAAGGGCATTGAAGAAAATACGCTGATGACGCTCTCCGATATTGTAGAAGAGGAAGTACCTGCGGCGGAGGTTGCCGTGATGTGCGGACCGAGCCACGCCGAGGAGGTTGGCGTCGGACTGCCGACGACCGTTGTTGCCGGAGCAAAGAAGCGCAAGGTGGCAGAGGGCGTGCAGGATATTTTCATGAATGAGGTGTTCCGCGTGTACACAAGCCGGATGTGCTCGGCATGGAACTGGGAGGTTCCCTGAAGAACGTCATTGCACTGGCAGCCGGTATGGCGGACGGACTCGGCTACGGGGACAACACCAAAGCGGCGTTAATCACGCGCGGAATCACGGAAATGTCGCGTCTTGCCATCAAGATGGGGGCAAAGGCGGAGACACTGAGCGGTCTGACCGGAATCGGAGATCTGATCGTGACATGTGAGAGCAGACACAGCAGAAACCGCAAAGCCGGAATGCTGATCGGGCAGGGCTATACCATGAAGCAGGCGATGGATGAGGTCAAGATGGTGGTCGAGGGCGTGTATTCCGCCAAGGCGGCGATCGCGCTTGCAAAAAAATACGGGGTCGATATGCCGATCATCGAGGAGGTCAACCGTGTGCTTTTCGAGGATAAGCCTGCAAAAGAAGCAGTGCGGGAACTGATGATGCGCGACCGGCGTGCAGAGCATAGTGCCTGGAGTGGGAAGCATAAAGGATCGGCATAAAGTTAGGGCACTATGCTCTGCATAGTGCCTGGAGTGGGAAGCATAGAAATGCGACATGGCGCCCCGGAGTGGGAAGCATAGAAATGCGACATAGCGCCCCGGAGTGGGAAACATAAAGAAATCGACATAACAGGAGGAACATACATGCCACAGATCAGGATTAAATATTTTACGGATGCGATTGAACGTCTGACCTATATTGACGGAAAGTCGGATTGGATCGATCTTCGGGCGTCTGAGGAAGTGACACTGAAAGCGGGGGAGTTCTGTCTGATTCCACTCGGCGTTGCATGGAGCTTCCGGAGGGCTATGAGGCGCATGTGTACCGAGAAGCTCCACTTTCAAAAATTACGGAATCATCCAGACGAACAGCTGCGGCATTATCGATGGCACCTACTGCGGGGATGACGATATGTGGCGGATGCCGGTCTATGCGGTGCGCGACACGGTGATTCACGTCAATGACCGCATCTGCCAGTTCCGCATTTTGAAATCAGCCGAAGATCACGTTTGACGAAGTGGAGAGCCTCGGCAACAAAAACCGCGGCGGATTCGGAAGCACTGGAAAACAGTAATGCGTTCGTCAAAGTGCTTACTTTTTGATGGAAAACCTGTCGGTTTGACGAAAGAATAGAAAAAACAACCAAAACACTGTGACATTCTACAAGAAAAGCAAAAATTCTTTGTGTAGGCGGTCTATGGTATTTTGGCTGTTTTTTTGTATAGTAAGAGTAGTTAAAAACGAACAAATTTTAGGAGGTATCGTACCAATGGCAAGTTTATCATTGAAAAACGTTTGCAAAGTATATCCGAACGGCTTTGAAGCTGTTAAGGATTTCAACCTTGAAGTAGAGGATCAGGAGTTCATTATCTTCGTAGGACCTTCCGGATGTGGTAAGTCTACTACACTTCGTATGATCGCAGGTCTTGAGGAGATCTCCTCCGGTGAGTTCTACATCGACGGAAAGCTCATGAACGACGTAGAGCCGAAGGATCGTGATATCGCAATGGTATTCCAGAACTACGCTCTGTATCCGCATATGACCGTATTCGACAACATGGCATTCGGTCTTAAGTTAAGAAAAGTTCCGAAGGATGAGATCAAGAGAAAAGTTGAGGAGGCTGCAAAGATCCTTGACCTTGAGAAGTTATTAGACCGTAAGCCGAAGGCTCTCTCCGGTGGACAGAGACAGCGTGTTGCCATGGGACGTGCCATCGTACGTAACCCGAAGGTATTCCTGATGGATGAGCCGCTCTCCAACCTGGATGCAAAGCTTCGTGTACAGATGCGTTCCGAGATCGCTTCCTTACATAACAGATTAAAAGCAACCATCATCTACGTAACACATGATCAGACCGAGGCTATGACACTTGGTACCAGAATCGTCGTATTAAAGGACGGCGTTATCATGCAGGTAGATTCCCCGCAGAAGTTATACAACGAGCCGAATAACTTATTCGTAGCAGGATTCATCGGATCTCCGCAGATGAACTTCGTAGATGCTGTATGCAAGGTTGAGGGTGAGAAGGTAACCCTTTCCTTTGAGAACACAACTGTTATTCTTCCTCCTGCAAAAGCTAAGAAGTTAGCTGACGGCGGATACAATGGCAAGACAGTTGTTATGGGTATCAGACCGGAGGATATCGGTGATTCCGAGATCGAGATCGAGGCTCATAAGGATGCTGCATTCGAGACAGACGTGACAGGATATGAGTTATTAGGTTCTGAGGTACTGTTATACTTCAAAGTTGCAGGCGCAAGCATGACTGCAAAGGTTGATTCCAGAACAACTGCACGTATGGGCGACCACATCAAGATGGCAATTGATCCGGAGAAGATTCACGTATTCGACAAAGAAACAGAATTGACAATTACCAACTAATCCGTTAGAATTGAATAGGACTTAAAAGTAAAACTGGGTGCACATGTTGTACCCAGTTTTTATTAACGTATGGAACACATGAGGCATGTCAATGTACAGTAATATTTGACAGGAAAGGCGAGACACATGATTTCGAATCACAAGATACAGGCAGCATTAGATGAGATAAAAGAGATTTCCAAGATTGATCTGGCACTATATACGGATAAGGGAAAGCAGGTGGCAGCGACGTTTGAAACGGAAGGGGATATGGAGTACGCTGTGAATTCTTTTGCGGGTTCCATGGCGGAGAGTCAGATGCTGTCCGGATGTCATTTCTTTAAGGTGTATGTGGACGGGGAACTGGAATATGTCCTTTTGACCAAATCTTCTGCGGAGGATGCGTACATGGTCGGAAAACTGGCAGTCTGCCAGATTCGGACGCTTGTGTCTGCTTATATGGAGCAGTTTGACCGGAACAATTTTATGCAGAATATCCTGCTCGGCAATATGCTCGTGGTCGATATGTATAACAAGGCGCAGAAGCTTCACATCGAGCAGGCGGAGCGCGTGGTATTTGTGATCGAGCTGGAGGGGAAAAAGGACGGTACGGCGATCGAACTGGTCAAGAATCTGTTCGCGGCGAAGACCAGGGATTTCGTCACAGAGGTGGACGAGCAAAGCATTGTGCTCATCAAAGATACCAGAGAGATGGGAGAGGACGAGGATCTGGCATCCCTGGCGTCAATGATCGTGGACAATATGCACGCGGAGGCGATGGTGCGCGTCCGGGTCGGCTACGGCAACCGCGTGAACAATCTCCAGGATATTGCCAAATCCTACCAGGAGGCAAAGATGGCGCTCGAGGTGGGAAAAATCTTCTACGCGGAAAAAGAGACGATCGCATACCGTTATCTGGGTATTGGCAGACTGATCTATCAGCTCCCGATGTCTCTGTGTGAGATGTTTATTCATGAGGTGTTCGGGGACGAAATCCCGGATGTGTTCAACGAGGAGACCACGACAACAATCCAGAAGTTCTTCGAGAACAATCTGAATATTTCCGAGACGGCAAGACAGCTTTACGTGCACAGGAATACATTGGTGTACCGTCTGGAGCGCCTGGAGAAGGTGATCGGGCTTGATATCCGCAAGTTTGATGATGCGATGACATTTAAGATTGCAATGATGGTCATTTCCCACATGCAGTATGTCAAAAATAGTGATAATGCACTGAATTAGTTGATGAAAACAACACTATATGTTAAAATTAAACAAAAGACAGCATAAGGGAGTGGAAGAGTTATGGCTGGCTATGTTTACACGAATGAGAACTGTATTGGGTGCAACCGGTGCATTTCCGTCTGTCCCATTCTGACAGCGAATCAGGCTGTCGTGGTGGACGGGAAGTCACGCATTGAGGTCAACCATGCACAGTGCATCAACTGCGGTGCATGTTTTGATGCCTGTGAACATCAGGCGAGGGAATATGCCGATGATACGGAGCAGTTTTTTGCGGATCTGCAGAGAGGCGAATCCATTTCACTGCTTCTGGCGCCGGCATTTCTGGCGAATTATCCCAGAGAGTATGAGCAGATTTTGGGCGGCTTAAGACAGATGGGGGCAAAGCGGATCATCAGTGTCAGCTTTGGCGCCGACATTACGACCTGGGCGTATATCAATTATATTACGAAGAATCAGTTTACGGGCGGGATCTCGCAGCCGTGTCCTGCGGTGGTCAACTACATCGAGATGTATGCACCGGAGCTGCTTCCGAAGCTGATGCCGGTACACAGCCCGATGATGTGTGCGGCAATCTATGCGAAGAAGTATTTACATATCACGGACAAGCTTGCGTTCATCAGTCCGTGCATTGCGAAGAAGAATGAGATTTCCGATCCGGATACAGACGGCTATGTTTCTTATAATGTGACATTCGATCACCTGATGGATTACTGCAGGAAGCACCGGATCAGTGGACCGGGGGTCAGCGATGAGATCGAATACGGTCTCGGCTCGATCTATCCGATGCCGGGAGGACTGAAGGAGAATGTCTACTGGTTCTGCGGAGAGGATGTGTTTATCCGGCAGATCGAGGGAGAGCGCCATGTCTATGAATTCCTGGATGCCTATCGCAAGCGTGTCGCAGAGCACAAGGAGCTGCCGTTTATGGTCGATGCGCTGAACTGTGCGATGGGATGCATCTACGGTACGGGCGTTGAGCCGGAGAAGACTGCCGGGGATGATGTGCTCTACGAGCTGCATAAGATCCGGGAGAAGAGCAAGAAGGTCAAGGGATCGTGGGCGAGATCGGCGACGCCGAAGCAGCGGTTGGCACAGTTGAACCGCCAGTTTGCGCAGCTTGATCCGGCGGATTTTACGCGCCGGTATACCGACCGGTCGAAGGGGAATGAGATCCGGGTGCCGGAGGGACAGGAGTTAGAAGCAGTATACAGCCGCTTGAACAAGCAGACGGCGATGGACCGTGCAATCGACTGCAGCGCCTGCGGCTATAAGACCTGCAGGGATATGGCGACGGCAATCTACAACGGATGCAACAGTGAGAATTCCTGTATTCATTTTATCAAGAACGAGGCGGAGGAAAGAAGACGCGCGGCGCAGGCGGCTGCGGAGGAAAGCCAGCAGGCGAATGTGGAGATCCAGCGCAGAAGCGATCTGATTGCCGGAATTGTCGAGGGATTGAATAACGATTTTGAGGAACTGGATTCCGCCATCGGGCAGATGGCTGCCGGGAACAGCAGCAACGCGAGCGAGAGCACGGCAATCACGGATGCGATGACCGGCGTGACCGGATTCTGCCAGGAGATGAAGCAGTCGTTTGAGGCGATCACGGAGCTTTTGGATAAGCTTGAGAACAACAACAACGACATCACGAAGATTGCCAACCAGACCAATCTGCTCTCACTGAACGCTTCCATCGAGGCTGCCCGTGCCGGTGCGGCAGGCAGAGGATTTGCGGTGGTGGCGGAGGAGATCAAGAATCTCTCGGAGAACAGCAGAGCAACCGCAAACGACAGCAACGATAACAAGAATGAGATCAGTCAGGCGATCGGAAAGCTGTTGGAGGAGTCGGATCATCTGACAGAGATTATCCGGGAAGTGGATGAGCGGATGACCAATCTGGCGGCAAGCACCGAGGAGATCGCCGCATCCACAGATTCGGTGAAGGAGATTTCCTCTGATCTGAAGGATAAGGCAGCCGAATTAAAGAGTATGTAAGATATAAGCTGTAAGATACAACAGAAAAGCAAATGATAATACGCGGACAAAGAAAGCAATCGGATTCTTTTCCGCGTATTTCGTCTGTTTGCACAAAAATAGAAAATTTTTACAAAACATACGTTCTGTTGCTTGCACGGGTTTTCCCAGTATGTTATATTATCCAGAGGAATGTCAAGGAAAGGAAGAAGAACATGGCAAAGAAAGAGACTTATGACGAGAGTAGTATTTCCGTTCTGGAAGGACTCGAAGCCGTAAGGAAGAGACCCGGAATGTACATCGGAAGCGTGTCCAGAAAGGGTCTGAATCATCTTATTTACGAGATTGTGGACAACGCAGTGGACGAACATCTGGCGGGTGCCTGCGATACCATATATGTCACATTGGAGGCGGACGGCTCCTGTACAGTGGAAGATAACGGACGAGGCGTGCCGGTCGGCATGCACGCGAAGGGCGTGTCGGCAGCGCGAATTGTGTACACGACGCTGCATGCGGGCGGCAAGTTTGACGATTCCGCATACAAGACCAGCGGCGGACTGCACGGAGTGGGTTCCTCGGTCGTGAATGCACTGTCCACCTATATGGACGTCGAGATCAGCAGAGACGGCTACATTCATCACGACCGCTATGAGCGCGGTGTGCCGGTGGTGGAGCTTGAGAACGGACTGCTTCCGAAGATCGGCAGGACGAAGAAGACTGGAACGAAGGTCAATTTCCTGCCGGACCCGGAGATTTTCGAGAAGACGCGTTTCAAGGAGGACGAGGTCAAGAGCCGTATGCATGAGACGGCATATTTGAACCCGGAGCTTACGATCATCTATGAGGATCGGAGAGGGGAGGAGACCGAGCATATCGTCTACCACGAGCCGGAAGGCATCAAGGGCTTTGTGAAGGATCTCAACAAGAGCACGGAGGTTCTGCATGATGTCGTGTATTTTAGTGGAGAGACCGAGGGTATTACCGTCGAGGCAGCGTTCCAGTACACGAACGAATTTCATGAGAATATTCTGGGCTTCTGTAATAATATTTTCAACGCGGAGGGCGGAACACACATCACCGGTTTTAAGACGGTGTTTACGACCGTCATTAATGCCTATGCGAGAGAGCTTGGCATCTTAAAGGATAAGGACGCCAATTTTACCGGTGCGGACGTGCGCAACGGCATGACGGCAGTCGTCTCCATCAAGCACCCGGACCCGCGCTTCGAGGGACAGACGAAGACGAAGCTGGACAACCAGGACGCGTCGCGGGCGACGGCGAAGGTGACCGGCGACGAGATCCAGCTTTATTTTGACAAGAATCTGGAAGTGCTTAAGACCGTCATTTCCTGTGCGGAAAAGGCGGCGAAGATCCGCAAGACCGAAGAGAAAGCGAAGACGAATCTTCTGACAAAGCAGAAGTTCTCCTTTGACTCCAACGGCAAGCTTGCGAACTGCGAGAGCAGGGACGCATCGATCTGCGAGATTTTTATCGTCGAGGGAGATTCTGCGGGAGGTTCCGCGAAGACGGCGAGAGACCGCAGCTTTCAGGCGATTCTGCCGATCCGCGGTAAGATCTTAAACGTGGAGAAGGCGAGCATCGATAAGATTTTAGCCAACGCGGAGATTAAGACGATGATCAATGCGTTCGGCTGCGGATTTTCCGAGGGCTACGGCAATGATTTCGATATTACGAAGCTCCGCTATGACAAGATTATCATCATGGCGGATGCGACGTCGACGGAGCGCATATTTCCACGCTGCTTTTGACGTTATTCTACCGGTTCATGCCGGAGTTAATCTATGAGGGACATGTCTATGTGGCAATGCCGCCGCTTTACAAGGCGATTCCAAGCCGCGGCGAGGAAGAGTACCTCTACGACGATGAGGCGCTGGAGCGCTATAGACGGAGCCACAAGGGCAGTTTTACGCTGCAGCGGTATAAAGGTCTCGGCGAGATGGACGCGGAGCAGCTCTGGGAGACGACGCTCGATCCGAAGAGACGGCTGTTAAAGCGGATTGAGATTGAGGACGGCCGCATGGCGTCCGACATCACGGAGCTTCTGATGGGCAATGACGTGCCGCCGCGCAAGACCTTTATCTATGAACATGCGACGGATGCGACCGTGGACGCATGACAGACGCGATACCGTGCGGCAGGACCACGCGCGGGATGAGAGAGCCGCAGGAAGAAGCGGCAGGAAATGAGGATTACCATGAAACAGGAAGAACAGATTATCCGCACCGAGTATTCGGAGCTGATGCAGAAATCCTATATCGACTATGCGATGAGCGTGATTATCTCACGTGCACTGCCGGATATCAGGGACGGGTTAAAGCCGGTACAGAGGCGGACACTTTATGATATGTATGAACTCGGCATCCGCTATGACAAGCCGTACCGTAAGAGTGCGCGTATTGTCGGGGATACCATGGGTAAGTATCACCCGCACGGAGACAGTTCGATCTACGGTGCGTTGGTGGTGCTGGCACAGGATTTTAAAATGGGACAGACGCTGGTGGACGGACACGGCAACTTCGGCTCCATCGAGGAGACGGAGCGGCTGCCATGCGTTACACGGAGGCGAGACTTCAGAAGCTGACGCAGGAAGCGTTCTTAGCAGACCTTGATAAGGATGTCGTGGATTTTGTGCCGAACTTTGACGAGACGGAGAAAGAGCCGGAGGTTCTGCCGGTAAAGGTGCCGAATCTTCTGATCAACGGCGCGGAGGGAATTGCGGTTGGCATGACGACGAGCATTCCGACGCACAATTTCGGCGAGGTCATTGACGGTGTGATTGCTATATGAAGAATCCGGACATCAACACCGAGCAGATGATGCAGTATATCCCGGGACCGGATTTCCCGACCGGCGGTGTGATCGCCAACAAGGACGAGCTGACCGCCATCTATTCCACAGGCGTGGGAAAGATTAAGATCCGTGGAAAAGTGGAGGTCGAGCAGGTCAAAGGCGGAAAGGAACGCCTGGTAATTACCGAGATTCCGTATACGATGATCGGTGCAAATATCGGAAAGTTCTTAAACGATGTCTACAGCCTCGTGGAGACGAAGAAGACGAATGACATTGTGGATATCACGAACCAGTCCTCAAAGGAGGGAATCCGCATTGTCATCGAGTTGCGCAAGGGAGCGGACGCTGCCAATCTGGAGAATCTATTATATAAGAAGACCAAGCTTGAGGACACGTTCGGTGTCAATATGCTTGCGGTGGTAGACGGAAGACCGGAGACGATGGGAATTGTGCCGATCATACGTCATCATGTGAATTTCCAGTATGAGCTGGCAAAGAGAAAGTATACAACGCTGCTCGCCAAGGAGCTGGAGAAGAAGGAAGTGCAGGAGGGATTGATCCACGCCTGCGATGTGATCGATCTTATCATCGAGATCCTGCGCGGCAGTGCGAACGTCAAGATGGCGAGAGCCTGTCTGACCGAGGGAATCACCGATGGGATTGCCTTTAAGTCGGCGCAGTCCCAAAAGGACGCGCAGAGCCTGCGTTTTACGGAGCGTCAGGCGGATGCCATCTTAGAGATGCGTCTGTACAGCTGATCGGACTCGAGATCGAGGCGCTGATGAAAGAGCACGAGAAGACGCTTGCCAATATTGCGGAGTACAATGAGATCTTAAGCAACCGTGCGGCGATGGCAAAGGTGATCATCCGCGAGCTGGAAGCTACAAAAAGGAGTATGGCAGACCGCGGCGCACCGTCATTGACAATCTCAAAGAGGCGGTTGTCGAGGAGAAGAAGATTGAGGAGATGGACGTGGTATTCCTGATGGATCGCTTTGGCTATGCGAAGACGATCGACGTGGCGGCGTATGAGCGCAACCGCGAGGCGGCCGATGCGGAGAACCGCTATGTGCTGACCTGTAAGAATACCGATAAGATCTGCATCTTTACGAACAAGGGACAGATGCATCTGCTCAAGGTGCTGGATCTGCCATTCGGCAAGTTCCGCGACAAGGGAACTCCGATTGACAATCTGAGCAATTACAACAGCAGCGAGGAGAATTTTGTCTATATCACGAACCTGGGAGCGATCTGCAACCACAGGCTGATCTTCGGCACGAAGACGGCGATGCTTAAGATTGTGGACGGAAGCGAGTTTGATGTTGCAAAGCGCACGACCGCGGCGACGAAGCTTACCGACGGGGATGAGGTGCTTTTCGTGCATCCGGTTGCCGGGAATGAGACGATCGTCATGCAGTCCGAGCGCGATTTCTTCCTTCGGATTGCGGTGGATACCATTCCGGAGAAGAAAAAGGGTGCGGTCGGCGTCCG
>ENA-OQDW01001011-OQDW01001011.1-human-gut-metagenome-genome-assembly--contig:-NODE-1011-length-10773-cov-3.531937_pt1 | contig 10773 bp, 10 predicted proteins | sample MGYA00242784_ERZ504613 | MGnify/ENA primary metagenome ERZ504613 (study PRJEB26092, sample SAMD00036330) | human gut metagenome | host: Homo sapiens | study: EMG produced TPA metagenomics assembly of... | reverse complement strand
GCATCTTGCGTGCATATTTTCCGAGATATTTCGGGAAAATACTCGAAAATCCACAAAGGATTTTCTCCGTTTTCCCCTTCATCTCTCAAAAAATCTGACGACGCAATCTGCATACGTCAGATACGAAAAAGACTCTCATATTTCACAAAAATGCTCGTGAATACATCAAGTATTCACTCCGCTTTTTGTTTCATCTGACGAAAAATTTGACGACGCATCTGCCGCACAATCTTTGTGCGGTATTGCCTTAAAATATCGTATGGTGTAAAATAGAGGGTGTAATATGAAACGAAATTTTTTATTCCATGTATTGCTGCTTTCTGGACTTATCGCAATTAGCATCACTGGTTTTACAGGCTGTTTCTGTGAAAACACAAAAGATGCATCGCATGTTTCTGAAACGGAATTGGAGCAGCTTGCGGACGATGCAGATGCTGTTGTCAAAGCATATTTTAAAGAAAAGTATGATGTACAAGCTGCTGTTACAGACCGGTCTATTGCCGGGGGCGTTTTTTTAGGACCGGATCCGTCGGCAGAACCCTATTATAATTGCACTGTCAGCATTACAGATGACGAGGATTATACGGTGTGCAATGCCGAAGTGTACGGAAAACGGGCGGACAAGGAAATAGAATTATACGTAAAAAACGAATCCTATTATGGGAAATTCATGAAAGATAAAATGATACAGTGGATAGAACCATATATCCTGCAAGCCGGTTTTCAGGATCATATCATAGAGTACAGTTGTACAGAGCTATGCTTTCCGTCAGAATATTCTGCCGATCTCACGGCGGATACATTTGTTTCATTCACTTCAAAAGACAGAAGCTTAGCCGCCTGTTTTCAGTTGATGATTTCAGAATCAGAGTATATGCAGCATAAGGATCTATCCAGAGAATTTGACGGCTTGAAAGATCATTTGGAGCAAATTGACGGCGAAATAACATTGCGTATGTATGTTTATGATGATGAAGATTATAAGCAGATCAAAAATGGCAGTGATGCTCATTTTCATAGTATTCTATCCTCAGAAATTTTTAGCTACACAGGGTGATACGACATTGCATAAGATGTGCAATCCGATTTTGCGGTAGCTTTTTCGACGTTGATTTTGACAGGCTGCACAAAAAATCTTGACATCTCACGCAAGATATGATACAATAAAAATAATTGGACAATTTTTTGCCTGTAAGAGCAGGAGCGTTTTTTGGAAAGGAAGGATTGATTGTCTATGAAGAAGTGGATCGCGGCAATTTCTGCCGCAGTGCTGGCAGTGACCGGAATGGCTTCGGCAATTCCTGCGGCAACTGTGACCGCTGCTGACAGCAACAGCAAGTACAACTATGGAGAGGCTCTCCAGAAGTCGATGTTTTTCTACGAGGTGCAGCAGAGCGGCAAAAAGCCGGACTGGAACGAAGTCAGCTGGCGTTCGGACTGCATGACCAACGACTATGTGACAGGCGGCTGGTTTGATGCCGGAGATCACCTGAAATTCACACTGACCAATGCGTACTCCGCAGCACTGCTGGGCTGGGGTCTGCTGAACTACGGCGACGGTGTGGAAAAGGCTGGTCAGCGTACCATGTATGAGAACAATCTCCAGTTTGCACTGGATTATCTGGTGGGCTGCGATCAGGGTGACAACATTGTCTATATGATCGGCGACGGCTCGTTCGACCACGTATGGTGGGGCTCTGCCGAAGTGTATATGGACAAGTACGAACTGATGAAGGGCGAAACTGAGCGTCCGTACTATACCTGTGAGGACAGCTGCATTCAGCCGACATGGCGGCGGCACTCTGTACCGGCTATCTGAACTTCAAGGACTCCAAGCCGGAAAAGGCAAAGGAATATCTGGAACACGCCATCGATCTGTTCGACCGTGCCGACAAGCTGCGTGCGATCGGCGATGACCCGGAGGAACAGCCTTACTATAAGATCACCACATTCTATGATGACCTGTTCTATGCGGCAAACTGGCTGTATATGGCAACCGGTGAGCAGAAGTATCTGGATCTGTGCAAGACCGACTATATCCCGAATCTGGGCAAGGAAGAACAATCCAGCGAAATGAAGTACACATGGGGCATGTGCTGGGACGATGTGATGCAGGGCGGCGTGCTGCTGTATGCGATCAACACCGGCGAATCCCAGTGGAAAGACCAGTTCACCAAGCATCTGGAATACTGGACGACCGGCTATGGCGGCAAGCAGATCACCTATACACCGGACGGTCTGCCGTGGCTGTTCCAGTGGGGTTCTCTCCGCCACGCTACCACGACTGCATTTCTGGCATATGTGGCAGTCGATCAGCTGTATCAGGACGATACCGCCAAGGCTGAAAAGTACACCAAGTTTGCTGACAATGTCATGAACTACTGCTTCGGCGACAACTCCAAAAACTTTAGCTATGTGGTCGGCATGGGTGACGATTATCCGCAGGCATGGCACCACAGAACTTCCAGCGGTGCATGGAATGACAAGTGGAGCAACATCGGACAGACCGAAGGCGAAGATGCCAAGCCCCACGCACACATTCTGTACGGTGCACTGGTCGGCGGTCCGGATCAGAAGGACAGCTATTCCGACAAGATCGGCGACTATCAGTATACTGAAGTTGCGATCGACTATAACGCCGGCTATACCGCAGCACTCTGTGCAATGGTAGAAAAGTACGGCGGCACATCTGACCCTGACTTCCCGCCGACAGAAACTCCGAAGTGGGACGAATTCTTCATGAAGGCTTCTGTGAACCAGTCGGCTTCCAGCTATACTGAACTGAAAGCCTTTGCCATGAACCACAGTGCATGGCCGGCAAGAACCATCAAGAACTTGTCCTATAACTATTACTTCGACATCAGCGAACTGGTCGATGCAGGTTATTCGATCAATGACGTTTCTGTAAAGATCGGCTACGACCAGCACAGCAGCGATAAGGGCAAGATCTCTATTTCTGATCCGATCCAGTACAGCGGCAATATCTACTATGTCAAGCTGTCCTTTGCAGACGGCAGCGTGGTAATGCCTACCGGTCAGTCGGAACACCGCAGCGAGTGCCAGTTCCGTATTTCGATTCCGGACAACATTCAGGGTGTCTGGGATCCGACAAACGACTATTCCTATGCCGGTCTGGAACAGGGCGGCGAAGATGCTATGGTGGCAACCGATCACATCACTATGTATGACGGCGATACTCTGATCTGGGCGTAGAGCCGGACGGCCACCAAGCCGGATCCGGCAGTTACACAACAACAACAACGACGACGACTACAGAACAGACCACCACAACGACAACAAGAGCTACAATGGCGACCACTTCGAACGAAATTATCTATGAATCCGCGGGTGCACTTCTGCTGGACGATGAGCCGGAGAAGCTGACCTATCGTGTTGGGGAGGATCTGGATCTCACCGGACTGCGAATTTCCCTGAAGTACTATTACGGAAAAGACAGCTGCAATGTGATCTATGACAAGGTATCACCTGCCGATTATCCGGATAAATTCACCATAGACACTTCGGAATTTGACAGTTCCAAGTCGGGCACATATACCATTCGTGTGAAAGCAAGCTCGGATCTGATCTTGAAGTACCGGTTGTCCTTTGCCGAGGTTTCTTTCAAGGTTACTGTTGAAGATCATGAGAGTACAACAGAAACTTCACCTGTTACCACAACCACTACCACAACCGCTTCCGGACAGCCCACACCGTCAGGAGCAGTCCTCTATGGTGACACCAATCTGGACGGCAGAGTGGACATCACCGATGCCGTGCTTCTGAATAAGTCGGTTGCCGGAGCCGTAGTTCTGGAGGGCGATGCCAAGCAGAATGCAGACTGTGACGGCAGCAGCGAGATCGATTCCAATGATGCAGTCGTACTGCTGCGGTTCTTGGTACACATTATCGGCTCTCTGCCTAGTGCGGAATGATTTCGGTGATGTCTGAACGACACGAGAAAAACTGTAGAGAAAAAACTATATAGGATAAAAAAGAGCAGATACTTTGCGGTATCTGCTCTTTTGATTATGGTATGAATTTCGTTGAGAAACGAATTTGGTAGTTGATACAAACGGAAATAACCGTCCCAAACTGCGAATCAGAACGGTTGTTTCGGAATAAATGTTAGGTGGCTGTCAAACATTTTTTCAACACATGATGCCCCAAAACAAACTGCCCCTGTAAGCCATTACGCTTACAGGGGCAGTGCTTTTTATGATCGCGATTGCAAATTTGTTCGGATTACTCTGCAACTTCCGGCAGGTTCTTGATGATCTGTACCAAGAACTTCAGCAGGGAAACCGCATCGTCAGAACCAACTTCACCGTTTGCGTTGCAGTCTGCATTCTTTGCAGCCTGTGCGGCCAGAGATACTGCTCCGGCAGCTGCCTTGTTCAGGAGTACTGCATCGGTGATGTCCACTCTGCCGTCCAGATTGGTGTCGCCATAGAGTGTTGCTCCTGCCGGCACTGTGGCGGTGTTCTTGCCAGAAGCCGTTGTAGAAACGCCGGTGGAGTCAGTGGTCTGGGGGAGTGTGGTTACGATCGTGGTAGCAATTGTAGTAGATGCAGCAGAATCCTTAGTAGAAGCCGCTGTAGAAACGGTTGTGGTGCTGGTTGTTGTGGTCGTTGCTTTGGTTGTCTGTGTGGTATCTGTGGTGACCGGCTTCGGGTCTTCAGAACCGTTGACTTTGCCGACTACGATGCCGCAGCCGACAGTAGACATATAAACGGTGCCAAAGGTGTTCATGTCGCCGACCAGATAGTTACCGTTGCCGGTACCGCCGTACAGGTGGTTCTGGTTGATGAGTACCCAGCTCTTGCCGCAGTCGGTAGAACGATAGATGCCTTCCGGATCAGAATCTGCCGGCTTGCCGTACATATACAGGGTGTAGGGATCGCCGTCCTTCTGTGCTGCGCCGTAGCCCATGGTCTTGCAGTAGCTGACACCGTCCATTTTGGTGACGGTCTTGCCATAATCGGTTACCAGATATGCGCCGTAGTAGCCGGCTGCAATGGCGAATGTGCCCTCGTCCAGATAAGCGATGCGGTATGCACCGTCGCACTGGTCATACTGGCAGATGGTCTGACCGTTCTTAAAGGTCTTGCCGTAGTCGTCGCTGACCATCAGAACATAGCGGGCATCAGTGATGTCCGGTGCCGGTTTGCTGTAGAAATAAGAGGAGTTGTAGTAATAACCATACGCATAAACATACTGGGGGTTCTTTTCATCGACACACATCCAGATGGTGCTGGACAGGCTGTCGCTGGTGGAAGCGGTGCTCCAGGTCTTGCCGAAGTCATCGGTATAGGAGATCTTGCCGCTGCTGCTGACCAGAATGCGGTAGGTGCCGTCTTCCAGCTGGTTGATGGCAGCCTTTGCACCGGAGCAGGGAATGTTCGGCAGTTCCTGCCATGTAGTGCCGTCTGTGGTGTAATAGCCCATTGCAGAGCCTTCTGACAGACGAACCATTACGTCCGGATTTGCGGGACAGTATGCAATACCGGCAGTAGAAGCAGTGGTGGAGGTCAGCTTATTCATGCTGGGGGTCAGCTGGGTCGCTGTGCCGTCTGCATTGTGATAGAAGCCGTCGTAGTCACCGATAACGGAAACCGGATCTTTTCCCGGACGGCTGATGAAGTCCAGAGATACGACTTCTTCAATGCCGTCTGCGGCAAACCGAATGGTGGGGCATTCTGCCCAAGTGTTTTCACAGGTGAAAACACCGTTACCGGAAACGACCCAGAACTGGTCACTGTTTCGCGGATCCAGTGCGATGCAGCCAGACCAGTGGATCGCCTTGTCCCGAATCCAGCTGTGACCGCCGTCCTGAAGATAATCTGCGATCAGCGGACCGCTCCAATAAGCAGTGTTGCCCGGTGTCATTTCTGTCCATGTTTCACCGCCGTCTTCCGACTTGAAGAAGCGGTCGCCCCATGCAATGGCATCTCGTTCCCAAGCGTCAGCAGTCCAAGACTGGGAGTACCACTGGGCACAAGTAGTTGCCACCAGTTTATTGGCATCATTTTTATCACTTGTCACTGCACCATAGCCGACGTTCAGCTTTTTCGCATTGCTGCCGCTGCCTTCGGTCGGGGTAATGTCTTTCAGTTCATCAGTCTTAGGGTTGTACTTGTAAGCATAGCCTGTGCCGCGGTCGAACATCAAGCCGTTGATATAGGTGATGAGCAGATTGCCGTCAGCGTCCAGATTGATTCTGGAGGGCATTTGTTCAGTAGGCAGGTTCTCGTTCAGCGGCTGGAAGTCATCGCTGCGACTTCTGCCACGTGGAGGTTTGCCTTGCCCTTGACAGAAGTTCCCACATAGACCTTGCCGTCAGTGATCTGAATGGTAGCGATGCCGTTGACGTTCAGATATTCATCGTCTGCCACAGATCTTGCCATATGTTCTGTCCAAGTCGGCCATTTGATGCTGTATTCGAACAGACCCAGCTTATCATAGCCTTCCACAGGATTCCAAGTATCGCCGCCGTCCTTACTCATAATAAGGCGGAGTCACCGGCAGTGACATCGCCGCCGCAGTAGATGATGTTCGGGTCGTCCGGATCCACTGCGATCGCTTCGCCGGTTTGTCTGCCGTAGCCGTTGCCGTGTACCTGAATCAGATCGGTAACGTCGATCTCTTCAAAGGTTTCACCAGCATCGTGAGAACGGAAGACCACTGTTCGTGCATCACTAAAATATGCACAGCCGCACAGCAGGTACAGGGTGTCATCATCGTTAGGGTCGATGCACATGGCATCAACACTCAAAAAGCCTCTGTCTGCTTCGGTCAGAAAGTCCAGCAGCTGAACCCATTTTTTCTGTTCGTAGTCATAGCGGTATGCACCGCCTACGTCGGTACGGGCATACATCTGATCGTCACCGGTGATGATACCGGAAACAAAGCCGCCGCCGGCAATGTTCAGCGTATCCCAATCCATAGAGGATTCGATCGAGTCCGCAGCAGATGCCGTCAGCGGCTGGCTGATGCCGGCAGTGCCGATTCCCGTGCACAGCAATGCAGCTGCGGTGAGCACGGAAATGATTTTTTTCTGTTTGGTCATGGAGTTTCCCCTTTCAAAAATTCCCGAACCGTTCGTGCAGTTCGGCTCGCACGGTTCCTTTGTTGCAGACAGTCTGGCACGCCTTCTGTCCACGTTCCTATTTATTATAGCATGCTTTGTGCAGGTTTTCAAGAATGAAATCACATGTACCGTAAAATTTGTGCAGGTTGGCAGCTTACAAGAGCGATTTTCTGACAAAATGCACAAATTGCTGAAAATACGCAATTTAGAGATGCGATATTTGTGGAATTTGTCAAATGACAGAAGCGGGAAAGTGTGGTATAATACAAGAGATGTAACCACTTTGTAAGATTTGAACCGGCTTTTGTTGCAATTATTACAATTTGGAGAAAAAGCAGGAAAACCGGAGAAAAGAAATGAGAAAGAGAAAGGGAAGTCGTTATGGCAAGGCGAACCAAAGACAACGTCTGGGACAAGTTTTCCAGAATCGGTGTCATTTTAGTGTTATTATACGTGATGTTTATCATTCTGGGATTTGCAGTCCGGCTGCTGTTCTTCTCCGATGAACGGGGCACCAGCATCATTCCGGAGGGCAATGGTGTTGTGGCTTCTGCGGAGGGCACTTCTGCACAGAGCACTGCCGCATCGGAAACTGCCACCACCAATGAGAACATTCTGGATCTGTCTGTGGACAAGACTTATCTGGCAGTGCTGGAGGGTGGTACCGCCGGCATTGCGGTGAACATGTCCACTACCGGTGCGGCAAGTGCCGGCGATCTCCTTTGGAGCAGCAGCGATGAAACGGTTGCAACCGTAGACAATGCAGGCACTGTGACCGGTGTCAAGGCGGGCAAGTGTGACATCACCGTTTCTGTAAAAGGAAACGATGCCATTGCCCAGACCGTTCCGGTGACAGTCCGGCATCTGGAACAGAAAGACGGCTGCACTTACGTAGACGGGATCCTGATCGTAAACAAGAGCTACGGCTTGCCGGAAAGCTATGATCCGGGACTGGATTCCACCACAAAGGCTGCCTTTGAACAGATGAAAGCCGACGCTGCCAAGGAGGATCTGAACCTGTATATCGGTTCGGACTTCCGCGATTATGCATATCAGGTGAAGATCTACAACAACTATAACGATCTGTACGGCTGGGAAATGGCAGATACCTTTTCCGCCCGTCCGGGATATTCCGAGCACCAGACCGGACTGACCATTGACTGCAACACCATTGATGATGCCTTTGGCGAAACCGCAGAAGCGGCATGGCTGGCAGAGCATTGTGCAGACTACGGCTTCATTATCCGTTTTCCGGACGGCAAGGAAAACATCACCGGCTATCAGTACGAACCGTGGCATATCCGCTATGTGGGCGTAGATACCGCAAAGGAGATCATGTCCCAGGGACTGACGCTGGAAGAATATCTGGGCGTGCAGTCGGAATATGCAGGACCTTGGGAAGGGTAAGCTTCGTTTGAACAAATATGTGTGAAAAATCTCCGTGCCCCTGAGGTGCGGAGATTTTTTGATATAGTTTGATATAGTTATAGTATGGAGGTCAGATGCAATGTACCATTACAGTATCTGCACGATTGCAGACGAAGTGATCTTTCAGAAACAGTGCAGGGCACTGGAAACGCATCTTCCACATTTGGTCAAGGACGAACTGCTGGAAGATGTGGACGGTTCGCTGATGCAGCGGTATTGGCTGGACGGAAAAATGATTCGGGTTTATAACAGCAATGACATTCGTTCCATTTATATTGACTCGGAAGTGGAACTGGAACCGTATTTCAGGGACAAGAGCAGGGAGAAAACGCCACTTGCAGAATGACTTTTGCCCCACACCATAAAAAAGAATCTGAAAATCCAAAAAAAATTTCAAAAAACTATTCCAAAATGCAGAAAAATGTGCTATAATAGTATCAAAGCCGTCCAACCGCACAGCGATTTGCGGCAAAACTATCAAAAAAGAGGTTTTTGACATGGAAATCAAAAAACAACTGACGACTTGTCCGAAAGAAAAACCCAAGGACGAGAGCAAGCTTGGATTCGGTCATATCTTCACCGACCACATGCTGGTAATGCCTATGATGAAGGGCAGCTGGCACGATCCGGTGATCATGCCCTATGGTGATATTACCCTTAGCCCGTCTGCAATGTGCCTGCACTATGGTCAGACCGTGTTCGAAGGTCTGAAGGCATATCGCCGTGCCGACGGCGGTGTACAGCTGTTCCGTCCGGACGAAAACTTCAAGCGTCTGAACCGTTCCAACGAGCGTCTGGTCATTCCGGAACTGCCGGAGGAACTGGGACTGCAGTGTCTGAAAGAACTCATCTCTGTGGAAAAGGACTGGGTTCCGCACACAGAAGGTGCTTCCCTGTACATTCGTCCGTTTATTTTTGCAGTAGATCCGTTCCTCGGCGTACATCCGGGTGAACACTACCTGTTCATGATCATTCTTTCTCCGTCCGGTCCGTACTATGCTTCCGGTCTGGATCCGGTCAATATCTACGTAGAAAACAAGTACGTTCGTACTGTCCGCGGCGGTATGGGTTATGCCAAGACCGGCGGTAACTATGCGGCTTCTCTGCACAGTCAGGCTGATGCCTATGAGCAGGGCTATTCGCAGGTTCTGTGGCTGGACGGCGTAGAGCAGAAGTACATCGAAGAAGTTGGTGCCATGAACATCGCTTTCGTCATTGACGGCGAAGTGGTAACACCGTCTTTGGAAACCGGCTCCATTCTGTCCGGTATCACCAGAAAGTCTGCTCTGGAACTGTGTCGCTCCAAGGGCATTCCGGTTTCGGAACGCCGCATCACCATTCAGGAAATTGCCGATGCATATGACGCAGGCAAGCTGTCCGAAGTATTCGGTACCGGTACCGCTGCGGTCATCTCTCCGGTAGGTCACCTGAAGTGGGGCGACAAGGTCATGACGATCAACAACAACAAGATCGGACCGGTTTCCCAGATGATCTATGATACCCTGACTGGCATTCAGTGGGGCAAGATTCCGGACGAATTCGGCTGGATCGTACCGATCGACTAAGCATGCTGCGAAAGATTCTTTCTCCCGAAACCTGTGCAGCCTGCCGGCTCTGCTGCGGATTCGACTGTACAGACACGTGGGAATTTCCAGTACTGCCGCAGGAAACGGTGGAAGCCATGCACCGTATGGGTGTTTCGCCGGAGCTGGTTCCGGCAGGAAAGGAGCAGACATTTGCGGCACCGCCGCTGCGGGGCGAGGAACTGTTCTTCTGCCCCATGCTCTGCGAAACCGGCTGCACCATGGGGTCGGAAAAGCCCTTTGACTGCAAGGTCTGGCCGTTCCGCATGATGCGGGATTTGGCTGGCAATGTGCGTGTCGCTGTGGCGGGATATTGTCCCGGCATGGAACGCTATACCGATGAGCAGCTGGAAACATTTCTGGCGGAAGAAGGCTTGGGCAAGCTGCTGCTGGCATATGCCGCAGAGCACCCTGCACATGTGAAGCCCTATTCCAAAGAATATCGTTTTCTGAACGTAAAGTAAGAACCGTCTTCTAAGGCAATACCGCACAAAGAGCGTCTGGGGACTTTGCACGCCATCTGCTTGCAAATTTCCCGTCATATTTCACAAAATGCTCGTGAATACATCAAGTATTCACTTCCGCTTTTTGTTTCATCTGAACGAAAAATTTGACGACGCATCTGTCGCACAATCTTTGTGCGGTATTGCCATAGAAATAGAAAGAGCATACCAG
>ENA-OQDW01001010-OQDW01001010.1-human-gut-metagenome-genome-assembly--contig:-NODE-1010-length-10784-cov-6.816177_pt1 | contig 10784 bp, 14 predicted proteins | sample MGYA00242784_ERZ504613 | MGnify/ENA primary metagenome ERZ504613 (study PRJEB26092, sample SAMD00036330) | human gut metagenome | host: Homo sapiens | study: EMG produced TPA metagenomics assembly of... | reverse complement strand
CCCGCCAGCAGACGGTCGACCAGGCCGGCAGCGCGGCTAGCGATCACATTCTCGTCGCAACGGACAAGCGGCTTGGAAATGCCAGGTGCATCAGCAGCTTTGACGTCACACGCGTGTCTTCGCAGCAAATGGCATCGGCGGCGGCAAAGGCCTCGCCAACGCGCGGGGACAGGTCGCCTAGGTTGCCGATGGGCGTGCCGACCACATAGAGTTTGCCCGTATGGGCGCTGTTTTGCGTCATATCAACCTATTCAATCATGCCGCGCTCGAGCGTACCGAGCGCCGCGCGGGCGTCCCATGCTGCAATGCGCTTCTCGGTCTTCCACGTTTGGAAGAACCAACCGGCAGCCGGCGCAAACGAAGCCAGCTGGTTGGCGATAAACACGCGCTCGTAGGCATTGCGGCCCTCGGGCGTAACCGACGAGTTGGCAAAGATCGCCGCGCCCGACCATTCGCCCACCAGCACGGGGAACCCAGTCGAAATCGCCTCTTTGAGCTCGCGCTTGTTACGCGAAATCGCCGTCGTCAGCCCGCGAGGGCTCGTGATGTCGAGCGCATACTCGTCGCGGTAATGGTACAGGTGAAGGTCCATGTAGACGTTCTTGTACTTGGCGCCGCGCATAAAATGCTTCCACTCGCTGGGATGCCCCGACGACGAGAAGACGACGATCTTATCCTCGGGCATATACGAACGGACGAGCTCGTAGGCATCGCGATAGAAATTGCGCAGGTAGTGAGCAGGAATGCCATCCGTCATGGTGAAGAGGCTCTTGCGAACGCTCATCTGCGGCGTGTCCAGCAGCTCAATGCCCAGCAGGCTCTCGGCCTCGCCATAGCGATCGGCCAAGCGCTCGAGCACGTCGAGTGCGACATGACGGCCGTTGGTGGACGAATGCCACTCGGCGACAGCCTCCGGCGTGGTGGGCGAATCGTTGGAATCGCCCTGGCCACCGGGCACGGTTGCCAGATCGAGCAGCACGCGGATATCGTACTTGGCAGCCCACTCAATTGCGCGGTCGATGTAATCGACAACCGATATGTAGGAGGCATCGGACCCCTGTGAGCCAAAGGCATACCAGGCACCGGCAGACGCACGGCATTGAGACCGATCTGCGCCATGCGGCGAAAATCGCCCTCGCTCACAAACGTCTCGTAATGACGACGCATGCGCTCGTTGTAAGCGGCGGTACCCATGGCCTCCTGCAGCTCGGCTGCGTTGGATGCGCCGGTCGCCGCGTACAGCGACGGGGTCACCCAAGGCTCGGGAATAAACCAGCCAGAGAGATTAACGCCGAGTATCCTCTCCATCACTGCCCCCTTCGGATCATGCAGGTCGAACCCGCATCGTATTGCATGGGATAAGTATCGTTTTGAGTATACCCGCGTGTGCGGACAGGCGACCGAACGGTCTGCAAAGTGACGCGAAAGTGGGAGGAATGTCTGGGGCGGGCGGGCTCGGAATGGTGCGACGAGGTGCGTACGCGCGCCGGAGGCAGGCACCGGAAAGTGTGTCCCGTTCTGAGCCTTATTCTGGGACGCAGTTTCCGCAGAACCCTACATAAAAGAAAAGGACCCCTTTGCAGAGGTCCTAGTCAATTCAAGGTGGCGGGGAAGGGAATCGCGTCCGCGCGCTGCGCGGACGGACCGCTGCGGCGCTTACGCGCCTTGCGAGCTGCGCTGGCAAACGCTTACGCGTTTACTCAGCTCCGCGCCCTCACGGGGTTCGATTCCATGTGGGGGCTGCATAAAAGAAAAGGACCCCTTTGCAGAGGTCCTAGTCAATTCAAGGTGGCGGGGAAGGGAATCGAACCCCTGACACGAGGATTTTCAGTCCTCTGCTCTACCAACTGAGCTACCCAGCCATTTGAGGTGTGCCTTGTTTCAAGGCTTGATTAGTATAACCAAGGACGCGTTCCGGTCAACCGAGAATTTCAAAAAAGTTTTTGAGCACAGCCTCGGTTCTATAAATCGGCACGTCAGAGGCATCAGCCGGCAGCAAGAAGTTTTTCGCTCAGAGCCGCACGGGCAAACTCACTTGGCGTCATCCCCTCGGCAGCGCCCGTCGACGAATGGCCTCCTTCATTCCCAGAGGAATCTTGACCGACAGCGTTGCCGTCCCCTCACCTGAGAGTGGGGGCCGTCCATGCACGATCCCACCAACGGTGTGTTCGCCATCCGGAAACTCTCCGCGCTCGTACGACTCGCACCACGCGTCAATCGTTTCATCCGTTACAACCTGACCATTAGCGGCCGTATACGTCTTGCCCATCATCGACCCCTTTGCCGAGCCCGTTCAATCTCCTGCCAAAATTTCTTCTGGACTGGAGACAAGGCATGAATGATAAGCCACCCACGGACAAGCTCGACCGCGACAAGCTCCACGCTTCGTCCGTCTGGGAGCCATCCAATCGCAAGCCATCTCGGCGGCTCGTCCTTCGACTCGCGACGAATGCACTCAGTAACCGCAAGCCAAACGCTAAGCACCTGCTTTTCTGTCAGGTGCTTTTTAGCGTTGGGATGGATCTCAACATCCATGCATCTTCTCCTCCATCTTACCCAATTTCGTATGACGAAAGTCCGCTGTCGCCAATTCTTAAGCCGGCACGCGTTGGAGAGCAGGGGTCGAAACAATGATTGAAGAGCGCTCTAGTGCGGCCCAGGCGCCGGGGCAGGAGCACATACGCCAGGGACATACGTTTTCGTAGCGCGCGAGGATATTGCCGTCGCGATCGATGAAGGCGATGTCGATGGGATAGGCCATAAAACACGTATGGACCGAAGAGCAGCGTGGAAACGCCATGACAAGCGGCAGGCCGTTGGCGGCAACCGGACACCGTCCCAGCATGCCGCGCAGGCGCACGACAAACGACTCCGCCACCGCAAACTCGGCCGGCGTCCAACCCAGCCTGTTGAGTGCCCGCGCGTAGGCGATGTAGGACGAGACCGCGGTCACATGACCACCCCCGGACGCCATGGATCGACCGTCACCGCGCGCTCGTGCGACAACGTTGTCGGCGCCCCCAGCGGAACGCCAGCGATGCTGAGAGAAGTCGGCCACGGCTCATAGTGCATGGTGCAGGTGTAGGTCCTAAACGTACCGGACAGGGAGAGCAGACCACCATCCGATGCCTCCGCGCCTTGCTCGCTCGACACTTCGATCTGCAAGTCATAGCCTTCCATGGCATTCAGAATTTGAGTCTGGACCGTCGCCGAGGCATCGACAGAGCTTTCGTCGCCCTCCCCCTCCGACGCCACGGCGTGCGCCAACACGATGTCGGGCACCACGCGGTCGAAGCGCGCGACAGCGCTGGCAAAGATCATGACGTTGTACACGATGAGTGCCAGCACCAGCAAAACGGGCGTAACCACTGCCATCTCCACCGTCGCTTGGGCGCGCTCCTCGCGCAGACGCATGCGGATACTCATTACGACCCACCGCCCAGAGCGCCAACCAGCGTGGCGACATCGACGGTGAGCGGGATGGAGCCGCCGCCGGGCAGAGGAATCTCCGCAAGCGTGAACACCGTACCGCTAATGGTGCGTTCGACTTGATATTCCAACGCCTCGCAAAGCGCCTTGGGATCGGTCACGCCCAACGGAATACCTCGCAGCTTGTCTTGCGCTTGAGAGAGACCAGCAATGTCAGACCCCGGACTCTTAATGACGTTGGCGGAATCGGTCAGCACCGGCTTTCGCAGGCGCAAGTCGCACGGTTCCAAACCCAGCGCCGCCACGGATGCCGAAACGGTATCGCCGAGCCACGATGCAATGGAGCCCAACGCGCCGCTGCCCCCTCCTAGGCCTTCAATCATCTCGTCCATAAGTTCGTCGGCCGAACCTTGGATATCACCGTATCCTACGAGCAGCCGTCCCCAAACATCCATGACGCCGTCGAGCACGCCGGCAACGCCGCCCGAGCGTTCCTTCAATGTCGAGAAAAATCGCGAAAGCACGTTGTTTTGCGCCGTCGCCTCATCGGGCGCCAGCACCGCGGCAGAGATGGCACCGCGATCGCCAAGCCTGACTGCCGTGTTAAACGAAGAGTTGAGCTCATCGGGGCTCGAGATGGCACCCGAAACCGCAAAGGCAACCACGCCGTTGCGACCGGGCGGAGCGATACGCGGACGCTCGCCCGAAAGCGCTTTAATGGCCTGGTCAAACGCATTGCCCGCACGGTCGGCTTCGTCCTCGGTCTGACGCTCGAGCTCGAGCTCCTTGTTGCGACAGTCGACGTAGTCCTCCAGGGCGTCTTTAAACTTGTCAAAGTGATACTCGAAGCCGTTTTCGATAGAGGTTGAAGGCGCCGCAACAGCACCAAGCGACAAAACGCCAAAATGGCATTTGCTGCATTTATCCTGTCCATCGTAATCGGCAACCGAAGCAAATCCGCTCGGCGTCCCTTTCTTATAGTTAGGGCAGGTCGTCCCGTAATGCAGATACGCCTTGTCATCGTTCACGCTAGTCGGCCACACCGCATCGGTATAGAGTTCCGTCGCCCGAACCTCATCAGAGTTGCGCGGCAGCAGCGGAATATAGGAGGAAACCCTGTCTCCGTTCTCGGTTATATATGCCCGATCGACCTCCGCGTTCGCATAGGTATAAAACGCCTTACGCGCCGCAGACTCTGCCTTCATCTCGACACTCGAGCCTGGGCTTCTCATTTGTCAGACGCCAATGGTAGTAGTCCTTCGCGCGATCAAGGGCAACTTGAGGCTCCCACGTAACGCTCGATGAGTAATGCGGATTTTGAACACCGGAAAGATCCGTTAGGCTTTTCGCGCGCTCCCACATGCAAGAACAGCTGCCGACCGAGCCCTTGTCAGACCCACCACAATCCGCCAGCCAAGCACGCTCTTTAGCCTTCGCCGTGTCCTCAGAAGCCTTCCGCAGCTCCTCGGCCGCACGCTCTAAATCATCTGATGTGTCTTTAATGGTATCGGTCGAGATCTCTGACCCTTTGATCGCAGCGAAGTCCGACTCGGATGTCCTGGGCACGGCAAGCGCCGTACCGGTATAGGTCACACTATCGGTATCCTGCGCCGACACCGCCTGCGTGGCACGCGCGGCGATCAGATACGGCAGAGCCGTCTCGATTTTCTGTAAGCCTTCCGATGCGCTTTTGGCAAACTTGTTGCGCGTTTTAATGATCTCGATCCCGGTGTCGACCATATTGCCGGCAACCGGCTCGGCACCCGGGATGAGGATGGCGACCAGGCCCGTCCCGATCGTGGCAAACCCCGCCAGCCCCAGACTCAAGATACTCGCATCAACCACCGTGGCAGCCGTGTGATAGGACGACACCACGTTGGCACCCGCCAGCGCGCCGCTATCAGCCGCCACCTGGGTGTCCCCGGCACGCGACATGCTCCATATCGCCGCGGTCGACGAAAACAACAATGTGAGCACCACTAGGATGACCACGGCAGAAGAAAGCGTGGTATAGGCACCGTCTTCGATAAACAGATCGACACCGGCTCGACCCATAAAGCCGCTCGCTTGCGATGGCAGCTCGGACGGTGCGTCAAAACGCGTCTAGACCAGAAACGCTTAATCCCATGCAGCAATCCACGAATCATAATCTCCCTCCAGCCATTCGGGACGCGATTGATACGAGACATCGACCTTGAGCTCAACGTAGCCGCCCTCGGCGGTACCACCCATAGCCTGCACAAACGCACCGATCACAGGCAACGGCTTGACCTCGCCGGAAACGGACACGGACGAGGCGCCACCCGCACCGACCCGGCCAAGCTCGATATCCCACGACAACGGCCCGCCGGCATGAAAGATCGAAACGTTGGGCACTGCGGCAAGTCGGCGGCGGGTGAACTCCTTAAGATCGTCGTCCTCCGCCGTCGTCGTGGTCATGAGCCGCGCGGTCTCGGCGGCGGCAGACTCCATGACCGCGCGCGTATAGAGCAGACACACCGGTTGCAGTGCGAGAAGGATGAGCGTCAGAAACGTCGGCAGCAAAAAAGCGGCCTCGACCGTAGACTGCGCCCGGTCCTCGCGCGCGATATCAATACAGCGCGATGTCCTCAGCACCCGCAGCAGCGTCGACAACCGATGTCGAGGTGACGCCGTGAGACGCCGCCCGCTCGACCAGCGCCGCCAAGCGCCCATCGGTGCCAGCACGCCAAAGCCCCGCAATCGCCAGCACGATCGATAACAGCGCCACCGTGACGATGGCGTATTCCACAGTCGCTTGGGCAACCTCCTCACGCAGAACGCCATGCATTTCACGACCCCTCCTTTGAGCTTATTGTTTGCGGGACCAGGCGCACGGCGCGCAGACGACACGAAGCATCGCCAGTATCCGCAGCAACCGTCACCATATCGACCCAGCCGCGTCCGTCACGCACGATGGCGCCCCACACGTTTCCCTTGATGTCGAGATAGCCGCTCAGAGCAAGTTGCGCCGTGGGTACCTCGCGATAGGAACGCAGCATATCCGCCGCCGCTTCGGTCATCGGTCGGTCCTCGGACCATGCAAGCCGGACCACAATCGCGTTGCCCCCAGGCGAATCCGTCGCAGTGCCAGACCGCTTGTCGAGCGTCCGCAGAAAGGTTTGCGCCGTGACAGCGACATCCGAATCGTCCGCATCTCGCATCTCATCTTTTTGAGACGCCACCGCCGAATCTGAGCCCAAATCGGAGGCGGTCCCAGGACGCTGCTGCCGCGCGGCGTTAAGCCCCCAAAGCACCGCCGCTATCGCCACGGTCAGGCAAGCAAACACCAGCAGCACCCCGACGGGGCGCTCGCCCTCTACAGGCTGTTGATGCCCTCGCTGATAGCGTTCCATAGATCTTGGACCTTGCCCTTAAATGCGACGATGGCGATAATCGCGATCACCACGAGCACGCCGACCAAGATGGCATACTCGGTGGTACCCTGCGCACTCTCCTCCTGCAATAGTTCCTTGGCGCGCTGACGAACATGTGCCGCCCGGCAAAACGCCCAGCCCTGCACCTTGCCAGCAGTGTCAGTCATCGTGTTCATGTATTCCTCCCTACATCATCCCGCCTGCTCCCAGCAGCGGGCCCAATATGGACAGAAGCAACGCCGGCAAGATGAGCGTGCCGGTGGGAATCAGCAGCTTGACGGGCGCACGCTCGATCTCGCGCTCGACCGCGGCGCGATGAGCCGCACGGATCTCGCGACTTTGAGCGGCCAGCGTCTCGGCAAGTGGGGCACCCAGGGCGAGCGCCTGCCCCACCGTGATGGCAAAAGGTCTCGAGCGCTCGCACGTCCAGGTCGCGCGCGGCGGCCAACAACTCGTCCTCACGCGTGCCCACGCCCACCTGCCACGCCATGCAGGCGCGCTCAAGGCGAAGAGCCAGCACTGACCGGCGGTTGGCGCAGAAAATCTCAAGCGCCGCATCAAACGAAAGACCGGCCGAAAGACCCAAGCGCACAACATCAATCATCTCGGAAACTTCGCCGAGCGACACTCGCGCCGGGCCGCCCGCTCCAACCGCCGCCCTTCACTCGCGCGGTCAGAGCATCGACCACCGAGCGACCCGCGGCAGCGACCAGCACCGCCTCGCGCTTGCAGGCCCCTGCGATCTTGCGTGCATCCGCCCGATCCAAACCCGTCGCGACAAATACACTCAGGGCGCACAGGCAAGCCGCAACTGCAACCGGGGCGCTCATAGCTCCACCCGCATAATGCGCCGGATAACCACCAGGCAACGGCGTTGAGGGCAAGACCCAACACCACAGCGCCCGCGCCGGCGGGCGTCGCAAGACCGCGACGAAAATCTGCCGAAAGCAGCGCCAACACCGCGCACATGCCCGCCGGCATCGCCGCGACCATATGCGCAGACATGCGAGCCTGCGACGTCTTAACATCCAGGCGGCGCTTGAGCTCGATGCGCTCCCCCACCATGCTCGACGCCTCGGACAGTAAGTCGGCAAGCGGAGCGCCGGTGCGCTGAGACACCTTAAGCGCCAAGGTCACAAGCGAAAGACCGGGGGCGTCGATACGCACGAGCAAGTCATCGAGCGCGTCGGTCGCCGAGATGCCGCAATCGATCGCCGCCGCCACCCGCAAAAACTCGGTATGCACTGGCTCTTGCGCATGAGCGCCCACAAAGCGCATGCCCTGGGCCAGCGAATGTCCCGAGGCAAGCGACATGGAAAGTGCGGTAAACGCCTCGGGCATTGCCTCTTCTGCATCGTGTTGCTCGCGCCGGCTCTCAAAGCCATCCCAAGCGGCACCAACGGCAAACGGAGCAACAAGTCCCGAGGCAAATCCGAGGGGCGATAACGACACCATCGTTAGTAAAACGCAGCAGACACCGCTCGATAGCAGCAGAAACGCCAAACGTCCCGAAGCATCTTCGATCACGAGGCCAAGGCGATGCGCCGGAGCCAGCGATGCCCACGAACGGGCGATCTTTTTCAGCAGATCGTTTTCCACCAGCTCACGCGGCAGCTTCTCTGCCACCGTCTCGAGCGCCTGACGTGCCAGCTCCGCCGGCGGTACCTGCGGCACACGAGGTTCCACTCCGCACGCCGTCGCGACAGAAAGCCCTGCCAAGCCCCCTACGACGAGGGGCACAGTGATCTCCATTCGTCCACCTCCTCTTGTGTGAGCGTCCCCGACCGCAGGCCTTCTGCGATAAACGGCGGCTCGCGGTCAAGCGTCCAGGTGCGCTCGGCGGCATCGAACGTCACATAGCGCTCGAGCTCTACGCCACCCGATGCGGCGCGTCGCACCCCCGAATACGAGGAGACGAAACGCCTGCCATCGGCGTGGCGCTCGGACATCACGATGCCGTCGAGCGCATGCAATCTGCTCCTCGATGAGCTCGCTCGGCAGATCGATGCCATAACGTGCAAGCAACGTCAGACGCACCACGGTCTCCTGTTCTGAACCCGCATGAAGTGTGGTGAGCGACCCGTCGTGGCCCGTGTTCATGGCCTGCAACATGTCGCAGCACTCGGCACCGCGCACCTCGCCCACCACGATGCGGTCGGGGCGCATGCGTAGGGCATTAGTTACCAGGTCGCGGATCGTCACCGCGCCCTCGCCCTCAATTGAAGCCTCGCGCGCCTCTAAGCGCACCACGTGCGGATGATGCGCAAACTTGAGCTCGGCAGAGTCCTCGATCGTCACGATGCGCTCGCCGGTGGAAATCTCACATGACAACGCGTTGAGCAGGGTGGTCTTACCAGATCCCGTGCCTCCCGCAACCGCCAGGTCCTGTCGCAGCGACACCGCACACGACAGCAGCTGCGCATACCAAAGCGGCAGCGATCCCAACCCCACGAGCTCGTCCAGCGAGCAGATACGGTCCGAGAACTTTCGGATGGTGAGAATCGGTCCGTCAATCGCCACAGGCGGAATCACCGCGTTGACGCGATAGCCCGTTTTGAGGCGGGCGTTGACGATGGGGCTGCGCTCGTCGATACGGCGGCCAAGTGGCGAGATAATGCGGTCGATAAGCACACGGATCTGCTCATCATCCTCAAACGCATGCTCGATGGGGTACAAGACGCCGCCGCGTTCAAAGAAAGCCGAGCGGCAGCCGTTGATCATGATCTCGGTAACGGTGTCGTCCTCGATGAGCGGCTGCAACGGCCCCAAGCCCACCACGTCATCCAAGATCTCGTCGATGATGGTCTCGCGCTCGGGCGTCGCGAGATCGGTCGACTCCTCAACATTGAGCGCCGCCTCCACCGCAGGACGCAATTCCGAGCGGGCAAGTGCCGGGTCGATATAGGCGCTGATACGCGCCACTTCGTCGTAACCCATGCGGTCCATCACGGCGCGCTTGGTGCGTCGTTTCACCGCGCGGCGACGCCCCGCATCTACAGGCGCTGCCGCCGCTGCAGCGCCGGCAGCCTTAATCCTCGTTTGCAGGCTCATCGCTGATCACCCTCGCGCGACCAGGGAAGGCGGATACGCGGGCGTTCGGTACGCGTTGCACGGTCGGCGACCATATCGCTCCAAGGGCCGACGGCGCACCCCAGTTCCACGAGCATCTCGCGCGTGGCCTCGCGCATGCTAGTCGCAAAAGCGCTGGTCTGCCCCACCGCCTCGTCAGCGCGCCCAAACGCCATGAGCGCGGCGAGATCCTGCCCGCCATCGGCGATACGAATCTTGGAGCTCAACGCACAGGCAATCTCAAAGCGCATGGCGACGTCCTCGTCTGCCCCGCGCGCACCGAACCGGTTGAACACGGCGCTCATGCGCGTGCGCGGCACACCTACTCGACTTGCCAGTTCGATGACGCGCGACGCCGATGTCGCGGACGACACCGCCGCATCGCCAACGACCAGGCAACGGTCGCTCGCCGCCACCGCAGCCGCCACGGCGTCGCCCCAAAAGACCGAGGTATCGATAAAGACCACGTCGGATTCGCGTCGCAGAACATCAAGCAGTAGCTCCACCGGACGCGCCATGAGCTCGGCTTGCTCGGGCGCCGCGACGGGACCCCAGAGCGTAACGCCCGGCGCCACGCGCATCGATGTGGCTACGATATCCGGCTCGGTGAGCGTGCCCGCCGCCGACGGCTCGATAAGTGCCGCCATATCGCGCGGAGCATCGACGCCTAACAAGTCGTAAAGGTTTCCAAACATCAGGTCCAGGTCGAGCACGGCGGCACGCAAGCCCAACAGCGACGATGTGTGTGCCATGGCGGCAACGATCGTCGACTTGCCGCAACCGCCCGAACCCGAAATGGCGCAGATGACCGGAGCTCGACGCTGCGGAGCGGCAGCGTCTGCCGGCGGCATCGGAGGCGGCGGTGCGGGCGCGGTGCCAGCGTCCCCGTCT
>ENA-OQDW01001009-OQDW01001009.1-human-gut-metagenome-genome-assembly--contig:-NODE-1009-length-10800-cov-1.657547_pt1 | contig 10800 bp, 12 predicted proteins | sample MGYA00242784_ERZ504613 | MGnify/ENA primary metagenome ERZ504613 (study PRJEB26092, sample SAMD00036330) | human gut metagenome | host: Homo sapiens | study: EMG produced TPA metagenomics assembly of... | reverse complement strand
ATGACTTCGACAAGTCGGTGGCATTCTATCAGGCATCGTTTCGGCGAATTGGAAGTGTCGCAGTTCGGCGATGAGAAAATGGCCTGTCTTATGAAAGACGGCAAGAGTGTATGCTCAATCTCCTCGGCTCCCTCGTTCCCCAGTTTCGCACCTTCTAACGGAGGCGTGTTGGTGTATCTCCAGACAAAAGATTTGGATGCCAGCGTGAAAACTGTATTGGATAACGGCGCGACGCTCGTAACTCCCAAGACCAAGATTCAGGTTGACGGTTGGGGTTACTTCGCCATCATCGCCGATCCTGTCGGCAACCGCATTGGGCTTTATGGCGACAAATAAAGAGCCGAAAACGTATGTTACAGTGGAGAGAACTACCCGGTTTTCTCCACTATCCGTATCTATAATCAATTTTTTCTGCCTGATTATTTTGTTGTCTAAAATAATTAGACTACTTTTGCATTGTCAAATCGTCTAATTTAATTAGACTATATAAAATGGAAGATATGAAGCCATTAATAGAACGTGAAGAAGAAGTGATGAACTTCTTTTGGGAAAGCGGGGCACTCTCGGTTCGGGATGTCGTTGCCCTTCACAATGAGCCGCGTCCAAGCCGGACTACGGTAGCCACATTCGTGAAATTTCTTGAACAGAAAGGCTATCTCGACCACAAGGCTGAAAGCACAGGCTTCATATATTTCCCAATAATAGAGCGGGAAGATTATTGTGGACAAAATCTGAAGAGTGTCATTAGGCGGTATTTCGACAATTCCATTCAGAATGTTGTGAACTTCCTGATTAAAAGCGAGGAATATAGCGATGAAGAGGCTAAGGAAATAATATTGCAAATATCTAACAGAGGAAAAGAATAACAATGGCAGGCATATTCTTGGCATATTCATTATTGGCAAGCACCCTCCTGATTGTAGTCTGGGCGGTGTACAAATGCGTTCTTGCCAATACCGGATGTTTCCGGTTCAACAGGATATTGTTGTTGTCCTGTATAACGCTTGCTTTCGTTTTTCCTATCTTCATACTTAATTCCTTTTGGGTAGCGGATATTATGGAGAATAATATTGAAATCGCTTTTAATCCGGTCGAGATTGCCTATATAGCCAATACTGTATCAGAGCAAATCACTCCGATATGGGATTATATAGTCACACTTTTCCTTATAGGGGTTATTGTCATGATTCTCTATTTCCTCGTTTCACTGGTACGGTTGGCACTGTTCATTCTCAAAGGTGAGCACATAAAACAGGATGACTGCCGCATTATACTTCATCGCCATAACAGCGTCGCCCCGTTTGCATGGTGCGGATATATCATGATGCCAAGACGTGACTGGTACGAGTTCGGGCAGATGATAGTATGCCATGAAAAAGCGCATATAGAATGTCGCCATTGGATTGACTTGCTTTTTATGCAGGCGGGGATAATTATCACTTGGTATTGTCCTGCTATATGGCTTCTACGCAATGAACTTCATACCCTCCATGAGTATGAAGCCGACAGCCGTGTGCTTGAGTCAGGCGTAAAACGAGAAGAGTATCAGATGTTTCTAATAAAAAAGACAGTTGGAGCAAGGTTCGCAACTCTTTCCAACCGTCTCAATCACAGTTCACTTAAAAAACGTATAACTATGATGTTATCAAGCAAACCGACAGGCAAAGCCCGTGTGCGTGCCTTTGTCATGGTGCCTGCGATGGCACTCGCTTTAATCGGTCTGGCCACCCCTGCGGTGTCAGCAGTAATCAACGAGGTATCTGCCGCTACACCGGTGAGGATCTGCGCTACAAAATTAGCGAAAAATCCGATTCCACTATTCGCGTGACAGAAAGAAATTCAGATGTTGTGGTGACAGAGAAGGAGGATGCCGCAGACGCAGTACCTTTCATCAAAACAGAAACAGCACCGAATTTTCCCGGTGGCAAGGACAAACTTATAGCATTCATCAATGAAAACATCTCCTTCCCGGAAAACGCATATACTAATGGCAGCCTCGATATGGATGCTGTGGTGCAGTTAACCATTGCAAAAGACGGAGTTGTAAAGGATGCCCACATAGTCAAAAGTTCAGGCAAGGCACTTGACACTGAAGCCCTACGCGTGGCTCGTATGCTTCCAAAGTTCCATCCCGGACTAAACGGCGGACTCCCCGCCGAATCAAGCTATACACTGGCTTTCAATTATTCTATCAACAAACAGTAATAGAGCAGCCGAAACAAGCATATAAATCTGATACTTGGAGTATGCCGTATTTTTCAGTACGGCATCTCCTGTATCGGAATAAATTAGTAAAAATGCAGGAAACATCACAAGAAAAATATCGTCAGTTACAAGCAGTACCAATCGGAAAATTGTTGCTTCAATATTCTATACCGGCCATAATCAATATGGCGGTCGTTTCTCTATATAATCTTATAGATAGCATTTTTATCGGGAATGGAGTCGGGGCATTGGCAATTTCTGGCCTTGCTGTCACTTTCCCGATTATGAATTGTATCATAGCATTCAATACGCTCATCGGAATTGGCGGAACAACGCTGACCTCTATCAGTTTAGGACGCGGACAATATGAAAAAGCAACTGACATTTTGCATAATGTAGTGATTTTAGGAATTGTAATCAGTTTTCTGACCGGTTGGATTATATTTCTCAATCTGGATGTCATACTTTACTTTTTCGGAGCAAGCAAATCAATACTCCCTTATGCGCGAGAATACATTGTAATAATGCTATTCGCCAATCCGATAACATTTCTGTTTTTAAGCCTTAATAACTTGCTTCGAGGTAATGGATTTCCTCGCAAATCGCTGGAATCAACCTTAATGACAGTTGGATTAAACCTGATATTGACACCAATATTCATATTTGTGTTGAGACTGGGTATCAAAGGAGCTTCTATATCCACCGTGTTATCGCAAATTGTGGGACTTTTATGGGTAGTAAGGCTCTTTTGCCTTAAATTCAACAAGGTACATTTTCAACGTAAATACTTCAAATTCAACTTCCAATTATCAGGAGAAATCATGAAGCTGGGGACACCTCCGTTCATACTGAATCTTTGCACGGCATCCATAACTATTGCGCTTATAAATAGAATGGGATTTTATGGCGGGGATTTTGCCGTGGGCTCATACGGTATTGTTAGCCGCATCTATATGCTTTTCTCAATGGTGATTATCGGTTTATCTATCGGGATGCAGCCCATAATTGGATACAACTTCGGAGCCGGTCTGACAGAACGGGTTGACAAAGCTATGAACACCGGGTTGACAATAGCTTTTGCTTTTATGTTCTCCATGTTTTTACTGTGTGAAATAGCAGCCGACCCAATAATACGGTTGTTCTCCAACGAAATTGCATTGAAAGATATTGCAATAACAGGTCTTCGTGTCTGTGCATGGACTTTTCCTGTTATGTCCATGCAAACTACGATAACGAACTTTTTCCAGTCTATTGGCAAGCCGAAAACATGTATTATCTTGTCGTTCATACGCCAAATAGTATTTTTAATTCCCCTCATATTTCTGCTGCCTGAGATATTTGGTTTGGGGCTTGACGGAGTCTGGCTAAGTATTCCTTTGGCTGATTTTATAGCCTGCATTTTAACGGTTGCAGTATATATGCGGTATAAACGTCAGCAAGAGTTAACGATAAAAATGATTTGAACGAATAGAATTAAGACAATGGATAAATCATTAGAACAACGGATGGCCCAAGTGCTTGAACGGTGCGAGGATCTTGTTCTCGCATCTGTTGATGGTGACGGATTTCCCCGTCCCGTGCCTATGTGCAAAATACATTCTGCCGGAATCAACGAGATATGGGTCTCAACAGGTGCATATTCAGTCAAATTCGCCCAGTTCATGAATAACCCGAAAGCGGGGCTATGCTATTTTGAAAAAGGTCGGTCGATGGTAATGACCGGTTTGGTGAAAATAGTTACTGACGATAAGAAACGTAAAGAACTTTGGGAGGAATGGATGTATCGTCATTATCCACAAGGTCCGACAGACCCCAACTTTGTGTTGCTACGTTTTATAGGCGAATCCGTTACCGTCTGGTATGAAGGAGAGTTTGTGCATGAAATCATTTAGAAAACTTTGAATATGAAAAGTATAACAGCAGATAGAAACAAGATTGCCCCATGCGGGCTGAACTGTGCTGTGTGCAGCGAAGCACTGCGAAAAGAAAGTCCTTGCGTTGGTTGCCGGAATGAGGGTTACAAAGGTGAGTATTGCGCTAATCTGTGCAAGATTGTAAAGTGCGAAATACGGAAAACACTGCCGGACGGCTTCTGCGACAGATGTCCTCAATATCCGTGCAGGGAGATTGTCGATAAGGAATGTTGGTATGCCAACGCCTATCCAATGATAGAATCGCTTATGGGCAATCTCGCCTTTATCGAAGAAAATGGTATTGAAAATTCCTGCAAAGAGAAAAGGTTCGTTGGACTTGCTCCGATTGTGGAGGGTGTATATCGGTTCATGACGGTGTATGTTATGGCTGTGGTAAAACTATACAGATAGAAAACATTGAATATGGAAAGTATAAAAGTAAGTAAAGATAATATAGCCGTATGTGGGCTGTATTGTGGAGCGTGTCGTAAATTCTTATCCGGCAAATGCCCCGGATGCAATAATAACGAGAAAGCATCATGGTGTAAAATCCGCAAATGCTGCATAAGCAAAGGCTATCATACCTGTGCCGAGTGTGAGCGTGACGTAAGGGAGTGTAAAATCTACTCCAACCTTATAAGCAAAGTATTCGCATTGCTCTTTAACTCCGACCGCCCGGCTTGTATCAGCTATATTCGGGAACACGGAGAAATAGCGTATGCAGAGGAAATGAGCAAGCGAAAATGCCAGACCATAAAACGCAAATGATATGAAAACAAACATTCTTACAGCAATAATGCTTGCATTAGCCATATTGGTTGGCTCATGCAATGCCCCGTCAGATAATGCCTATACAGGGAATGGCGACTTGAGAAATACAACTGTATCGCCACTTCTTCATACGGGCTGACACAGGTAAATGAGAATTGTAATTATGTATTGCAGATGGATAAAACCGGAGTATTCTATTGTACCACCGATTGCAATACCATCTCCGGCTGTTTTGAAAAAAGCAAAAACACTTTGAAATTCTCCGGTATATCCTTTACCGAATTAGCTTGTGATGACATGATGGTGGAAAGGAGCATAATATTTAATTTGCCATGTATCAAATCATACGAGATTACGGATGACACCACTTTGGTATTGAAGGATGACAAGGGTCATATAATGATGGAACTAATCAGTTATGACTCACCGGATGAAAGTTTGTATGGAAAATGGCGAATTGAAAAGTACAACAGCATCGTTACAACTTCAAACGAACTTACTGATGTAAATGAGGAATCGGACTGCGTTTTACAGTTGAATAACACCGGATTTGTCTGCACCACTGACTGTAACATAATATCAGGCAATTTTGTCGAGGATAATTATATTTTGGGTTTCTCTAACATATCCATGACTGAAAAGGCAATAGAGTATAGTATCTTGTGACGATATGGAATTGGAAAGAAGTATAGAGGCAAATCTACACTGTGTCAAGTCATACGAGCTAAAAAATAACACCGTGCTGTATCTGAAAGATATATATGGTCATATACTAATGGAGCTAACAAAGCAATAGTTTTACAATGATGAAAAGAATAATAATTGCAACTATTTTAGCCACTTGTTCCATGCTAAACATCATGGCTTCCGATGGTAATATTTCGGGAGCATGGCATGGTACGTTTGAAGATAACTCCGCAAGTGGCGTTAAAAGATTGTGTTCAATTTCAAGACAGAAGAAGATGGCAAAACGTCAGTTACGCTTGATTCTCCGGATCAAGGAGCATACGGAATAGCCGGAGAAGTGAATTTTATTTCGGCGGATTCTGTAAATGTGACGGTTAGACGCATCGGATTGACATTTGCCGGACGAAAACAAGATGGGAAACTCATTGGGAAATGCACACAAGGGGCAATGAGTACTGACCTTGAATTATTTCCGGGTATTGTGGAATTAAAGCGGCCTCAAACGCCTAAGCCACCATATCTATACACTATAAAGGAGTTGTATTTCAATAACTTATCAGATAGTGTTACTCTCGCTGGGACACTTACTTTACCTGAAGGTTTTAATGAGACAACTCCGGTTATCGTAATGATTACCGGTAGCGGATTGCAAAACCGCGATGAAGAAATATGCGGACATAAGTCGTTTGCTGTCATCGCCGATTACCTTGCCCGAAACGGCGTTGCAACCTTACGATATGATGACCGAGGATATGGAGAATCAACCGGCGACGGTAAAAATGCCACCACTGAAGATTTTGCACGAGATGCGAAAACGGCAATGGAATACCTGCGCAAAGAAATGAAATTCAAAAATGTCGGAATATTGGGGCATAGCGAGGGAGCGGCAATAGCGTTCATGCTGGGAGCTAATAACAATCCGGGATTATTCTCAAATCCGAATTTCATTATTGCCATTGGCGCACAGGCGGTTCGAGGTGACTCGGTATTGATAGACCAGAGTGCAACAATGCTGGAACAAGGCAACATGCCGGCGGATATTGTATCGGATTATGTTGAAGCATTGCGCAAGATGTATGAACTGAAAATAAGGAGGGTAACAATATGGCAGTTGGAAATATTGAGGCTATATGTGCAAATTGGAAGAATACTCCCGTTCACACATCTTTGAAAGCCAATCTGAAAAAGATTGCAGCCGACAATAACCCGTGGTTAAATTTCTATATCGGTTTTTCACCGGCGGAAAGCATTGCAGATACGGATTGCCCTGTATTCGCACTATACGGAGAAAAAGATATACAAGTTCGCCCGGAACTGAATATGCCTCAAATGCAACGACTCGCCCCGAAAGCGACCGTGAAACTTTATCCCGGACTTAATCACCTTTTCCAGCACGCTCAAACGGGCGCAGTACAGGAATACGGCACGATTGAGGAAACAATCTCCCCCGAAGTCCTTCAGGACATTGTTGATTTTATCTCCTTCAAACCTCATTAAATTTATGATTTCAATCCGCAAGCTAATATCATCTGGCTATATTCTAATATTCATACTAATAGGAATGATTATATATTGCTATCAGTATGAATGGAAAAAGCTTGAAGTATTAGAGAAGGAGAACCGAACCACTGATGAGTTGCGCCGACATGTTAATGAATTAAACTTTCGCTTAACAGGATTTTCTCTGTTAGGAGAAACAATATTGGAATGGGAAGATAAAGATATTGCAAATTATCATTTGCAGCGTATGGCTTTGGATAGTATGCTATATTATTTCACGTCTATCTACCCGTCTGAACGCATTGACAGTGTACGCTATCTTTTAGAGGATAAAGAAAAACAAATGCGACGAATTGTACAGATGCTTGATGAACAGAAAAGCATCAAAGAAAGGATAGCCCGTCAAGTGCCTGAAATCGTATATAAAAGTACGCAAGAACAACCCAAGAAGCCGAAGCGAAAGGGCTTCTTGGGTATCTTTGGTAAAAAGGAGGAAGCAAAGCTCACCGTGACTACCACGATGCTCCATTCTCTTGACCGGAATATGATAGCCGAACAACAAGCGCAAAGCCGCCGTTTATCGGAACACGCTGACAGTCTTGCTGCACGAAATGCCGAACTTAACCGTCAGTTACAAAGTTTGATTCGCCAAATAGATGGAAAAATACAAGCTGACCTGCAAAAGAGAGAGGACGAGATAGCCACCATGCGTGAAAAATCGTTTATTCAGATAGGTGGCTTGACAGGATTCGTTGTGTTGTTATTGGTAATCTCTTACATAATCATCCACCGAAATATCACCCGTATCAAACGGTACAAACGAGAAACTGCGGATTTAATAGAACAGCAGAAACAGTCTATCAAACAAAACGAGGCTCTGATTGCCTCTCGTAAAAAAGCCGTTCATACCATCACGCATGAACTGCGCACACCTTTAACCGCAATAATCGGTTATACCGCGTTGATGGAAAAAGGGAATGATGCGGATAAAAAAGAGCAATATGTCCGTAATATCCGGCAATCCTCCGACCGTATGCGTGAAATGCTCAACACCCTGCTGAGTTTCTTCCGTCTGGATAACGGCAAGGAGCAGCCGAACATTTCTCCTTGCAGAATTCCCGCAATTATTCACACGTTCGAAACGGAGTTTACGCCCATCGCCATGCACAAGGGACTGGCTCTGACCATAACCAATCAAACGGATGCAGTCGTCTTGACCGATAAGGAACGTATCCTGCAAATCGGCAACAACCTGCTGTCAAACGCCATCAAATTCACGGAGAATGGTAGCGTTTCTCTGACAATAGATTATAATAACGATACGCTGACACTTATCGTCGAAGATACGGGCACAGGAATGACCGAAGAGGAACAGCAACGGGTGTTCGGCGCGTTTGAGCGTCTGTCAAACGCTGCCGCAAAAGACGGCTTCGGATTGGGTTTGTCCATCGTGCAAAGTATCGTGGCGATGCTCGGCGGCACGATACGGTTGGAGAGCGAGAAAGGCAAAGGCAGCCGTTTCATGGTGGAAATACCTATGCAGACAGCCGGGGAACTGCCGGAAAGGATAAATCATGCACGGATTCATCATGACCGTACATTCCATGATGTAATTGCCATCGACAATGACGAAGTGTTGCTACTGATGCTTAAAGAGATGTATGCGCAGGAAGGGATACATTGTGACACCTGCACTGATACTGCGGAGCTGATGGAAATGATAAGGAAAAAGGAATACAGTCTATTGCTTACCGATCTGAACATGCCGGAAATCAACGGCTTCGAGCTGCTGGAACTGCTGCGCACCTCCAATGTTGGCAATTCAAAGACTATCCCGGTAGTCGTGACAACCGCTTCGGGCAGTTGCAGCAGGGAGGAACTTATGGAACGTGGTTTCTCTGGTTGCCTGCTCAAACCGTTCTCCATATCGGAACTGATGGAGGTGTCAGACAAATGCGCCATGAAAGGCAACCGGAATGAAAAGCCGGACTTCACCTCCCTGCTGTCCTACGGGAATGAAGCCGTCATGTTGGAGAAACTGATAACGGAAACCGAAAAGGAAATGCAGGCAATCAGGGAAGCGGGTCTAAAGAAAGACCTTCAGGAACTGGACGCACTTACACACCACCTGCGAAGTTCATGGGAGATACTCCGTGCCGACCAGTCGTTAAGGGAACTATACAAATTGCTTTATAGCGATGGCACGCCTGACGATAAAGCAATTGGCAATGCTATAAAAGCTGTGCTGAATAAGGGTTCGGAGATTATCCGGCTGGCAAAAGAAGAAAGGAGAAAATATAATGGATAAGACAAAAATCATCGTGGTGGAGGACAACATCGTGTATTGCGAGTTTGTCTGCAACCTGCTGGTGCGGGAGGGATTCCGCACCGTGCAGGCGTTCCACCTCTCGACCGCGAAGAAATATCTGCAACAGGCCGCAGACGGGACATCGTTGTTTCCGACCTGCGTCTGCCAGACGGTAACGGTATCGACCTGTTGCGTTGGATGCGTAAGGAGGGCAGGATGCAACCGTTCATCATCATGACCGACTATGCCGAAGTACATACGGCAGTCGAAAGCATGAAACTCGGTTCGCTGGACTACATACCCAAGAAGCTTGTGGAGAACAAGCTCGTCCCTCTGCTACGGAACATATTGAAAGAACGGCACACCGGACGGAGCAGTATGCCCCTGTTCTTGCGTGACGGCTCGGCGTTCCAAGCCATCATGAAGCGGATAAGGCTGGTAGCCCCAACCGACATGAGCGTGCTGATATTCGGAGAGAACGGCACGGGCAAGGAGCATATCGCCCACCTGCTGCACGATAAGGGCAAGCGGGTAGGAAAACCGTTTGTGGCTGTGGACTGCGGTTCGCTCACCAAAGAACTTGCGCCGTCGGCTTTTTTCGGACACGTCAGAGGGGCGTTCACTGGTGCGGACAGTGCCAAAAAAGGTTATTTCCATGAGGCGGAAGGCGGCACGCTGTTCTTGGACGAGGTGGGCAACCTCGCACCGGAAACACAACAGATGCTACTCCGCGCCATACAGGAACGGAGATACCGTCCGGTAGGTGACAGAACGGATAAGAGTTTCAATGTCCGCATCATCGCCGCCACCAACGAGGATCTGGAGAAGGCGGTCAATGAAAAGCGTTTCCGGCAGGACTTGTTGTACCGTCTGCACGATTTCGAGATAACCGTCCCACCGTTGCGCGACTGTCAGGAGGACGTCATGCCGCTGGCTGAGTTCTTCCGTGAAATTGCGAACCGGGAACTGGAATGCGATGTCATCGGCTTTGACGGAGAAGCCCGCAAGACATTGCTGACCCATGCGTGGCCGGGCAATGTCCGTGAGCTTCGTCAGAAAATCATGGGCGCGGTGTTGCAGGCACAGACCGAGCTTGTAACGAAAGAGCATCTGGAACTTGCCGTTACGAAACCAACATCACCCATCAGCTTCGCCCTGCGCAGCGATGCGGAAGACAAGGAGCGTGTCTTACGCGCGTTGAAGCAGGCGAACGGTAACCGCAAGGTTGCCGCAGAACTGCTCGGGATAGGACGTACGACGCTGTACAACAAACTGGAAGAATATGGATTGAAGTATAAATTTCAGCAATCATAGTCCATAATTCGCTGAATTTAGTTATCCACAAAAGTATGTTTTTTCAAAAAATAGTATTATATTTGCATTTAGAAAAAGTGTTCTTTTGATTTAATGCAAAAC
>ENA-OQDW01001007-OQDW01001007.1-human-gut-metagenome-genome-assembly--contig:-NODE-1007-length-10812-cov-1.123538_pt1 | contig 10812 bp, 18 predicted proteins | sample MGYA00242784_ERZ504613 | MGnify/ENA primary metagenome ERZ504613 (study PRJEB26092, sample SAMD00036330) | human gut metagenome | host: Homo sapiens | study: EMG produced TPA metagenomics assembly of... | reverse complement strand
GGAAAAATTATAACACTGCCCTCTTTTTATGTCTATATAATCTGAAGGCACTTGTGATACCCGTTTTCTCTGTGGTATTCTATAGATATGATCATTGCGTTACGCAAAATATAAAGTGGAGGATTTTTATGTTAGTTTGTGTATTATATTGTAGAATCTATTGACGGTGACTATGCACATCTTCGCAGAACGGATCTGCCTGAAGAAGAACTGAAGCTCGTAGCACGGGCGCTTCTGCCATTTGACATTACAGAAGGATGCAGATTACATTATGAAATGATGCAGTATAGTATCATTGACTGATTTGACAGTCTCCGCCTCACAGCCGTTACAAAAAGTTTACCAGAAAAGGCAGGTAAGTGACTTTTTTATCCTTTACCTGCCTGTAACTTCACACACTCTCTGTAATATCATTTTTTCATCAGATACCCATATTTACGCATCTGCCCTCTTAACAGCTGCTCCACGCGTCTTATTACTTCCCTGGGATAATTTTCCGAATTCCTTCTGTAAGTATATCTGAATATCTTTAAAGGTAAATTGGAAACCAATCTGAATGCCATACAGTTCTTCTGCTGCATCCAGCTGTATATCAAAATCAGAGCTAAATGCTTCGCCTCAATTTTTCCAGACAATATTCCAATGACTGATCAATAGGATAATCCTGATTTATGTCGGCAAACATACAAAGTCCCTGATCAAAAAAGGACTCAGTTCATATTTCTGTGTTTTTTCATTATAAATGACCGCAATATTGTTGGTATGTCTGTCCTCATTCATGAAAAACGCATCTATTTCCAGCATTGCAGTCAGATACGCTCCAAAATTATCTATTTTAGTAATTTCTTCCACCTGAGTTACCAGGTACTGAATGCGTTCTGAAACATCCGCAAAATCTGAGAGCTTTACTGCCAGACTTTCACCTGTATATCGACGATACAATTTTTCCAGCGGAATCAGAATCTGATTTGCTTTCAGAAAATCCAAACTGGAACAGCCCTGAAATATTTCCCATTATACTCAATTACAGCTGCTTCATACTCAACAAAAGGGAAAGGACAGGTACTCTTCTGCAAAAGGTCAGATACAAGAACTTCAGATAAACCTTCATATCCCATATAATCAGCCTTATACCACCTGTCATCAATTTTCCATTTAAGCTGATCTCCCTTGGAAGTATGACCGCTCTTATGCAGGGAGAATATGCATCAAAATTAGCGAATTTCCATTTTTGATCAGCCCTCCTTTTTTAGAATCATAATCCATTGATGATCATCTGACATGCGCCCCTGTGTTTTTCAATAATTAATAACGGATCATAAAATGGAAGCCCCATCTCTCTCAGAATATCTTTCCTGTGATCGCGTGTTCTGGGAAAACAGCGTTCTTCCAGAAAATATTCAAAATCAGCCCAATCCGGATCAGTTACAACTCCAAATGCCCGGAAAATAATCTGATCTGTATAGTTTTTAATCTTAATTTTTTCATGCCTGAAATCAATATCTATCGTTGTACACAGATCATCATGATTCATGAAATTCATACGCATTTTCACATCCGGATCATCAGAAAAATTATAGGCTCGCTTTATCTGACTGTAAATCGTCTGACGGGAAACGTGATACTGTCTGGCAATATCTGTAATTTTTTCTCCCCGGTCCTGCAGTGCCAAAATATGTGCCAGCTGTTCTTCTGTAAACGAATTTTTCCTTCCGGTATTTTTTTTTCTTTTCAGAAATAATGCTGTTATTCATATCAGCATTCAAGCATCTGTAATTGTCGGCATCTCTGGATATCTGCTTCAGTTCATGAATATCTGTTGTTCCAAAAATCTGCTGTATCTGATCTTGAAAGTTCATATTCACATCACCACCTAAAAAGACATTATGGAAACCACTTTCACATATAACAGTTTTGTGTAATTGAGTATAGCATGGAGCAAAAAGAAGTGTCAAGAAATAGTTTCTTGACACTTCTTCACCCATATCTACTCAATATGATTATATGCTTTTTCTTATTTCCGCTCCAAAAATCCCTTGGTTTTCCCCATAACATCCTGGAGAATTTTCAGATTTTCCAGTGTATCTGTTGTTTCCAATGAATGGTTTGCATTTTCATAAGTATACATTGGCACCTGCTGTTTTTGTGAAAGAGCCTGTACTTCAGGAACAATACTCCATGGATCTGAAGTTCCGATAAAGGCAATGGCTTCTCTGTGAGCAAAATTGTATGTGTATTTCAATGGTGTGTATAGTATCTGCCGGCATCTGATGCTGTGTTTCTCTGCATATGCGGATGCTATGATCGTGCCTACGCTTTTTGCGACAAATAATATTTCATCATATTTGTCAAAGTCAACGGCAGAAAGACTTTTCTCCGCCTGTTCATAAAGCTTTCGAATGACCTGCTGCATTTTTTCTTCATTTCCCCGGATATTTCCGCCATCATAAGTATAGCTTAATGCAATTGTTTCTTCATAGCCACATTCCTGCGCCAGCTTTCGTGAATAATATAAAAGTGGCTTGTCACAATGATACCCGATACCAGGAAAAAATACTGCTGCCTTCATGTTCTGCTCTCCATTTAATAACTGCTCTATCATTTTTCATCAGATTGCCAGAAGATTCTTGATTGCTTCCATATAAACCAGAACTGCCTCTTCCATACCGGATACGAGAATAAATTCATCTGCACTGTGGATACGATAATCGATTCCCGGGCTTCTCAGGTCCAAATGCTATGATATTCTTAAGAGATTTTGCATAAGTGCCGCCACCGATCACCATCGGCTTGTTCTCTGTATCACCTGTTACATCTGTGTAAGCTTTGTAAAGAGCATTTACCAGCGGAGATTCTCTTGGGAAGAATAAGGCATCACCAATTCCCAGAATCTCTATACGTCCATTCTCATCCTCAAGTCTGCCCTCACACATCCTGCGGACTTCATCTGATTTCAGTGTTACAGGTACTCTGATATCAATTGTACAGGAGATCACATCATTCTCTGTTTTGATCATACCGTTACAAAGAGTAAGTTCGCCATACTCATCTGCAAATTTCAGTCCAATGCCCTTACCATCGCAGGATGTGCCGATATGTGTATTATAGAATTCCACAAAATCGTCCCTAAATCCTGCTTTCTCGAGACATTCAAAAGTAACACCTATTGCATTGACACCAAGAGTCGGTGTGCTGGCATGTGCCGGAACTCCCTTTGCATAAATACTGATCTGTCCACTTTCCTCTGTTACCTTATATTCCTGAAGCTTTGTCTCTGCAAGTACAGCTTCCAGTCTCTCCTTCAGTCCTTCTTCGGCAGGAACAACTATTGTGGAGGAATCGCATACTGCGTTAAAAACAAAACCTCCATCTGCAGAGATGATTTTCGTGTTCTTGGAATAAGCCATCATCTGCAGAAGTCCCTTTTCTCCATGAATACACGGGAAGCTGGCATCCGGGGTAAAACCACAGGATAATTCTTCTGCCACTTCATTATAATGTTCCATACATTTGGAACCTGTTTCCTCATTACATCCCATAATGAGACGTACTCTCTTGTTCAGCTTCACACCTGAATCGCGAAGAAGCTTCATTGCATAAAGAGCTTCCAGAACAGGTCCCTTATCATCTGTTGTTCCACGACCATAAACATAATCACCCTCACGTGTCAGTTTAAACGGATCATAGCTCCAGTCCCCGCCTACAGGTACAATATCCAGATGTCCGGCAATACCAACAATCTCATCACCCTCACCCATCTCTGCATAACCACAGTAATTGTCCAGATTGACTGTCTTAAATCCAAGCTCCTGTGCAATCTTAAGACCTTCTTCCAGTGCTTTGGCAGGTCCTTCTCCAAAAGGTTTCCCCTCTGCGGGAGTGCCAAGCTGAGAATCAATGGCAACCAGCCTTCCCAAATTGGTAAGCATCTCCTCTGTTAATCCATGAATCTGTTCTTTGATATCCATAATTTTTGCGCCTCCTGTTAAATACTTTCTCTATCTTTGAAATATCTTTATCATTATTTTCTCATTTTATCATATTCGGGCACAAAAATAACAGTAGATCGCAGGAATGATTTTTCAGACCCACTCTATGGCCAGATAAAATTGCAGTTTCCGGCCTCCAGACCGTCAATGAGAATGTTCTGGCCTGTACAGAAACGGTTTTTTACCGCCATAAAGTAAATCCACTCTGCTGCCTCTTCCACAGACATCCATCGTTTCAGAGGTGTGAGTTCCATGATCTTGATCCCAGAGCTTTCATCCTCCATCACCGGCCGTTCAGTTCAGTCATAACCCCGCCGAAATCCAGACTGTTGCATGTCGCCTGATAAGAGCTATCCTCATGGCCACGTTTTTCGTATAGGCAAGGACTCCTCCTTTACTTGCTGCATACTCCGGAAATTCAGAACCTGTATGCCCGCTTGCTGATCCGATCATAATAACAGAATAAATATTAGGATGAATGCCGTAATGTTCTGTAACAGAAATCGTCCCTTTCAGATTTACATCAATATCATCGCCATTCTGAACCCCTGCATTATTGATCAGAATATCTACCTGTCCGATTTCCGGATAAGAGCTTTTGTCTCTGATATCCAGACAGAAATGAGTATATTTCGGATGTTGGATCGAGGATATATTTTTATCAAATCCATAGACTTCATGATTTTCTTTCAGGAAAATTTCTGCACAGCCCTTCCCGATCCCGGATGCTGTGCCTGTGATCAGGACTTTCATCAGGCAAAATTCTCCTTCATACTTTTACGCAACGCTGTAATAAGAACTGCTGCTACTGCAATACACAGAACCCTGTCAATGTAGTCCGTGATAAACTGAACTACAAAACAGCTTCCTACCATTCCAAGAGGTGTTTTTGCCAGAAGCTGTACAAGAACGGTGGATCCTGAAGAAGTGATTCCTCCAAATAAAAACGCCGTAATACAGGAACTGATTATGGTAGATGGCAGTGTGATCACAAGAGCAGCCGGAAATATCTGCCACTTTTTCGGCTGGAATTTTCTGTACACAAGACCTGTCACAAAACCAAGAAGAATTCCTACCGGAGCATAATACAGGGAATAAATATCTACAGTCATTCCCATCAGCAGGCCGCTGAGCAGATTGGGCAGCATTCCATAAAAGGGTCCCAGGACAGCAGCCACAAATACAGTTCCAATACTGTCCAGATAAATAGGAAGTTTCAGAAATAAAGCAATCTGTCCTCCCACAAAATTAATGCAGATAGCAAAAGCAATCATACAGATTTTCTGTACACTTATTTTTTCAGTTTTCATTTTAAATCTCCTCGTATTAAATCTTGTAAAATATCCAGTTTTTCCGGTTCCTGATCAAGAATCCTTGAAAGAAACATCTGAAAGAATCCATACACATCTACCTCAGTCAGCACCCTTGCATTTGATGCTTTCCGGTAGAAATTCATAGAATCCACAACAGACTGTCCAAGAGAAATCCCCTCTGTTTCAATCTGTACATAGGAATCAAAGCCTTTACAGAGTTCCGGATTGATAAAATATGCCACTGCCAGAGGATCATTGATCACACAGCCAATGATATGCTCCCATTCCCAATGAAAATCAAAATAAAATTTCGTAATCTTCTTTACAAATTCCCCTGTTTCTTTGTTCAGACGGCACATATACTCCAGCAGATCAGGCGTGAGCACAATCTTTCTCGTCACATCCAGCCCGACCATATGGATTTTCTGGCCATTCTGATGGAGTGTCTCATATACCAGTGAAGCCCCATCCGGGTCACACCAGTAATTGTATTCTGCAACAGGTGAACAGTTTCCATGACTTTTAAAGCTGCCGCCCATGGAAACAATTTCCTCAATACAGGAAAATGCTTCTTTATCTTTCTGGATCAGTCTGGCAAGATTGGTCATAGGTGCCAGTTCGATTATGGATACTTTCTCTTTTTTCAATACATCAGCAAGAAAATCCACAGCACTGATCTGCTGCTGATAACCGGTTACTTCAGGCAGAAAGCTCTCTCCAAGCCCGTCTTCTCCGTGAGTATCCAGAGCATTCACGTAATCCCGCCTTAAGGGAGTGCTTTCCCCAATGTACACAGGAACATCCAGACGATTCATCTGCTTCAGGATTTTCTTTGCATTTCCAAATCCCATCTCCACCGGTGAATTTCCACACACAATGGTGATTCCGATCACTTCGATCTCCGGTGATTTCAGTGCAAGCATAATCGCAAGACTGTCATCAATCCCCGGATCACAATCAATAATTACTTTTCTTTTTTTCATTTAATTCCTTTCTGTCAAAGTAAGTTTTTTTATGTTATAGGAACATTACAGAGTAATTTCCTATAACATAAAATGCTTTTGTTTATCCCTCAAATAAACAAAAGCAATCAGCAAACAGACCGCTTATGACAGCTCATAAGCGACCGCAATATTTTTTACTTTGCCTAGTTTTTTATACTGGGAGGGTTTCGAACCAGTTTCGGTGGTTATTTTAACACATATTTCCATGCCTGACAACAGTTAGTGCATACACCATTTAAGATTTGTGGCATATTCTAACAGCAGAAATCTCTTAAAGGAGTATCTGCATGAAAAATAAAAAATGGATTGCGCTGGCCGCTGCCGTTGTGCTTGCTGTGACTTCACTTCCTGTGACAGCATTTGCAGAGAAAAAAGACAGCACAGAGATAAGATGCTTACAAAAATCACTTTGAATAACTGCGCGTCGCATTCTCGTTACTTAGTGATGAGTTGATGAGTTAGAGTTGATGAGTTAGACGCGCAAATTTTTTTACTCAAAGAAAGAACACATGTTTACTTCTGGTACTATATGTGCTAAAATATAGCCATGGGTAGTAGAAAAAACAACAGAATCTGAGAAAAGAGTTATCAGGGAGAAATAAAAATGCAGATAATATCCAGTTATGGTGTGGAATTACGAAAACAGAATATCCCGATCCGCCAGACACTGGAGATCTACCGTTCTGCTGTCAGCTATCTGATTGGGATTTATGTGAAGGTATGGGAAGGATTAGCAGAAATCCCGGATGCAAAGAGGCGTTTTAATGCTGCAGAACATCTGGTACATACTACGAAGAAAAACCATGCCCTATGATATTGGAATATTCCTGACTGATCCTTATGGATGTTTTATGTGACAGCAGCATCTCCATTCTCCTTCTGATTCATAGTTTTTACTATGCTTACAGCATAGCACAAAATGCTCTTGCTTTTCAATGCAAATTCGACCTGCTTTTTTCTGAAAACAAATACAATAATCAGGAGATATAAGAAATCAATTTTTGTTGTTACATTTTTTGTGCGGATACGCACAATGCTGTGATTTCATTTCGGTAATTGAATTGCCGAGGATTCCTGCTTATAGTCCTAAAACTTTCATAGACATTCTCCTCGTATAGATTTATCGTAACTATTTACAGGTAATTACTTCCTCCATTATTGTTCCAGATAGATATATCATAAATTTGGAAAGGGCGATTTTGCAAGAGAATGTTATGGAAGAATTGTAAGGCTTAGATTTTCATGTTAATATATCCATATACAAAAGAAAAAACAGTCCCAGTTCCCAGGAGAGGAGAAATCAATGCGTGATGAGAACGAAGATGGATGTATATACGTCCGGAGTGACAGGCGCAGAGTATGATGCAGGAATGAAACAGCTTATGAGTAATAAAGAGATTCTTGTTCCCATCCTGCAGATGACGGTGCCGGAGTTTAAAACGTGCTCACAGGAAGAAATTCTGGAATGTCTGGACATTTCTTCTATTACAAAAGATGATTTCGTAAGTGATATACCAGATATAGAAAAGGATCTGAGATTAACCAAAGAAGACAGTGAGCTCTCATCTCTTGTGGAGAAACTGGTAAGATTTGATATTCGGTTTAAGATAATAAATCCAAAGTTGTCCACAGAGAAGATAAGGGTGAATTTACATATTGATATGGAAGCGCAGAAAAGCTACCGTCCAAGTAACCCGTCATATCCTATATTAAAACGTGCAGTATATTATGTAGCAAGAGACCTTTCCTCCCAGCTAAGTATGATTACACAGACCACGGATTATTCAAAATTGGAGAAATGTTATTCCATATGGATCTGTGCGGAGGATGTGCCAAAGAAACTGCAAAATACATTGACGGAATATTCTTTTTCGAAGAAGGATATCATAGGAGTAGCAGATGAACCTGAGGAAGATTATGATCTCTTAACAGTAATTATAATCCGACAGGGAAAGGAAACGGAAGAGAACGGAATATTTGAGTATTTGAATGGAATATTTGACGGTGATATAAAAAGGATACAAAAATATTCACATATAAAATAGTCAGAGCCATTTTGGAAGGAGGCAGGTAAAATGACAGGATTTGGAGATAGGATCTACGAAAGAGGAATGCGTACAGGTGAGCAGAAAGGCCGTCAGGAGGGAATGATTCTGGGTGCTCTTATGAGTGGAAAAACTCCGGAGGAGGTTGCTGAGATGCTGAACCTGCCTCTGGAGGAAATAAAAAAAGTTCAGGAACAACAGATGACTGCGAACAGATAGTAAAAGAAAATTACTGCTATAAAGTTAATATGGAACTGGGAAATCTATGATTGAAAAGAGTTAAGTCTATGTAATATTACAATATATAGGCTTAACTCTTTTTCTGAATCTGAAAAGTATAAAAGGTAGTGTAAAATAGTTTGTAATTTTTTATTGCATCAACTACAAAAAATTGTATCTGGAAATTCTGCAAAAAATATGTTACCGCTTTCATAAAAACTGAACGAAAATAAAAACAGAAACTTAAATTCTGCACAAAAACAAATATATAAATTTGTATAATACGTAAAAATGCACTTAATATCTTCAAAATGACATTTATTGGTGAAAAAGTATAATCGAAAATATGAAAGCGCTTAGCAGAAAATGAAACTAAGAAAACATGAAAAAGAGTATAAGGAGGTTTATTATGGAGTATGTAATAGGAATTTTATTACTGGTTTCTTTCTTCGGACTGGTTGTATATGCAGTACGTGGCGGAAACCTGATGCTGGGGATTTTTGTAATGGGTATTATATGGACGGTTCTGCCAATGATTGGCAATATGTTTGTTACAAATCCGGATTTTATAGCAGCAAATAAAGAATGCGATCAGTATTAGCTGGACAGATGCACTTCAGAAGGTATTCCAGAGCTGGTCCTGAAAGGATGGGGACCTGTACTGGTAAATGTAGTGTTTGGTGCATGGTTTGGACGAGTTCTTATGAAAACAGGAATTGCTTCCACATTAATTCGTACCACAACAGAATTAGGCGGTGACAAACCTGCGATCACATGTATCTTACTTTGCATCGTAACTACAGCATGTTTCTCATCTATCTTCGGAGCTGGTGCAGTTGTAGCAATCGGTGTCATTGTACTTCCGATTTTTATGTCTCTTGGTATTCCGAAGTTCTGGCAACATGTTCATTTATGTTAAGCGTCGGAGCTGGAATGTTTGTTAACCCGGTTCTTTACGGACAGTATTCCGCATTCTTCCTCGGAGAGGACGGAAAAACATTATATCCTTATGAACAGCATGTATCATGGGGAATCTATGCACGTCTTAATTCAAGGTTTGCAGTTGTTATCATCATGGTTGTTGTACTCAGCAGAGAGAAAAAGTTCACAGCTGGGCAGCTACAGCGCCATCTTCCACAAAGAAACGTCGTGGCGACAATGCACCGGGAATCGCACTGATCGCTCCGATTATTCCGGTTGTACTTCTGATCGTGCTTAAGGTTCCGATCATTCTCGGATTTATCATTGGCAGCTTTTATGCATTATTTACCTGTGGAAAGATCAAAGCTGGGGACAGACCTGCCGTATGGTCAACAAAGACTTCTTTGATGGCGTTGTAGATACAGCACCGCTGGTAGGATTCCTCCTTATGCTTCCTATGTTTAACAAAGCAGCAGAGCTCTGCGTACCATATTTCAACGCACTGCTCGGTGGAATCATTCCGAACAATACACTGATCATCAGTATCGTATTTGCAGTACTTGCACCACTTGGAATGTTCCGCGGACCATTCACACTGTTTGGATGTGGAGCTGCAACACTTGGCATCTTAAAAGGTATCGGATTCTCAACCGCATATCTTGCACCGCTGATCATCATCCAAGTACAGTAATGAACGTATCCTGCTGTATCACTCAGTCCTGGATCGTATGGGGTGTTAACTACACGAAAGTATCTACAAAAGAATACCTGAAACTGAGCGCAGTAGTCGGATGGATCATCTGCATTATTCTGCAGGCAATGGTATACGTAATGTTTGGTTAATCCGTACAGGATTTATGGAGGAAAAGAACAATGGGTAATAGAAAAGTGAGAATGGGAATCGACGTTGGAGGAACCCATACAAAGGCGGTAGCGATTGACAACGCCACACATGAAATCATAGGAAAATCTTCTGTCAAGACCACTCATGATGACGAGGGTGACGGTGGCGGCGCGTGGTGAAGGCATTTCAGAACTGCTTAAGGGAAAATGATATTGCCCCTGAGGATGTTATTTTCGTGGCCCACAGCACCACCCAGGCCACCAATGCCTTTATTGAGGGCGACGTAGCCAACGTAGGTATCGTAGGCGTGGCAGGAGGAGGCTTAGAGGCTTTCTTGCGAAGCGCCAGCTGCCTTAAAGGATATTGTATTAGACGAAAAGGTAGGCCGGATGATCAAGGTATTTAATACCTTTATCAAAAAGAAGATGCTGTCAGAGGATGTGATCAACCAGAACATCGATGAGCTGTTAAAGCAGG
>ENA-OQDW01001006-OQDW01001006.1-human-gut-metagenome-genome-assembly--contig:-NODE-1006-length-10814-cov-1.629456_pt1 | contig 10814 bp, 12 predicted proteins | sample MGYA00242784_ERZ504613 | MGnify/ENA primary metagenome ERZ504613 (study PRJEB26092, sample SAMD00036330) | human gut metagenome | host: Homo sapiens | study: EMG produced TPA metagenomics assembly of... | reverse complement strand
GGGAGCTGTAAATATCCTCTATCGGAAATCCACTCCTGAAGAAAAACAAGAATAATCAAAGATTACGAAGATAAATTCTCTAACCCTTATTGTGCGGCAGAACGCGGCTTGATTGATGAAGTGATTATGCCCCGTGACACCCGCTATAAACTCATTCAGGCTTTGGAAATGTGTCACAACAAAAACCAAAGCAATCCGCCTAAAAAGCACGGCAATATGCCGTTGTAATTGTTCAATGTGTGTGTATCCCCGCAGAAGTGATTTTTCCGGGGATACTTTTACCAACACATGATGGGAAATTTTAAATATAAAATGATGACTTAGTTAAAAATAAATATATTTCTTAATACTATGGAACTTCTTAAAAACCTCTTTGAAGGATATCCCAATCTTTGGGGCGGAGGTGTAGCACACTCCGTACTCATTCTGTCACTAGTTATCGCCTTTGGAATTATGCTGGGTAAAATAAAAATATCCGGCATCTCACTTGGTGTCACATGGATTCTTTTTGTCGGTATCGTATTCGGTCATTTCAATCTGAATCTGGATGAACACCTGCTACATTTTCTAAAAGAATTCGGTCTTATTTTGTTCGTCTATTCCATTGGTTTGCAGGTGGGTCCCGGTTTCTTCTCAGCCTTTAAGAAAGGAGGATTTACGCTGAACATGTTGGCTATGGGGGCTATTTTTATCAGTGTAGTCATTACTATCATTTTACATTTTACTACCGGAACTCCCATAACCACCATGGTCGGCATTCTCTCTGGTGCTGTTACCAATACTCCCGGCCTTGGTGCCGCCCAACAGGCAAATAGTGATTTAAATGGCATAGATGCACCGGAGATTGCGATGGGATATGCTGTTGCCTATCCCTTGGGGGTGGTTGGTGCCATTCTCTCATTGCTTGCACTGAAATACATTCTTAATATCAAAACATCACAAGAAGAAGCTGATGCCGAAAAAGGATTGGGACATTTACAGGAACTGACCGTACGCCCCGTTACATTAGAGATAAAAAATGAAGCAATACATGGGAAGACCATTAAGGAAATACGTCCTTTGGTAAACCGCAACTTCGTCATTTCGCGCATACGCCATCATGACGGACAGCAGGAAGTGGAACTAGTAAATTCAGAAACGATATTACATATTGATGACAAGATTCTGGTTATCTCGAACCCTATTGACATTGAAGCGATTACAGTATTTTTTGGCAAACAGGTAGAAATGGAATGGGAACAGTTAAACAAGAAACTTATCTCACGCCGCATTTTGATAACAAAGCCTGAGTTAAATGGAAAAATGCTCTCACAACTTAAGATACGAAATAACTTCGGTGCGAGCATCACCCGTATCAACCGTTCAGGAGTAGACTTGGTAGCTCCCCACATTTACAGTTGCAAATGGGCGACCGTGTAACTATAGTTGGTAGTGAACTTGCTGTCACTCATGCCGAAAAGGTTTTGGGAAACTCCATGAAGAGACTGAATCATCCCAATCTTATCCCCATTTTTTTCGGCATCGCATTAGGATGTATCTTGGGAAGTATTCCATTTATGTTTCCAGGTATTCCACAACCAGTAAAACTTGGTCTAGCAGGTGGACCGCTTATTGTATCCATTCTTATCAGTCGTTTCGGTCCTCAATATAAAATGATTACATACACCACGATGAGTGCTAACTTGATGATAAGAGAAATCGGGATTTCCTTATTCCTAGCTTGTGTAGGGTTGGGAGCCGGGAAAGATTTTATAGAGACAATTGTAAATGAAGGTGGATATATTTGGATTATGTATGGAGCTATTATTACGACCGTACCATTAATCATAACGGGGCTCATTGGGCGTTATGCCTGTAAATTAAACTATTATACCCTTATTGGTGTATTATCAGGAGCAAATACTAATCCGCCTGCCCTCGCCTATTCCAATGATCTGACTTCATGTGACGCTCCGGCCGTGGGATATGCCACCGTATATCCGCTTGCTATGTTCCTACGCGTACTTACGGCTCAATTATTGATACTCTCATTAGGTTAAACTTTAAAATTCTTTAAATATGTACCAACAAGAAACGATTACCAAAGAACTACATTTACAGTTAAGTGATGAAGATTTGGCACAGTTCGAACTTGATGCCAAAGAAACGGAACGCCTCGGACACATCGGCACCCACATGGATTGCTATATGGAAGCTCCCCGCTATAAAGAATATGTAACAGATGCCGTCGTGGTAGATTGTCGGAACGGACTACCAGCCGACGAATACTTTAATAACTTGGACATAGAAGGTAAAGCATTGGTTTTATATACCGGCAATATGGCAACCAACGACTATGCAACCAAAGACTTCTTTATGTTTGACATGAAGCTTAATTGGGACTCTCTGGCTGCATTACTTTATAACCATCCAAAGTTTATTCTTATTGACTCAACATGGGTTAGGCATGTTTTCACAACACCGGTTATTCGATATGGAATGTGAGAAAAACGGTTGTTTTCTTATTATGTGCCTGATGCTTGAAGGAGAAGAAATATTGAATATAAAAAATTAAAGATTGAAATTGACAAGGAAATGCCTTCCACTGGAAAGCCATGTCGTGTCTATGGATTCTAAAAAAAGAAAAACATAACTTCATTTAAATGGATAAGACAGCCGAAACTTTGATAGATGTCAGTGGATTTATTTCTGAATATTCCGCTCACATGATGGGATGTGGTGTACATACTTCACGAGTGATACGCAGTGCCAATCGCATTGGGGAATCATTCGGTTATATGGTAAAAATCAAGATGTCATTCAGAAAAAGAAAAAACGAGATTCGAAAAGCAAGTATATCAATTGGTTACTCATAACAATAGTAGCTGTGCTGCTTGGAAGCATGGTAGTAGAACTTGTCCAAAATGTTTAATACCATCCAACTTTTATAAATCATTTCTGATTTTTAAACTAACTCAATGCTGTAATAATTCCAATTTCCATTATCTTTGTTCCCGAATCGGTTCCGAATAGATGTCCTCTATCCGGATTAAAAGGGAATCGGGTGTAAATCCCGGACAGTCCCGCTGCTGTGAAACTCCGATAAAATTTCCGATATGTACCTATTGCCACTGCCTGACTCCACATAACGAGAACGCGGGAAGGCATCGGAAATGAGGAGCCAGTCAGAAGACCTGCCATTCATCAAAGGCCGTTTCTACTCGTGGGGTTAGGGAAGCGGTACGAAAAGATACAATAATTCATACCAACAGCATCTCATGCAAATAATTAAAAGGAATGGGGCAACAGAATCCTACGACAGAGAAAAAATAGCCGTTGCCATACGGAAAAGCTTTGCCAGTACCCAAAAAGAAATAACAGATGAAGCTGTCTACACCATAGTAGACGAAGTGGAACTATTTCTGCATCAAAACGAAGCAAATCGTAGTGTAGAACGCATTCAGGACGAAGTGGAACGTAGTTTGATGGAACATGGCTTTTATGCAGAAGCCAAAAACTATATACTTTACCGTTGGCAACGCACAGAAAGAAGAAAAGCTCTTAGCCAAATCATTACTGGAACCGGTGATGATACTATATCAAATATACTAAAAGAGATACAAAAAGACTTCTCCGGGAAGGAATATAGTCTAACCCTTCTCGCAGAGAAATTCACAAGTTTCTGTAAACCGGATATGACACCCGGGGAACGGTTGGCGGCACTTGTCAAAGCGGCTGTAGAACTGACGACACAAGAAACTCCCGATTGGGAATTCATTGCGGCGCGTCTGCTGAATTTCCGATTAACAAAAAAACTGACCGAACAGGCGGAAGCTGCCGGCATCTTTTCATTTTATGATAAATTACGTTACCTCACCGATGAGGGTTTGTATGGTAATTATATCTTAGCCTCCTATACTCCACAAGAGATAGAAACGGCAGCTGGCTTCATGTGTCCTGAACGTGACAAGCTTTTCAATTATTCAGGACTGGATCTGCTTGCCAAGCGTTATCTGATCCGTACCCGTTCACACGAGCCTATAGAATCTGTGCAGGAAATGTATTTAGGGATTGCCCTTCATCTCGCTATGCCCGAAAAACAGGACAGACTGCAATGGGTAAAAAAGTTCTATGATATATTAAGTCGTTTGGAAGTCACAATGGCCACTCCTACCCTGCAAATGCCCGAAAACCTTATCACCAGTTATCCAGTTGCTTCATTGATACAGTGCCCGATAGTCTGGAAGGCATTTACCGCAGTTTAGACAATTTTGCGATGGTAAGCAAATTTGGAGGAGGAATGGGAATGTATTTTGGCAAAGTTCGTGCCGCAGGTGGAAACATACGCGGATTCAAAGGTGTGGCCGGAGGTGTAATCCGATGGATGAAACTGGTGAATGACACTGCTGTAGCCGTTGACCAGTTAGGTATGCGTCAGGGAGCCGTAGCCGTCTATCTGGATGTATGGCACAAAGACTTGCCTGAGTTTCTGCAACTCCGGACCAATAATGGAGATGACCGGATGAAAGCGCACGACATCTTCCCTGCCGTATGCTATCCGGACTTATTCTGGCGTATGGCGAAACAGGATTTAAACCAGCAATGGTATTTATTCTGTCCCAATGAAATAATGACCGTCAAAGGATACTGTCTGGAAGATACTACGGAAAGGAATGGGAACAGAAATACATGGATTGCGTAAATGACTCCCGACTCTCCAAGCGCTGTATGAGCATCAAAGATATCGTCAGACTGGTACTACGTTCGGCTGTAGAAACAGGTACTCCCTTTACATTCAATCGTGACACCGTGAACCGTGCCAATCCCAATGCACACCGGGGGATCATTTATTGCTCCAATCTTTGCACGGAAATAGCACAAAACATGTCCTCCATTGAAACAGTCTCTACAGAGATATGTACGGAAGATGGTGATACAGTGGTAGTCAAAACTATCCGGCCCGGAGACTTTGTGGTATGTAATCTTGCCAGCCTTTCATTAGGACATTTGCCCTTGGAAGATGAAAAACAAATGAAAGAAAAGGTGGCAACTGTAGTACGGGCATTGGATAATGTGATTGAACTGAACTTTTATCCGATTCCTTTCGCTCAGATTACCAATCATCGCTACCGCAGTATCGGCTTGGGAGTCAGCGGTTATCATCATGCTCTTGCTGTTCGCGGTATTCGTTGGGAAAGCGAGGAACATCTCAATTTTATGGATAAAGTTTTCGAACGTATCAACTATGCTGCTATAGCAGCAAGTAGCGAACTGGCAAAAGAAAAAGGATCCTATCATTATTTTGAAGGTAGCGACTGGCAGACCGGAGCTTATTTTATAAAACGGGGCTATAATTCGCCAGAATGGAAAGCATTGGCTGTAAAAGTTTCCACACAAGGAATGAGAAATGCCTATCTTCTTGCCATTGCCCCCACCAGCAGCACCAGTATCATTGCCGGAACCACTGCCGGAACAGATCCGGTAATGAAACGTTCTTCTTGGAAGAAAAGAAAGGAGCCATGCTGCCACGTGTTGCACCGGCATTGTCCGATAAGACCTATTGGATATATAAAAGTGCTTATCTGACAGATCAGACATGGAGTATCCGTGCCGCAGGGATCCGGCAGTTACATATAGACCAGGCGCAAAGTCTGAATCTATACATTACCAATGAATTTACCCTGAGACAAGTATTAAACCTGTATTTGCTGGCATGGGAATGTGGCGTAAAAACAATATATTATGTCCGTAGCAAATCGTTGGAAGTAGAAGAATGTGAAAGCTGTGCCTCCTGATCTTTTCGTAAACACTCCAGTACTGAATTGTCATGCTAAAACATTCCTTGTAGGGGCGCAATACTTGCGCCCCTACAAGGAATGAATAACAAATTTATTTTTAATATACAGCCTTGAGTTAGCAGTAAAACAAGAAGACAGAATATAAAACAACAATAAATCATGAATACAATAAAATTAAAAAAGAATGCCCTTTTCAATCCTGAGGGAGATACCGACCTCCGGCACAGAAGAATGATTGGAGGAAACACCACCAATTTGAATGATTTCAATAATATGCGCTATAAATGGGTTAGTGACTGGTATCGTCAGGCTATGAATAATTTTTGGATTCCCGAAGAAATCAATCTCACCCAAGATACCAAGGATTATCCTCACCTGGACCAAGCAGAACGCACCGCCTATGATAAAATCCTGAGTTTTTTAGTGTTCCTTGATTCTTTACAAAGCAATAATCTGCCCACCATCAGCGAATACATCACAGCCAATGAAGTTAATCTATGCCTCCATATCCAAGCCTTTCAGGAATGTGTACACAGCCAAAGCTACAGTTACATGCTGGATTCTATCTGTAGCCCCGAAAAGCGTAACGAGATCCTTTACCAATGGAAAACAGACGAACACCTGCTGAAAAGAAATACTTTTATAGGCAATTGCTATAACGAATTCCAGGAAAGTCAGGATGGATTCACATTGATGAAAACCCTTATCGCCAATTATATATTGGAAGGAATCTATTTCTATAGCGGATTCATGTTTTTCTATAACTTGAGCCGTAATGGAAAAATGTCAGGTTCCGCACAAGAAATCCGATATATCAATCGAGATGAAAACACGCATCTGTGGTTATTCCGCAACATTATTCTGGAATTAAAGAAAGAAGAACCGGATTTATTCACTCCCGATAAAGTAAAAATATATGAATACATGATGCGTGAGGGGGTCAAGCAGGAAATAGAATGGGGACAATATGTAATAGGAGACAATATACAGGGACTCAACCGGAAAATGATAGAAGATTATATTCAATATTTAGGCAATCTCCGTTGGAGTAGTTTAGGTTTTGGCCCTCTGTACGAAGAAAACCATAAAGAGCCGGAAAGCATGCACTGGGTATCTCAATATTCCAATGCCAATATGGTAAAGACTGATTTTTTGAAGCAAAGAGTACGGCTTATGCCAAAAGTACAGCTTTGGAAGATGACTTATAACCCATTTACAAAATATATTTTGCTCCGCATCTTAAACCCATTAAGATACGGGAGCAATAAATGGCCTGACAGAAACATTTCCATTAAAGACTATCAATAAACAGCTGCCGCCACCTCTTTCACATTCTCCACCGCACCCACTGTATAAAAATGTATTCCCGGAACTCCATATGCTATCAGTCCCGGCATTGATTGACACACCACTCTATGCCTAATGCACGCGCTTCTTTATCATCCTTGCATTTTATTGCTTCCACGACCAGTTCCTGTGGTAAATCCACATTGAACGTTTTGGGAATAACGCTAAGCTGTGATAGTTTGGAAAAAGGTTTGATACCCGGTACGATAGGAACATTAATCCCCTCTTTTCTTGCACGCTCCACGAAGGCAACGTATTTTTGGTTATCATAAAACATTTGTGTCACTACATAATCGGCTCCGGCTTCCACTTTCTTTTTTAACCAATATAAATCTTGTTCCATGTTGGGAGATTCCTCATGCTTCTCCGGATAGCCTGCCACCCCATAACGAAAAGGAGTTAAAGGAGCCTGAATCGGCGTTCCATCAATAAATTTGCCTTCATTAAAAGCATTGATCTGCTCTTCCAACTCCAAAGCATGGGCATAACCATCTTTCTCGGGAACAAAAGAAGATTCATCTTTTGCCTTGTCACCCCGGAGTACCAACAGATTAGTAATACCTAAGAATTGCAAATCAAGCAATATATATTCCGTATCTTCACGCGAGAAACCACTGCACAAAATATGCGGTACAACAGTAATATCATATTTATTATGTATAGCCGCAGCCACCGCTACCGTACCCGGACGCCGCCGATAACGATTACGTTCATATAACCACCCCCCAACTCGCGATACACATATTCGCTGCGATGAGTGGTAATGTTGACATAAAGAGGATCAAATTCCCGTAATGTATCTATTGTAGCATATAGTTTTTCAATTCCAGTACCTTTCAACGGTGGAAGAACCTCGAAAGAAAATGCTGTTTTCTTTTCCTTATTTATCAACTCAGCAATACCCATCTTTTTTGACCTTTTTACTTATTAATTCCGATAAATCCATATAGCGGATAGTTATATAGGAGATTTATCTTTATATTAATCACATTTCAGATTTATTTCTCCACAAAGATAGGAATAGCAGATTTTACATCCAATAAAGCATTCCAATTTAGATAATTATTCTAAATAAAGTGTATCAAAAGAATTATTATCTAAAATAACCTGTTCGAAAAGCCCCTATAATAGGTTATTTATTCTATGACGCAAATTGCCGGGAGAGGAGCGCTATCCGTCCTCTCCCGGCAATGATATATACAAATTAAAAACTCAATTTCACTCCGGCAAAGTAAGAACGTGGCATACCCGGCCCATAAATATAACCGGAATCACGTTTTGCCCCCCGGTCAAAATCACTTTGATACGCATTAAAAATATTATGTACTCCGGCATTTACTTGCATGGTTATGCCTTTATACAAATTGAAGTCATAACCGGCTTTCAGATTCAATTCAAAGAAATCAGGTGTATTCACTGCAATGTCCTTATCAATAAAACCAGCTTTATGCTCTACCATCATACTACCGGTATAAGTACCGGATAATGCAATAGTCATCGGTACGAAAGGGTTGTATGACAAAGTGAAATATCCATAAGTATCCGGAGTACGGAACATTTTTTTCTCCATCGGCACCGTTTCATCATCACTCCATGCACGTGCCTGCTTGTATTCAGCCTTCTGCATGGTAACGCCGGCCTGCAATTGAAGTAAGGAACGATAAGCAATCTTTCCTTCCAAAGTCAAACCATACACTTTGGCTCCCTTCTCGTTATACCGTTCATTGATAATAATACCGTCACGCTCCCCTATCTGGCGTAAGGCAAATACATCGGAAAGCAAAGTATAAAAACCTTCTATAAGCAAGTTTCCTTGGAAATCTCCCCAACGATGATACAAATCTCCCGATATGCTCAGACTTTGTGATTTTTCTTCTGTCAAGTCTTTTGCCAGTTCAATCATAGACACTGTCCCACCTACATTTTCTATATGTAAATCTTCATCAAAAGCCTGAGGCGCACGGAATCCGAAAGAATAACTGGCACGCAGATTCATATTCTCAGTCGGATTGTAACGAAGATTAGCACGCGGACTAAAGATCACATGATCCACCATATTATGTTTGTCCAAACGTCCTCCAAGTAAAAAACTCCATTGCTTATTCTTCCATTCATTTTGGAAAAATGCACTGGCTATACGGACTTCTTGTTTGGTATAACGGTTATATCCCACATATCATCCGTCAAGTTATCCTGGTTATATTCCAAACCTCCGGTAAAATCGGCAGGCATAAAAAAGCATTTATCAAAACTATAGATATACTGCGATCCTGTGACCCAGGTAAAATCCGTGGTCGCGCCATACGCATTCACATCTTGTCCTCCACCATAATAACTGTCGCGTCCTGTATGCTGTGCAGAGGCATATACACTCAGCCGCTGTTTCTCATCAGGAGAGAATAATCAAATTTCGCTCCCCCGCTATTGATAGTATGCTGCAATTGTTCGGCTATATCCGCTTCATGGGGAGGACGGTTCAACTTATTCCCGCCACGACGGAACTCACTGAGATGATGATATTCAAAAGTCAGTTTTGAATACGTGCTTGTTTTAATAAAAGAACGAAAACCTACTGTCTGATTTTTCAGTTTTGGCAATTCGGTGTATCCATCTCCGTCACTGTCATAACCGCTTCTTTCTCTGTTCTGTCCAAAAATATACAATCCTGCTTTATGATTATCAGTCACTAATGAAGCGTTCAGTGTCGTATTATTGTCCCAAGAAGAAGTACCTCCTATACCTGTCAGGGTATGTGTCAATTGTCCTGAATTCCGTACAGGCTCCTTAGTGATAATATTAATGGTTCCCGCAATGGCTGAAGAGCCGAACAATGCCGAACCTCCTCCGCGCATCACTTCTACACGCTCAATCATATTGGCAGGTATCTGTTCCAATCCATATACACCGGCCAAGGCACTGAATATAGGACGCGAGTCAATCAATATCTGCGTATAAGGGCCATCCAACCCATTGATACGTACTTGTTGGAAACCACAGTTCTGACAATTATTTTCCACACGCACTCCGGTTGGAAATTCAGCCCTTGCGACAATGTAGAGGAATTTGTATTTTCAAACACTTTCACATCCATTACGTTTACCAAAGTAGGTGCCATACGACGGGTGGTCTCACTACGATTGGCAGACACCACTACTCCATCCAACGCTATCAGATCCTCTTCTATCTCGAAGTTCTCCTCCAAAGTTTTCCCTTTTCTTAAAGTTACTTTCCGGCTGACTGTCTTATAACCGACAGCACTTACCTCCATGGTAAATTCTCCTTCAGGCAGATTTTTAAGAAAATAGTGTCCACTGGCGTCAGTCATAGTCCCTATGGTAGTTCCTTTCAGCGATACGCTGATAAAAGAAAGATGCTCTTCCGTATTCTTATCCAATACATGACCTATGATATTGGCATCGGACTTATTCAATTCATTGGCGTGCACAGCCAGTGACGAGAGTAAAAAGCATACTACTCCCATCAAGAAAAAAATGTATTTCTTCATGTGTTCTTGTTCTGTTTATTTATGAATAAAAGGATAGCGGTCAGAAGAACGAATCCGTATGCACATAATGGCAACGGAAAACATTCTACTAACGTGAAAATTCTTTATTTAATAAACAACAGGAGGCGCACGCAAATAAATGCCGCAACAAGCTTTTGCCGGTTTAATGTGTTCTACAATCGGAG
>ENA-OQDW01001005-OQDW01001005.1-human-gut-metagenome-genome-assembly--contig:-NODE-1005-length-10814-cov-1.695705_pt1 | contig 10814 bp, 16 predicted proteins | sample MGYA00242784_ERZ504613 | MGnify/ENA primary metagenome ERZ504613 (study PRJEB26092, sample SAMD00036330) | human gut metagenome | host: Homo sapiens | study: EMG produced TPA metagenomics assembly of... | reverse complement strand
TCCACCGCTTCTTCGGAGTGCTTGTTCACTTTCCATTTTGTTTGTTTCTGCTGGATATTCTTCCGTAATGCGGAGTTCTCCACATCAATGGATATGCTGAAGCAGATATTCACTACTTTCCGTCCGCAACTCTTCCCGCAGCTGGTAGAGGGTTATTGGGAAGTGTTTGCACTGATGGCATTGGGCTATCTGCTGCATTTTGTGCCCGACAGTTGGGAACGTGCTTGCACAAAAACAGTAATCCGCCTCCCCTTGTTGGGAAAGGCGGTACTGATGCTTGCTGTAATCTATCTGGTCATTCAGATGAAAAGTTCGGAGATACAGCCGTTTATCTATTTCCAGTTCTGACTACTTCTTCTCGGTCGCTGTGGAGTCTGCCTGCTGTCGGAAGGGTTCCCCGGTAGTTGAGCCCGTCTCTCCGGTAGAGCCTGATGAGTCCGGCCAGTCGGGTAGTGAAGTTTGTATAATCTTTCTTTCCAGTTGTGTCCATTGTACTTCGGCAAGGGCGGCCATACGGGGGAGAACCATATACTCTACCTGTTCGCTGGTCGGGATGTATTCTGTCCAAAGGTTGGCTTGTGTGCCGAGTATGTGCTTGGCTTGTTCTTCGGTCAGTGAGGCGGTAGGATTCAGACTGTATACTTTCTCCAATGGGACAAAGCCTCCGATGGCAAATGGTTCGTGCCGGGTATCCTCACTTTGGTAATAATCAAAGTAGCAATAGTCATTGGGTGTCATTATCACGTCGTGTCCCAGTTGGGCCGCCTTGATTCCTCCTGCCGAGCCACGCCATGACATAACAGTTGCGTTGGGGGCGACGTCGCCTTCCAGAATCTCATCCCAGCCGATAATCTGGCGTCCTTTACTATTGAGGAGCTTTTCGATACGTGTCATACAATAGCTCTGCAGACGGTCTTCGGCAGTATGGTTCTTGTCGGCTTTCAATTTTTCGGTTCTGATACGTGCCTGGCATTTGGGACACTTTTCCCAACGGGTGCGGGGAGCTTCGTCACCGCCGATGTGGATGTATTTGGAAGGGAATATGTCAATGATTTCGGCCATGACATCTTCGAGGAACTGCATGGACTTTTCGTTGCCGATGCACAGCACATCTTCGAATACGCCCCAACGTGGGCACACTTCATACGGTCCACCGGTACATCCCATTTCGGGATAGGCGGCCAGTGCAGCAAGCATGTGTCCGGGCAGGTCTACTTCGGGGATGACCGTGATATAGCGCTCCCCGGCATATTTTACGATTTCTTTGGCTTGCTCCTGCGTATAGAAACCGCCATACCGGGTGTTGTCATACTCTTCGGTGTTCCGGCCGATAACGGTACGGTCGCGCCAGGCGCCAATTTCCGTCAGCTTGGGATACTTCTTTATTTCTATTCTCCAGCCTTGGTCTTCGGTGAGGTGCCAGTGGAAGGTATTCATATTGTGAAGTGCCAGCAAGTCTATGTATTTTTTTACGAACTCAATGGGAAAGAAGTGGCGGCCCACATCGAGGTGCATGCCCCGGTAGCTGAAGCGGGGTTCATCCTGGATGCTGCCGGCAGGCAATAGGATAGAGGTGGCTTTGGTTTCGGCGGGGATTGATTTACGCAGGGTTTGTATACCGTAGAACACCCCGTTCTCGGTCTGTCCGTTTAGGGTCACCCGGTCGGCTTTGACGGTCAGCCACATAGCCTTCCCGGTTGCCGATGGCCGGATCCAGTCCCAATGTGATGGCGCCTTTGGGCGCTCCGCTCCCCGGGGCAAGGGCTTCTGTCTGGAGGGTGTGGCCGGTGGACTGGCTGATGTATTCGGCCAAAAACTCGGCATTGCGTTTCAAAAGTTCATTGTGTTCGGGGTAGGCGATGATGGTACCGTCATTCAGGTTGAAGGGGGATTCCTGACTCAAGGCAACCTCCTGGGGCAGGGGAATGACTTGATAGTTGGCTGTTGTTTCTACTCCGCATGAAGAGCAGGCTAGGATGAGAGTGCCTGCAAGGAGCATGTGTGTAAGTTTTCTCATGGTATTGAACTGATTAAATTAGTGTCTGACAAATATACTAAAAAAATACTAAAGAGGCAGAGGAGAAGGGGATAAATGCATGCTCATACCTCAGTTCTTCTTTGCTCTGTACTCCTTGGGTGACATTCCCGTGTGTTTCTTGAAATATCGTCCGAAGAAAGACTGGTCGGGAAAACGATATTTGTCGGCAATCTCTTTCAGTGACATGCCGGTGGATTGCAGTGCCATTTTCAGTTCCAATATCAGGTTTTCGTCAATGATTTCTTTGGCAGAATTTTCCGCCACTTGTTTGGTGATGGCAGATAGGTAGCGGGTCGAAATGCAGAGTTGGTCAGCATAAAAAGCGACATCCCGCTGGGTAGTACAGTACGTATGTACCAGATTTATGAACTTTTTGAACAATTCTTCTTTCCGGTTACTGCCATTGATTTGTTCCTCCGTAAAGTAACGTTGAACCTTGTCGTAGGTGTCGAGAAAGAAAATTTGCAGCAGGTTTTGTGCAATGGCTTCGCGATACAGATTTTCAGAATCGCGGTAGATGGCATTGCTTGCCGTGATGAGTCCCGTGATAGCACGAACCGGTTCGTCTTCGGTATGCGTATAGCATGCATTCTCCTTTATAAAATGTATGAAGGGCGGCTCTAAACGGAAGCATGCCGTCTTGAACATTGTCTCGGAATAGGCAAAGAAGTCCACCAGGAAATCTTTACTCGCACTTGTCAGTGAAATAATGGAACTTGGAAGCAGCGTAATGTGCGTATTGGGTACAATATGATATTTTCTTAAATCTATTGTGATATTTGCTTCTCCACGGGTGCAGAACATCAGTGCTCCATTGTTCATTTTCAGAAGACGTTCCCGGAAGAATTCCAGCTTGTCTGTTCCGGCTCTGAACGTTTCTTGTTTGGTAGTCAGTAATGGGTTCATATGTTAGATTGCTTATGATTTGCGGTTACAAAGGTACGAGTTCTTTTTGGATTGTTAAATGGCATGTTCCGAAAATGAACAGTCGTGTACCTTCAATGAAACAAATGGTTGTTCAAAAACGGCATACCTTTGCTGCCGGCTTAAAAAATGAAAGAGAAAGCCGACGTATTATTTTTTTAAGATAAAAAGTATGATAACAAAAAAGAGTATGATGAAACAGATGATGACCGTCATCTGTAGTGCAACACTGGCAGCCTGCGGCAGCGCGCCTGTCGTGCAACCCCAGTCGGAATATCAGGTGATGACTATTTCGACTACCGACAAAGAACTGCAGACAATTTATTCCGCAGCCATCCGCGGACGGCAGGACATTGACATCTATCCGCAGGTGTCCGGTACACTCACCAAACTTTGTGTGGAGGAAGGACAGACCGTGCGTCGGGGGCAAGTCTTGTTTATTATCGACGAGGTGCCCTATCTGGCAGCCTTGCGCACAGCAGAAGCCAATGTGGAAGCTGCCCGTGCCGGCGTGGCCACTTCGCAACTGACATATGACAGCAAGAAGGAGCTTTATGCCAGAAGGTGATTTCCGAGTTTGACTTAAAGACTTCCTACAACAGCCTGCTGACAGCGAAAGCCCAGTTGGCCCAAGCCGAGGCGCAGCAGGTGAATGCCGCCAATAACCTCTCTTATACAGAAGTGAAGAGTCCGGCAGATGGAATGGTAGGTACGCTCCTTATAGGGTGGGGACGTTGGTCAGCGCCAGTTTGCCCAAACAACTGACGACCGTATCCGATAATTCTAATATGTATGTCTATTTCTCCATGACAGAGAATCAGTTGCTTGACCTCACCCGCCGCTACGGTCCAAGGATAAGGCGCTGGCAGAGATGGACTCTATCGAATTACAGCTCAATGACCGTTCTGTCTATCCGCAAGAAGGTAAGATAGAAACTATCAGTGGTGTAATTGATACCTCTACGGGTACAGTCAGTCTGCGTGCCGTGTTCCCCAATAAAGAGGGATTGCTGACCAGTGGCGGTTCGGGCAACGTCATCATCCCGGTACGGAAAGAGAACTGCATCGTTGTTCCCCAGAGTGCCACTTACGAAGTGCAGGACAAGGTCTATGTATATAAGGTAGTTGACGGCAAGGCGCAATCAGTTCCCGTGCAAGTGACCCGTGTGAACGGAGGTCAGGAATATATCGTAGAGAGCGGCTTGAAAGTGGGGGACACAATTGTGGCCGAAGGCGTGGGTTTGCTGCGTGAAGGTACCTCCGTCCAACCCAAAACGAATGAATGATAATTTTTAACCGATAGAATATGAACCTCAGAACTTTTATAGAACGCCCCGTTTTTTCGGCAGTCATCTCCATTACGATTGTCATTCTGGGCATCATCGGATTGTTCACCTTGCCCGTTGAGCAATATCCCGACATTGCGCCGCCCACCATCATGGTGAGCACCACTTACTATGGTGCCAGTGCGGAAACCCTTCAGAAAAGTGTTATCGCTCCGTTGGAAGAGGCCATCAACGGTGTGGAGGACATGACTTACATGACTTCTACCGCCAGCAATGCAGGGTCGGTTTCCATTACTGTTTACTTCAAGCAGGGTACAGACCCGGACATGGCGGCGGTCAATGTGCAGAACCGTGTGTCCAAAGCCACGGGGCAGCTTCCTGCCGAAGTAACCCAGGTGGGTGTCACCACCAGCAAGCGGCAGACCAGTATCTTGCAGATGTTCTCTTTATATAGCCCTGATGACAGCTATGACGAAAACTTCTTGCCAACTATATCAGTATCAACCTGAAGCCGCAGATTCTCCGTATCTCCGGTGTGGGCGATATGATGATTATGGGTGGTGACTACAGTATGCGTATCTGGATGAAACCGGATGTCATGGCGCAGTACAAGCTGATACCTTCGGATGTGACGGCTGTGCTGGCCGAGCAGAATATCGAATCGGCTACCGGGTCGTTCGGTGAGAACTCGGATGAGACGTATCAATATACCATGAAATATACGGGACGCCTCATTACTCCTGAAGAGTTCGGCGACATCGTCATCCGTTCTACCGAAGACGGCGAGGTGCTGAAACTGAAGGATATCGCCGATATAGAGCTGGGTAAGGACAGTTATGCCTACAAAGGTACCAATGGATGGACATCCCGGTACTCTCCTGCATGGTGTTCCAGACCGCGGGCTCCAATGCCACGGAAGTGAACCGGCAGATTGACCGGCTCCTTGAAGAAGCACGCAAGGACTTGCCGAAAGGCGTGGAGCTTACCCAGATGATGTCCAGCAACGATTTCCTCTTCGCCTCTATCCACGAAGTGGTGAAAACGCTGATTGAGGCTATTATCCTGGTTATCCTGGTGGTTTATGTCTTTTTGCAAGACATCCGCTCTACGCTGATTCCGCTGGTAGGTATCGTTGTTTCACTGATTGGTACGTTTGCTTTCATGTCCGTTGCCGGATTCAGTATCAATCTGATTACGCTGTTTGCGCTGGTATTGGTGATTGGTACGGTGGTGGATGACGCCATTGTCGTGGTGGAGGCGGTGCAGGCACGGTTTGATGTGGGCTATAAGTCCTCCTACATGGCAAGTATCGATGCGATGAAGGGCATCAGCAACGCGGTTATCACTTCTTCACTGGTGTTTATGGCGGTGTTTATTCCGGTATCGTTCATGGGAGGGACTTCCGGTACGTTCTATACCCAGTTTGGGCTGACGATGGCGGTGGCCGTTGGCATTTCGGCGATTAATGCGTTGACACTCAGTCCCGCACTTTGTGCCTTGCTGCTGAAGCCTTATATCAATGAGGACGGAACGGAGAAGAATAATTTTGCTTCGCGCTTCCGCAAGGCATTCAACACGGCTTTCGAGGCGGTGGTCGAGAAGTATAAGAAGATAGTGCTGCTGTTCATCAAGCGCCGCTGGCTGGGTTGGTCGTTGCTGGCACTTTCGGTAGTGCTGCTGGTATTCCTGATGAATACCACCAAGACCGGACTGGTGCCCGACGAGGACCAAGGAACGTTGTTTGTCAACGTTAGCACCGCTCCGGGTAGCTCGCTCAAGACGACAAATGACATTATAGACCGCGTGGAGAAGCGTCTGGAAGACCTTCCTCAGAAATTGCACTTGCAGAAAGTTGCCGGTTATGGTCTGCTGTCCGGGCAGGGAAATTCTTTCGGTATGATTATCGTGAAGCTGAAACCTTGGGACGAGCGTACGGCAAAGGAAGACCAGGTGCAGGCAGTCGTCAACCAGATATACGCTCGCACGGCGGATATTAAGGATGCTACAGTCTTTGCCATTGCTCCGGGTATGATTCCGGGCTATGGTATGGGTAATGCGCTGGACTTGAATGTGCAGGACAAGCAGGGAGGGGATATGAACACCTTCTTCCAGACCACCCAGCAGTATCTGGCGGCACTGAACCAGCGTCCGGAAATTTCGATGGCATACTCCACGTTCGATGTACGCTATCCGCAGTGGACCGTCGAGGTGGATGCTTCCAAGTGCAAACGTGCCGGGATTACTCCCGACCAGGTGTTGTCCACACTGTCGGGCTATTATGGCGGGCAATATGTCTCCAACTTCAACCGTTTCTCCAAAGTTTACAAGGTAATGATTCAGGCCGACCCGAAGTTCCGTTTGGATGAGGCTTCACTGAACAATGCCTTTGTGCGCATGTCCAACGGTGAGATGGCTCCGTTGAGCCAGTTCGTTACGCTGACCCGTTCCTACGGTGCCGAGTCCTTGAGCCGCTTCAACATGTTCAACTCCATTGCCGTGAATGCCATGCCTGCTGAGGGATACAGTACCGGTGACGCCATCCGTGCCGTACAAGAAACGGCGGAGATAGCCTTGCCGAAGGGATATGGCTATGACTTTGGTGGCATCACCCGCGAGGAAAGCCAGCAGAGTGGTACTACAGTCATCATCTTCGGTATCTGTATCTTGATGATTTACTTGATTCTGAGTGCGCTTTACGAGAGCTTTCTGATTCCGTTTGCCGTTATCCTGGCCGTTCCTGCGGGCCTGATGGGGTCGTTCCTTTTTGCCAGGATAGCCGGGTTGGAGAATAATATCTATTTACAGACGGGACTTATCATGCTGATAGGTCTGTTGGCAAAGACCGCTATTCTGTTGACGGAGTATGCCGCCGAGCGCCGTAAAGCGGGAATGGGGCTGATTGCTTCTGCCGTCAGTGCGGCAAAGGCGCGTTTCCGTCCCATCCTGATGACGGTACTGACGATGATTTTCGGCCTTTTCCCCTTGGTGGTTGCCACGGGTGTCGGAGCCAACGGTAACCGTTCATTGGGTACGGGTGTTGTCGGTGGTATGTTCATCGGCACATTGGCGCTGCTGTTCATTGTTCCTGTCTTGTTCATCAGTTTCCAGTGGTTGCAGGAGCGGCTTCGTCCTGCCCAATCCGTCCCGACGAGCGACTGGCAGATTGAGGAAGAGATGAAAGTAAGCCGGAAGGAGATAGAAGAATCACATTAGTACATTATCGCGTAACTAACATAAAAAAATAATGAAGAAACAATTCATATTATTAGCTGTCGCCGGCTTGGTACTGACCGGTTGCGGCATCTATACCAAATACCAGCGCCCGGAGGACATCACGACCGATGGACTTTATGGACACGATTTGGACGGGCAAAGTCTGGATAGCCTGAGTCTGTTTGTGGCATCAGACACTGCTCCATCGCTTCCCTTTCCTGGCGCGAGCTTTTTACGGACCCACAATTACAGTCGCTCATCGAGCAAGCCTTGCAAGGCAACACCGACCTGCTTTCCGCCCGGCAACGTATCAAGGAGGCGGAAGCCACGCTGATGTCGGCCAAACTTTCGTACCTGCCTTCGTTTATGCTCACTCCGCAGGGTGGCGTCAGCAGTTTCGACAATTCCAAAGGCTCGTGGACCTATTCCGGCATTGCCTCGGCAAGTTGGGAAGTCGATATTTTTGGTAAGTTGACCAATGCCAAACGCCGTTCCAAAGCGCTCTACCTTCAAAGCTTGGAGTACGAACAAGCCGTCAGCACTTCGCTGATAGCTAATGTGGCCAATCTGTACTACACCTTGCTGATGCTCGACGAGCAATACCGCATTTCCGAAGAAACAGCCGCCAGTTGGCGCGAAAGTGTACGCACCATGCGAGCATGATGGCTGCAGGTATGACGAACGAGGCGAGTGTCTCGCAATCCGAAGCAACTGTCGTCAGGTGGAAGCTTCGCTGCTCGACCTCCGGCAGCAGGTAAAGGAAGTGGAGAACAGTCTCTCCATTCTGTTGGGCGATGTTCCGGGCACCATTGAGCGTGGCCGGTTGGCGGGGCAGGAGTTCCCGCAGGAACTTGCGGTGGGCGTACCTCTGCAATTGCTTTCCCGCGTCCCGATGTGAAAAGTGCCGAACTCTCGCTGGCATCCGCTTTCTACAGCATCAATGCCGCCCGTTCTGCTTTCTACCCCTCCATCACCCTGAGCGGTACAGCTGGCTGGACCAACTCGGCAGGAAGCATGATTGTCAATCCAGGAAAACTACTCTTCTCCGCCATCGGTTCGCTGACACAACCCTTGTTCAACAAAGGGCTGAACGTGGCACAGCTCAAGATAGCCAAAGCACAGCAGGAAGAAGCCAGGCTCGCTTTTCAGCAAGCTTTGCTCAATGCCGGTAGCGAAGTGAACAATGCTCTGACCCAAGTGCAGGTAGCCCGTGGAAAGACGGAGCTCCGCGCAAGGCAGATAACTTCACTGGAAACTACCGTCCGCAGCACCCGGTTACTGATGCAACACGGCACCTCCACCTATTTGGAAGTGCTCACTGCCCAGCAGGGGCTACTCTCTGCCCAACTGACACAGGTAGCCGACCGCTTTGATGAAATACAAGGTATCATCAACCTCTATCAAGCCCTCGGTGGAGGGCGGGAGTAAAATATACTCTTTCTCATCTTCATTCTCTCGCCCCTCTATCAATCCGGCATTTCCTTTTTTTGTGGGAATCCGATGGTAGAGGGGCTTTCATATAAGCGGGCTATGGCAAAAAAACTACGGTTTCTTGCCGTCAAACCGGGACAAACTTTATAACTTTGCGGCATACGACATAAAAATCTATCTATTATGAACTGCAAATCCTTGTTTTTTCTGGTTGTTTTTTCCCTGACCCTTATATCAGGGGTGTTTGCTCAAAAGAAAGTTTCTATTCTTGGCGATTCCTATTCCACTTTTTACGGTCATGTCTCTCCTGCCGCCAATCTCTGCTGGTATGGAGTTCCCGGCGAAAAGAAAGAGAATGATGTGACAAAGGTGGAGGAAACCTGGTGGTACCGTTTCATCCATGAGCACGGCTTTCAGTTGGAACGCAACAATTCCTATTCCGGCTCCACCGTCTGTCATACCGGTTACGAGAAAGCCGATTACTCCGACCGTTCTTTTATCACCCGTATTCACAACCTCGGCACCCCCGACATAATCCTTGTTTTTGGCGGTACCAATGACAGTTGGGCAGGTGCTCCCATTGGCGCATACCAATATGATGGCTGGACGAAAGCCGATTTGTATAGCTTCCGTCCTGCCTTTTGCTATCTGCTTGCATCTCTCAAGCAGCTCTATCCTGCGGCCAGGATTTATAATATTACCAATCTGAATTATCCGAAGAGGTAACTGATTCCATGGATGAAATTTGCCGGCACTATGGCATCGAGAATATTCGTTTGCACGACATTGATAAACAATGGGGGCATCCTTCTGTGCAAGGAATGCAGAGTATCGATGCTCAGGTTTGGGAGTCTGTCTCCCCGATATTGGAGGCTTCTGTTTCTTTGCCTGCCAAGAACTAAGGACAGACTCATTGGGAGTTATCCTTTTCTATCCTAAATGCTTAATTCCTTCCACCTGCCGTTATTCTTTTCCTTTCTTACCACAGCTGTGGAAGAAGAATAGGCAGTGGAAAGAAAGTAAAATCCTTGTGGCAAGAAAAATAATTAGTACCTTTACTGCCAGCTTCTGCCGATTTCGAGAACATTTCTTCCCCAAGTTTGCTGCAAGTTTCCCTCAATTCTCTATAAACCATTAATTTAAATTATTTTATGAGTGCTTATTATGACCTTTATGAAACGCCCGTCCCCGAAGGCGAGGAACCGAAGTCGCTGCATGCCCGTGTCTGTTCCAAGGGAACCATTTCTGGTAAAGAGTTTATGGAACGGGTTTTTCGTGAAGAACATATGCCCCACGCCATGGTTGTGGGTATTGTGCAAGCCATCACCACTACGCTTGGAGACTGGCTGGCAAAGGCTATACGGTAGAGATAGAGGGACTTGGCTTCTTCAGCACCACGCTGAAGTGTACCCATCCGGTGATGAATAAGAAAGAAGTACGTGCGGAGTCGGTCAAGATGTCCACGGTGAAATTCCGTCCCGGCATCGAATTCAAACGTTATGTGGCAGGTAAGATGGAGTTGGAACGTGCGGATAAACGCTTTTTCCCGGATAAACCGAAAGCAATGGGCGACATGGTTGCCCGTGAAAAAAGCATGATGGACTTTCTGGAGGCTAATGTCTGTATTACTCGTGCAGAATATTCCCGCCTTGTCCATGTCACCGCCCGCCGTGCTTCGAGGGATTTGCAGACATTTATCGATTCCGGCGTGATTCGCAAGCGTTGGTGCCGGCCGTTCTGTGATCTATGTCAAGGGGTGAACTTAGTATATTCCGATGCGCGCGCGTATATATATAATGTGTCCCTTTCCTTCCTGCCTTCCTTTCCCTTTAAAAAAATATGCTTTTAAAACATATCTATCAATCAGCTAGTTATGAAAAAGTTCACGTAAACCCTCAAAAAAAGCTTGTATATATTTTGCAG
>ENA-OQDW01001003-OQDW01001003.1-human-gut-metagenome-genome-assembly--contig:-NODE-1003-length-10838-cov-3.014938_pt1 | contig 10838 bp, 11 predicted proteins | sample MGYA00242784_ERZ504613 | MGnify/ENA primary metagenome ERZ504613 (study PRJEB26092, sample SAMD00036330) | human gut metagenome | host: Homo sapiens | study: EMG produced TPA metagenomics assembly of... | reverse complement strand
TAGAAAGGGTTCACCCGTCTCATAAAACGTCCCATGGCAGAATACCAGGCGCAAAAGGCGTTTAAGTGTCCTGATGAACAGCACCAGTTGATGCGTTTTTTCCGGAAAGTGAATAATGCTTTGCCCTTTGAAGGAAATGCGGTGGAAGTCTTTACGGATGGGTACTCCATGCTGTATTCATTGATGAAAGAGGTCAGTAAGGCAAAGCACCATATCCATTTGCAGTTCTATATTTTTGAGGATGATCCGGTAGGCAGGTTGCTGCGCGATTTGTTGATAGATAAAGCACGTCAGGGGGTGGAAGTGCGTCTGCTGTATGACGATGTGGGCTGCTGGAAAGTTTCCCCATGCTTTTTTTGATGAAATGCGGGGGGCGGGTATCGAAGCACGCAGTTTCTTGAAAGTCCGTTTCCCTTTATTTACCAGTAAGGTAAATTATCGTAATCACCGTAAAATAGTCGTAATCGACGGCTGTGTGGCTTATACGGGAGGAATGAACATAGCTTTACGTTACATGAAAGGCTTTCCATGGGGAATATGGCGGGATACTCACATTAAGATAGAGGGAAAGGCGGTATATGGCTTGCAGACTGCTTTTCTGACCGATTGGTATGTGGTAGACCGTACTCTTATAACTTCCTCCCGCTATTTCCCCGAAGTTGGAATCTTTGGAAAGGCTCTGATACAGATTGTTACCTCCGATCCCGTGGGCGCATGGCGGGATATCATGCAGGGGCTGCTGATCGCTATCAGTAGTTCTCGGAAATATTTTTATATACAAACCCCTTACCTGTTGCCTACCGAACCTATTCTGATGGCATTGAAAACGGCAGCTTGGCAGGTGTGGATGTTCGCATTATGATACCGGCGCGTGCCGATACATGGATTACGCATTTAGGTTCGTTGTCCTATCTGGACGATATCATGCGTGCAGGGGTCAGGATTTACCTTTATCAGAAAGGTTTTTTACATTCCAAGTTGATGGTCAGTGATGATATCCTCTCCACGGTAGGCTCCACCAATATGGATTTCCGCAGCTTTGAGCATAATTTTGAAGTGAATGCATTTATGTATGATCCGGCTTCGGCACTGATGCTGAAAGGCATCTTTCTGCAAGATCAGAAGGACGCCATCCTGCTACAGAGAAAAACATGGATGAAGCGTCCTTGGTATCAAAAAGCGCAAGAATCTATTGTCCGTCTGCTGGCACCATTGCTCTGAAGAACGAGAAATTCACACTGCCATATACACGGCGCTCGATAAAATGGGGATCATCTTCAAAATGATTCTCTTTCCCATGTTCCAGCACCAGCAGTCCGTCTTCCTTTAAAATCCCACTTTCGAAAATACGGGCGGGGATGCTTTCCAGATCCTTCAAAGCGTATGGAGGATCGGCAAGATGAAATCAAACTGTTCGCTGCATTTGTCTATGAATTTAAAGACGTCCGTGCGGATCGGAAAACATTTGTCGGTCTTTACCTCGCGCATTATCTTTGCGATGAAAGAAAGGTGCTGGGGGTCTTTCTCTACTGAGATAACCCGGTCGCAACCGCGTGAAACCAGTTCTATACTGATACTACCCGTACCGGCAAAAAGGTCTAAGGCTGTAACTCCGTCCTCGAAGTCAAAATAATTGTTATTTAATACATTGAAAAGGTTCTCTTTGGCAAAATCCGTTGTGGGACGTGCTTTGAACGTATGAGCACGTCGAAACGGCGTCGTTTGTATATACCGCTGATTACTCGCATAATAATAAGGTTTGCATGTCAAAAGGTATCTCTTCTATTTTACTTATCTCGGAGCGGTTGAATTCCGCTTTAGGGTTGATGATGAATACTTGGCGTAAATAGTTGCGTAATTCTTTCATTAATTCTTCTTTATCCTCTAATTTTCCTGTCAAGTGCAGTTCGTCTCTTTCCTGATTATAATTTAATTGTTGCCATATATATAATAGGTAATACACACGGTCTGTGGTTTGTTTGCATGGAAATGAGTTGATCAGTAATAAGTTGCCCTTGTCAAAACAAAAAACTTCCATTTGTTGCTCGCGTATGTGTGTATATAGTTTCCGACTGTTGCCCAACCGACTTTTCCGGGCGAAATATTCAGTCAGTGGCTGGCGGTGGAAAAGAAACGAGCTGTAGGAAAATGTTCGGTCAGTAATAAATGCGTATGTTTGTCCATAGCGAAAAGTATCACCACATTACTTTTTCCTAAAACATTGCAAAGTACAATCTCGTTATTTCCTTTAGAAAAATTATGATAGAAAATAGTATCTGTTTGTTCGTCTTCGAATAGTTCCAAAGGAATAGGTGTGAAGCGGGGTGAATCATACAGTATGTTGACTTTTTTGTACGGGTGTTTTGAAATTTCTGTTTTAGTCAACATTTTCTTTAGATTAACCGTTACGGAGTGTCCGGCATTGACAGGATACGGAACAAAGCAGAAATCATTATCTGTCAGTGGGTTATAGATAGAAAAAGAAAATCCATCCGCACTGAGGCGGATGGATAATGTATATTGTTCCGATTTTGTAAAATCGATATGTTCAGTCATTCTTATTCCCAGTTACCTGCGTTATTGTTAGGCTGTTCGATATCACCCACTCTTAAACCGCAATATTTACCCAGTTTGGTTTGAAGGTCTTTAAGGTTAGCTAATTCTTGTGCATTCAAACCACCCAAATATGTTTCATAGGGAGTTTGAGCTTGGAATAAATGCAAAGGAGCACCTGATTTTGTCGTATCGTTGCGGATAGCCATTTCAAACTGTGTACCGTTTCCGAAAGGAACATATCTCAGAGAGTCTGCATTGAATCCCGGAGCGTAGATGGTATCTGTTACGGCAACCCATAAAGTATCACGTTTGAAGTTCATCAAACCTTCTTTCTCAACTTCTTTCCAGTTACCTGTTTTTTTGGCTTTGTTGATAATTGCCATAGCTTTCTTTTCAGTCATGCCGGCTTCCAGCTGTGTATCAGACAAAACTCCTTCTTTCTTTACAAACGGAAGTTTTGCGGTTTTGACGAAATCAATCAAGGTGTCGAAACTTGCAGTGTATTGTCCGTTGTGCAGATTACGGTATTCCAACTGCGCCTTACGGATGTCAATCAATCGTGCAACAACTTGTTTCTCTCTAGCTTTTTTAGCATTATCGAAGTTGATCGGTCCCATGATACTGCCATAGCAAACGTATATCAAACCGATAACGCAAGCAGCCAATACAATATTAATAACTGTTTTCATGATAAATATGTTGTTTTTTTTAGTTTATATTCGCATCGCAAAAATAAAACAAATAAATCTAATAACGCACAATTCAAGGAACTTTTTATTACGCAATTATGATTAATAGTTATTTAGTGCAGCAAATTAAGGGAAATTTTCTATATAAACCAACTTTAGAGCAAGAAAAAGCTGTTAATTTTTTAGCAGATTTTCTCTTTTCCCGCCAATCGGACTCGGTTTTTCTCTTAAAGGGATATGCCGGAACGGGTAAAACATCTCTTATCGGGGCATTGGTAAAGACCTTGGACCAGTTACAGCAAAAGTGTGTCTTGCTTGCTCCGACAGGCAGGGCGGCCAAAGTTTTTCGCATTATGCACAGCATCCGGCCTATACGATTCATAAGAAAATTTACCGCCAGCGTAACTTTTCGAATGATCTGGACAACTTTTCTTTGGATGATAACCTGCATCAGCATACTTTGTTTATTGTGGATGAGGCGTCGATGATCGCCAATGACGGATTGTCGGGGGCGGTCTTTGGTACAGGCCGTTTGTTGGATGATCTGATTCAATATGTATATAGCGGGACAGGTTGCCGCCTGATGTTGATAGGGGATACGGCGCAGCTTCCTCCGGTAGGAGAGGAGGAGAGTCCGGCTCTTTCGGCCGACAGGTTGCGCGGGTATGGTATGGAAGTATATGAGGCACAGCTCACCGAGGTAGTCCGCCAGATGCATGACTCGGGCATTCTTTGGAATGCGACGGAACTGCGACGTTACATTTCCGAGGAGGACTTTTTTACTTTGCCTTCTGTCCGTGTGGAAGGGTTTCCGGATATCCGGACCGTTTCCGGTAGCGAGTTGATCGAGGTGATTAATGATTGTTACGGCCAGACGGGTATGGATGAAACGATTGTGGTTTGTCGTTCCAATAAGCGGGCGAATATATATAATAGAGGTATAAGGAACACTATTCTGTATCGTGAGGATGAACTGAACAGCGGCGACCTGCTGATGGTGGCGAAGAACAATTATTTTTGGACGGAGGGCTGCAAGGAGATGGATTTCATAGCCAATGGCGACATAGCGGTGGTGCGCAGGGTGCGCCGTACGCGCGAGGCGTACGGCTTTCGTTTTGCCGATGTGGTGCTGGCTTTTCCCGACTATGATGATATGGAACTGGAGGTAAAACTGTTGTTGGATACCTTGCACACCGACACGCCTGCATTGCCCAAGGAATTGAACGACAAACTGTTTTATTCGGTATTGGAGGATTATGCCGATATTGCCGTGAAGCGTGAGCGGATGAAGAAAATGAAGGCTGACCCTCATTACAATGCTCTGCAAGTGAAATATGCGTATGCTGTTACTTGCCACAAAGCACAGGGTGGCCAGTGGAAACGGGTCTTTTTGGATCAGGGATATATGACGGAGGATATGCTGACTCCGGATTATTTCCGTTGGCTGTATACGGCTTTCACTCGTGCTACGGAAATCTTGTATTTGGTGAACTGGCCGAAGGAGCAGATGGAATGAGCGGAAGTGAGATAAAAAATGGTTAAAATACTTGCTTTGTATTTTCTATTTATTTTCCTTTGCATAAAAAAGCACAACACTGTTTAACGCTAATTAAATTAGTCTTATGAATTCTGTGCAAAGGACGCTTGCTGTGTGTCATTTGATGCTATTTCTCTGGTTTAATATGTCGGCCCATGATGGATGTATGGGTCTTGATTCTGTATGTATGCCAAGGCAATCCGGACAACCCCGTCTTTCCTCTTCTGAGATGGGTGGCAATGAGGACCGGAAATCTGTTGTCTTGTTAAAAACCAACATGCTTTATGATGCGGTTGCCGTGCCCAATATCGGGCTGGAGGTATCTTTGGGATCCGGCTGGTCTGTGGGAGCTGACTGGATGTATGCCTGGTGGAGCCGGAATACCTCTCACCGCTTTTGGCGTGTATATGGCGGTGATGTGGAGGTGCGCCGCTGGTTCTCCCCCCGTCGTACATCTCGTTCGCTGATGTGTGGACATCATGTGGGGGTATACGGCAGATGCTGACCTATGATGTGGAATGGGGCGGCCGCGGCTATATGGGAGACCGCTGGAGCTGGGCGGCAGGCGTGTCCTACGGGTATTCACTGCCTGTGGGGCGTCATTTCAATATCGACTTCACATTGGGAGTGGGCTATCTGCAAGGCGATTATATGAAATATCGTCCTGAGGACGACTGCTATGTGTGGGATTCCACCCACCGTAAGGAATGGTTCGGCCCCACCCGGGCGGAAGTGTCGCTGGTGTGGTACATCGGTGGACGCAGCGTGCGGAAAGGAGGTGATCGATGAAATACCTTATTATAATGGTGGCATGTATGCTGGGGATATGTTCGTGCGATCACAAGGAACTGTGCATGAACCATTCGCACATGGTGGACGTGGATGTGGTGTTCGACTGGAGCCATGCGCCCGATGCCGATCCTGTAGCCATGGTGGTGCAGTTCTTCCGGGTGGAGGATGGCAGGCAATGCTACCGGTGCGAATTCTCTCCGGCCCGTAAGGGAGAGACCGGACGCGGTCTGATAAAGGAGGAAAGGTGCGTGTTCCCGCAGGCGAGTACAAAATTTTGTTTCACAATAACGACATAGAGAGAATGGACGAGCGTGGAGATACTTATGCCGGCTACGAGATTGTGTCGTTGGAGCAGTCGCTTCTGGAACCGATGGATCGTGGGGCGCTGGGAGCGCCGCCCCGGCCGGGAGATACCGGTGAAGCCCCTGTGCGTGGAACTGTGGGCGATGTGTGGGGCGGACGGTGCGAATACCTGGAGGTGCAGGCGGGCGTGTCCGGACAGTCGGTTACCCTGTCTCCGGCACGTATGGCGGTGGAATGCACGGTGGAGTTGCGCAATGTCAAGAATATGTCCGATGCGGTGGGCGTCAGTGCGGCGTTGACCGGCATGGCGGAAGGACTCCGCCTGGCGGACAATGCGCCTTCGGGAATGTCGGCTACCGTTCCGTTTGCGTTGCGTCGCACGGACGATCACACGCTGGAGGCCCGTTTCCAAGTGTTCGGCCATTGCCCGGTGCAGACGGGGCAACACTTTCTGTCCGTTTATACTTCCGGCAAGACATATTACGATTTTGATGTGACCGATCAGATACATGTGGGTGAAGACGCTTCCTATGCTGGACCCATCCATATTGTGATAGATGCCGAAATTAATCTTCCTTCGGGCGGTGGAGAAGGAATGTCCCCGTCCATCTCGGGTTGGGAGGAGATAACGATAGAGCTTGGAATGAATTAAAGCAAAACAATAAACAAAAAAACAACAGATTATGAGCAAAAAGATTAAATTAGCAGGAATGGTTGTGATGCTCTCCATGACATTTGTCTCTTGTTCAAACGACGAGTTGAAAGAGGCTTATCAGGGCGAGAAGATTACGTTTACTACCAAGGTGGGGGCATCACGTGCTCAGGTGATAAACGGAGTGGCCGATTTGGAAAGTTTTCGTGTGCATGCCGAAACGGATCCGAAAGGTGAAAATCCATTTATAGACCATAAATTGGCAATAAAAGCAAGTGAAGATAATTCAACAGGTATATATAAATTGGAACAGGAAATTATGTGGCCTGACGATGCAGAGGAAATAGAATTCTGGGCCTATGGACCTGAAGGGGTTGGAAAACCTACGCATGATGGTGGTACTTTGCATTTTTCACACTTTTCTCCCGATAAAGAGCCCTCTAATCAGAAGGATTTAGTTGTGCATATACAAAGTCTAAAAAAACGAGTGGAGCAGTGCCGTTGAATTTTCATCATGCGTTGTCGCAAGTGGAAGTAAGAGCTAAATGTGGAGATGGTAACAAGCATGTGAAAATAAAAAGCGCCTGGATTGCAAACTTGAACAGTGAAGGTAATTTGTGGTATGATTCAAAAGCATCGGAAAACAATTACATGAGCTGGAAATTTGACAACAACCCCTCAAAGCAGTTTTATGGCGAATCATTTTCAGATGCGATACAATTATCAGATACTTACCAAGGATTGCTGGCTGAGTATACCAATGAAAAAAAAGAAGCGAAAAAAGGAAATAGCCTGATGATGCTTCCACAGAATATTGTAACATTGAATGAGAATATGGACAATAAGGGGGTCTATATAGTAATGTTATGCCGTATAGAGTCACATCATAAAGGATCATATATTGATCATGGCACTGCTGGTGATGCTTTTGTTCAGGATGCCGACGACAAGTCATTTCATCATCATCAGTTATATCCCCAGCCTAAAAATGGTGGATATGATGAAGACGCATACGGATATACTTGTGTTCCTATTACAGCACCAGAGGGTAAATGGGAATCAGGCAAGAAATACATTTATAAGCTTGATTTCTTTTATAATGGCAGTGGCGGTGGTATTCTTCCTCCTACAGATCCTGGATTACCGGATGGAGGGAAGAAACCCCAGGTATTGATCCGGGTCATCCGGTAGTACAAGAGCCAATTTCCTTTACTGTAGAGGTAGAAGGATGGACAGAGGCAGAAGATGTTGAACAACCATCCATGAAATAAGAATACCAACAACAAGAACCAACATAACAGACCATGATGAGAACTTTCTCTATATTTCGTCCGGCATCCTTCCGCACAGTCGGTGGGTGGATATGCGCTGCCGCTTGTGTCCTGTCGTCCTGCGTGGACGATACGTTTGACAAGCACAGGCAGGGAATATCCCTTACCTGACGTTCGAGGTGGAAGTGCCGGTCGGTTGGACCGGCGGACAGGCAGCACGTTCCGCCGCAGGGCAAAGCGATATCAGCATCAAGCGAATGACCCGTTCCGATGGAGGAAAGCCATTGTATCTTGTTACTGAAATTTCGGAAGCCGCCGCTGATACGGCGCTTCGGCGTAATAAGTCGTGGCACTCCGGTGGATACTCGGAATTTTCCTGGCACTTTCGGCCTTTTCGCTTCGGAATCGGGGGCGCGTCATGGACGGAAGGCGGTACGGAAAAGACTTCTTATGAAAATATGGAGGTGAAGAAAGGCACTAACGGTGTATGGATGCCGCAGACTGAAACATTGTGGCAGTGGCCCGGCAAAGGCCAAATAGACTTTTATGCCTACTCTCCCCGGATAGGTGAATCATCACCCGTCCTTCCTCCGGCAGAAGAGCCGGCTGACGGAGGAGATGAGAATGCGCCGGCCGGTGAACAGGAACTTTCCTTCTCTTATTCTGTAGGGGAGGACAATAAACCTGTATTGGCTTATACAGTGCCCAGTGACGTAACGAAGCAGATTGACCTGATGACCGCACATCATACCTATGCGGGGGACGGTTCTGAATGTGCGCATTTGACATTCAGCCACGCACTGACCGCTGTCACCATAAAGACCGGTGCCGAGATGTTGAAAGGCACTATAAAGAGCGTCACCATTTCAGGCGTTTATGGTGAAGGAACATATCAGATAGGAGCTGACGGTTGGACTATTCCCCAAAAAGCTGAAAAGAGAGATTTTGTTGTGACATTGGGTAATGACAGTAAACCGGACGCAACCAATGAAGAACCGGACACGGATACAGGAAAAGGGAGTGGTATGTATCAGGACAAAGATACGCCGATTGTGAAGGACGAGTATACTTTCATGATGATTCCCCAGAAATTAGAAGGGGCTAAACTGACCGTGGTGTTTACTGATGAATTCTCCAAAACCGAGTGGACTTTGACTGCCGACCTTACAGGAGAATGGCCTATGGGTAAAATGGTTACCTATTCTATTAATTCCACAGGAATAGTGGTGAAGCCGGTGGTTACTTGGAAGATAAACAGGGATGTTTTGCCGAATGGAGGATTTAAAGAAGCTGATGATCCTTGAATCCTAATGAATCAGTCTATGGTGAGGAAATGACAAATGAAGAAAAGAATGCTTATTTTCCTGTCAGCGGATATTTGTCAGGTGTGGAAATAAGCGCATCTGTGCAGGTGATACGAGAGAGTACGGGAAATGAAGTAACAGTACCTGGACTTGAATCTTTTTCTATAGAGTATTCAGTTGATGAACAACAAACTTGGACGAAGGGAAATTGGATTTCTGCATCTTCGGAAGAAGTTCGGTCCAATAGGACTGATTCGTATAAAAAAGGGGCTATTCATTTGTCTCCGCAGCCGATCTTTCAAACTTTTAATCAAAAATTTAATTTGATAGAAAAGGGCACTAAGGAGGTATATTATGATTTGGTGGAGAATTCTCTTTTTCCAGACCAGAAGGAAAGTGCCAATTGTTATATTGTGAATTCTTCTGGTTATTATAAATTTCCAGCTTATTATGGTAATACTTATCGAAATGATGCCAATAATGAAAGGGCTTATACTTATATGCCTAGTGACAAGCATAAAGAAGAAGATCCAAATGTACAAGGTTTTATTCTTAAAAATTTTAAGAATCATAACAATCAAAATGTAACAAGTGGGAAAATTGATAATGTAAAAGATGCTGTAATTGTATGGCAGGATAGTCCAGATCTTGTGGCTGATGTTAAATTGATAGAACAAAACGGCGAACAATGGGTCGGTTTTTACATAGGTAAAGAAACTATAAACCAAGGTAATGCTGTGATTGCCGTGCGCGATGATAGCAGTAATATTTTATGGAGTTGGCATATATGGGTTACTTCTAGTGATTGGAGCACCCCTCAGATGGCAAGCTCTGAAAATGAGGAAGGTCAAAATTTCTGGTTCGCACCTTGTAATCTAGGTTATTGCGATTCTCATGGTACGAATGAAGCAAGAAATATTTATGTGCGTTTTAAGGTGACTATGCCCGATGGTAGTTCACAAATAGTAAAAAACTTTGGAAGTGAATCAGCCGGAATACCTCAACCTGATGAGGGAGTATTTACCTTTGTTCAGCCGGAGATAGTAGCATCTATAGCTGGAGATAATACATATTATCAATGGGGACGTAAAGACCCGATGCTACCGGGGGTATATAATAGTGAAGTCATAGGAAACGGTGCTTATTCAGAAGAATTGGACATGTTAAATAAAATGTTTTATTCTACTAAGCAGTATAGATTTACTGCATCGGAAAGTGGCAGGCCTATAGGTGATGGTATCAAATATCCTAATGAGTTTTTTATACATAAACGCCCTCAATCTGATACTGATAATGGTGGTGTAGATAATCGTTTGCGACGTCATTGGCATGATGGTACCCAAGCCTATGATCAACAGACTATTATGAATTTTTGGAATTCACAGTTAAATCAAAATGGGATAAATGGCACAGACGAAGCACCTAATTTCCCTAATAATATATATGTTTTTAAAACAATATACGATCCGTCTCCAGCCGGGTACAAGATTCCGCCTCCTACTGCTTTCTCTGCATTCTCGAAAAAATATGGAGGCCATGATAAGATAGGTATAGCAGATTTGCATGGTGAATTGAAAACAGAGGAGGTAGATGGTAGAACGATACTTTGGAAGATAAAAGATGCTAATAAAAAAGAATTTGAGTTTCCTGCTACAGGATTAAGAGATATGGGAATAAGGGAACGTAAAGTGGAGGCAGGAACATGGCCGGCTCATTCCAAATTGACGTTTATCG
>ENA-OQDW01001002-OQDW01001002.1-human-gut-metagenome-genome-assembly--contig:-NODE-1002-length-10844-cov-1.713446_pt1 | contig 10844 bp, 18 predicted proteins | sample MGYA00242784_ERZ504613 | MGnify/ENA primary metagenome ERZ504613 (study PRJEB26092, sample SAMD00036330) | human gut metagenome | host: Homo sapiens | study: EMG produced TPA metagenomics assembly of... | reverse complement strand
TCTCACAGCTTATTGAGAAATGAGCTGGAACCCGGCACAGATTCTGGGAAGTGACAGAGGTACACTTCAGAAGGGACATCCGGCAGACATTGTCATTGCAGACATTGATCACGAATATAAAATAGATAAAAATGAATTTGCTTCCAAAGGACGCAACACACCATTTGACGGATGGAAAGTAAAGGGAAAAATTCTCTATACAATCTGTGATGGAAAAGTTGTATACCAGAATGCATAAAAATACCATATCAATATTCAGGAGGAAAGACTCATGATCAACAAACTTATTGAAAACATTAAAAAAACAAACGCTCCTATCGTAGTAGGACTGGATCCGATGCTCAACTATATCCGCAGCATATTCAGAAGAAAGCTTTTTCTGAACTGGGGGAAACATTAGAGGGAGCAGCAGAAGCTATCTGGCAGTATAATAAAGGAATCGTTGATGCGATCAGCGATCTGATCCCTGCAGTGAAACCACAGATCGCAATGTATGAGCAGTTTGGTATTCCGGGCTTAATGGCATATAAGAACACCATTGATTATTGCAAAGAAAAAGGTCTGGTAGTTATTGGAGATATCAAACGAGGTGACATTGGTTCCACATCTGCTGCATATGCAGTCGGACATCTGGGTAAAGTTCAGGTGGGAAGTAACAGGATCGCAGGTTTTGACGAAGATTTTGCGACAATCAATCCATATATGGGATCTGACAGTGTCAACCCGTTTATCGATGTATGTAAAGAAGAGAACAAAGGGCTTTTTGTACTCGTAAAACATCCAATCCGTCCAGCGGAGAGTTTCAGGACAGAATCATTGACGGACGTCCGCTTTATGAGTGGGTTGGAGAGAAGGTTGCCCAGTGGGAGAATCACATATGGGAAATGAATACAGCTATGTAGGTGCTGTAGTAGGTGCAACCTATCCGGAAATGGGAAAAACTCTCCGTAAGATCATGCCGAAAACCTTCATCCTGGTACCGGGATATGGTGCACAGGGCGGAAAAGGTGCCGATCTTGTTCATTTCTTTAATGAAGACGGACTTGGTGCGATCGTCAACTCTTCCAGAGGAATCATTGCAGCTTACAAACAGGAAAAATATGCTTCCTTTGGTGAATTAAATTATGCAGATGCATCCCGCCAGGCGGTAAAAGATATGATCGAAGACATCAGTACTGCTTTAAACAATCGCTAGGAGGCATGAAATGAGCGAAAAGACAAGAGAAATCTGCACTGTTGTAAGTCAGGAGAGCATTGGTGCAGGCATTTACAGTATGTGGATCCAGACTGACAGAATCGCAGCAGATGCGAAACCAGGACAGTTTGTATCTCTTTATACAAATGATAAATCCAAAATTCTTCCCAGACCGATCAGTCTTTGTGAGATTGACAAAGAAAATGGCCGTCTTCATCTGGTTTACAGAGTGACCGGACAGGGAACCGGAACCGATGAATTTTCACAGATGAAAGCCGGAGATACCATTCCGGTACTGGGACCTCTGGGAAATGGTTTTCCTGTAGAGAAGGCTGAGGGGAAAAAAGTTTTCCTTATGGGTGGTGGAATCGGTGTTCCTCCGATCCTGGAACTTGCAAAGCAGATGAAATGTGAGAAAAAACAGATCATTGCAGGATACAGGGACTGTCATACGTTCCTCAGAGAGGAATTTGAGGCGGCGGGAACACTTTATATTGCCACAGAGGATGGCAGTGTGGGAACAAAAGGCAATGTTATGGATGCTATCAGAGAGAATGCTCTGGAAGCGGACGTGATCTATGCCTGCGGACCAACTCCGATGCTTCGTGCAATCAAGAAATATGCCGAAGAAAATGGGATTGAATGTTATATTTCCCTGGAGGAACGTATGGCATGCGGAATCGGTGCCTGCCTTGCCTGTGTGTGCAAATCCAGAGAAAAAGATGCACATAGCAATGTGAATAATAAGAGAATCTGCAAGGATGGCCCGGTATTTCTTTCTACGGAGGTGGAAATCTGATGGATATGAGTGTAAATATTGCCGGCGTAGAGTGGAAAAATCCGGTAACAGTGGCATCCGGAACCTTTGGTTCAGGAGCAGAATTTGCTGATTATGTAGATATTAATAAGCTGGGAGCAGTGACAACCAAGGGCGTAGCCAATGTCCCGTGGGCCGGAAATCCGACTCCGCGTGTGGCTGAAGTTTACGGAGGCATGATGAATGCGATTGGTCTGCAGAATCCTGGTATCGATCTTTTCTGTGAGAGGGATATTCCTTTTTTGAAACAGTATGATACAAAGATCATTGTAAATGTATGCGGTCATGCGCCGGAAGAATATCTGGCAGTGGTGGAACGTTTGGCAGATCAGCCAATTGATATGATGGAGATTAATATTTCCTGCCCGAATGTAAACGCAGGATTCCTTGCATTTGGTCAGGATGCACATCATGTAGAGGAACTTACCGCTCAGATCAAAAAGATTGCAAAACAGCCTGTGATCATGAAGTTAACACCGAATGTCACAGATATCACAGAGATTGCAAAAGGTGCGGAAGCAGGCGGTGCAGATGCGGTATCCCTGATCAATACACTGACAGGAATGAAGATTGATATCAACAGGAAGACTTTTGCGCTTGCAAATAAAACCGGTGGTGTTTCCGGACCGATCGTGAAACCGATTGCTGTCCGTATGGTTTATCAGGTTGCACAGGCAGTCAATATCCCGATCATCGGAATGGGCGGAATTTCCTGCGCAGAGGATGCAATTGAGTTTATTCTTGCAGGAGCCAGCGCAGTATCTGTGGGTACGGCAAATTTCCACAATCCGGCAGTGACACTGGAAGTGATCGATGGAATTGAAGCGTACATGAAGAAGAATGGATTCAATTCCGTAAAAGAGATGGTTGGTATTGTAAAATAAAACAGATACAGGAGGCATAACATAAGATGGAACAGTATAAACAGGAATTTATTGAATTTATGGTAGACAGTGAAGTTCTGAAATTCGGAGAATTCACCCTTAAAAGCGGAAGAAAGTCCCCGTTTTTTATGAATGCAGGCGGATATGTGACAGGTTCTCAGTTAAAGAAACTGGGTGAGTACTACGCACATGCCATTCATGATAAATATGGCGATGATTTCGATGTGCTTTTCGGACCTGCATATAAGGGAATCCCGTTAAGTGTTGTAACTGCAATTGCATTCAGCGAATTATATGGAAAAGAAATCCGCTACTGTTCAGACCGTAAGGAAGAAAAAGACCATGGTGCAGATAAGGGAAGCTTCCTCGGAAGTAAATTAAAAGACGGCGATCGTGTAGTGATGATCGAAGATGTAACAACATCCGGTAAATCCATGGAAGAGACAGTACCGAAGGTAAAAGGTGCGGCTGATGTGGAAATCGTCGGTCTTATGGTTTCTCTGGACCGCATGGAAGTCGGAAAAGGCGGCGTGAAGTGTGCCCTTGACGAAGTCCATGACCTTTATGGGTTTGAAACAAATGCGATTGTTACAATGAAAGAGGTCATTGAACATCTTTATAATAAAGAATATAAAGGAAAAGTAATCATTGACGATACATTGAAAGCCGCAATCGACGCATATTATGAGCAGTACGGTGCAAAATAAGCAAATACAGGTAACAGCGATTTATAAATAAGATATCATGATCTGCGAAAGCAGATCATGATACTGATGAGGACGATTATGAACGAAAAAATTTATAAAACCATGTCTTCCACAGGAGCCTGCAGTCTGACAGTCGGGATCATTGTACTGGCAACGGGAATCGTAACAGGGATCATGATGATCGTAAACGGTGCAAGACTGCTGAAAAAGAAATCAGAGATATTGATATAAAAGGCTTCAGAAACAGGAGAAAACATTGAAAAAAGAAACGAAGCATATCATACGGACACTGGGAACCATTTTGTTTATCCTGTATGTTCTGGCACTGATTTATTTTCTGTTCTTTTCAGAAGAATACGGAAGAGCAGCAATGGAAGAAAGACAGTACAGATATAATCTGATACCGTTTGTTGAGATAAGGCGTTTCTGGTATACAGAAAACAGCTTGGACTTATGGCGGTAGTTACAAATCTTTTTGGAAATGTAATTGGTTTTCTTCCATTTGGATTTATACTGCCGGTTATTCTGGACAAAATGAGAAGCGGATGGCTGATCGTACTGGCAGGATTTGGGCTTAGTGTTACGGTAGAGGTCATCCAGCTTATTACAAAGGTTGGGTGCTTTGACGTAGATGATATGATATTGAATACAGCAGGGGCGGCTCTTGGATATCTGCTTTTTTTTATCTGCGATCACCTGAGGAGAAAAATTTATGGCAAAAAGATATAGATATGCGTTTGCAAAGAAAAGAGAGCACAGCAGGGAAAACTGTCAGCAGTGCTGGCGGCTGTTTCACTGGTTTTATTTGTGACTGCAGTTTTGCTGGCATTTTTTTTGCAGGGACAATACGGATATATTGTAGGCGGGATCAGTCTTTGCGCAATGCTTCTGTCTGTATATGGATTTGCGATGGGACTGAAAAGCTTTTCAGAAGAAAACCGGACACACAAAGCAGGTATGATCGGCTCTATTGCAAACGGAATCATAATGATCGGATGGCTGGGAATCTTTCTGATGGGAATTTCCGGCTGATTAACAGGGAAGTCTGATAGAAAAAGGAGAAATATAGTTTGGACGAATGGGTTATGGAACGGTATGAACTGGCGAAAGAAAGAATCGCTCAGATACCGGACGAGAAAATGGCAGAAGAACCGTACTGCGATTTTTTTACAAAAGAAGCAATGTTTTTACAGCAGGTGATTCATGTGATGGACCATGGAATTGCGGGGAAAAATCTTGAAGAACTTCAGGAACAGAATCATGAATTATATCAGGATATTCTGCCCGAAAATTATGAAAATTCTTATGGAAATCCTGCATATGCACAGAAAATGCTGGGAGAATACGGAAAAGTATTTACCTTTCTTTATACAGAACTTTATGGCACGATTGCTTATGCGTTTGAAAAAAAAGCATGGGATCTTACGGTTGTACTTGAATTGTTTCTGGAAATCTATTCTGCATTTACGCAGGAAGAAATTCCTGCTGAGAAACAGGTGAAAGAAATTCTCGTTTCCTATGTGAATGACTACTGCCAGGATATGGTGGAAAATCGGATCAGAGAGGCGATTGATCCTGAGAATAATTTTGTGGTTGAAATGATCATGGATTCTGATCTGAGCGATCTGAGTTATCTGTATCAGTCCGGCGAATATGTATCGGAAAATGAACTGAAAACAGCAGAATTTATGAATTCACTTTCCCAGAGGGAAATTGATGAGATGGCACGTACTTATACAGAAGGCTATCGGATGGGATTTATCACAGGAAGAAAAGATATTACAAAGAAGAAAACGGTTAATATACGTTATCATCTTGGCTTTGAGCGTATGGTAAAAGCGGCTGTTCTTCAGTTCCGGGAGATGGGGCTGCAGACGGTTATTTACCGCCATGCACTTCATGCGGTGAACAGACGGAATCAGTTCAGAAATGGATTTACAGGAGGAATTGCAAATCCGCAGTTTGATTATGACCACAGACAGGACAGTGCGCTGTTTCTGGATCCGGATTTTGTAAAGCGTAAACTTCGTGCCATGCAGACTTCTTATGATGAATATGCAGATCTGGCAGATGTACATGGCGGACCGGCTGTGATCGAGACATTTGGAGAGAAGCCGTTTTCACCGGTAAGTAAACCGGAAAGCTGGGCGTTTACAGAAGCACAGCAGAAGCTTCAGCTGGAACTGGACAATGAATCCGGTCAAATCACAAATCGTTATATCAAAGGTGAGGAAAGAAGTTTTACGATCATTGCTTATCCGATACCTGAGATCGGGGAGGATTTTCCGGAAATTTTCCGCGAGATCGTAAAGATCAATACATTGGATTATAAGAAATATCAGAAGATCCAGCAGACGATCATAGATACTCTTGATACCTGTGAATGGGTGGAAATCAAGGGAAAGGGAGAGAATGAGACAGATCTGCTCATTCATCTTCATACATTAACAGATGCGAAAACACAGACAAATTTTGAGAACTGTGTGGCAGATGTAAATATTCCTCTGGGTGAAGTATTTACTTCACCGGTACTTGCAGGAACAGGCGGAATGCTTCATGTTTCAAAAGTATATCTTAACGGACTGCAGTTTTGTGACCTGAAGCTTGTGTTTGACTGCGGACAGGTGATCGATTACAGCTGTTCTAATTTTGAGACAGAGGAAGAGAACCGTAAATATATTGAAGATAATATTCTGTTCCATCATCCGAAACTTGCAATGGGAGAATTTGCGATCGGAACTAATACAACAGCTTATGTGGCAGCGCAGAAATATAATATCGCAGACAAACTTCCGATTCTGATCGCGGAGAAAATGGGACCGCATTTTGCAGTTGGTGATACCTGTTACAGCTGGTCAGAAGATACTCCGGTCTATAATCCGATGGTAAAGAGATTATCGCAAGGGACAATGAGATTTCCGAGATGCGAAAAGAAGACGTCAGCCTTGCTTATTATGGATGTCACACAGATATTACGATTCCATATGACGAACTGGGAAGCATCCGTACGATTGATGATGAGGGGGATATGATCTCTATTATTGAAGATGGAAGATTTGTCCTTCCGGGTACGGAAGCTCTGAACGAGCCGTTTGGGGAATAAAGGCATTTTCCTGTTAAGTTCGGAATACAAAAAAATTTATTAGTTCGTTAAAATATTTCTTTGCATTAATTTTATTGACAGAAAAAGGGAATCTTAGTAGAATCTACGGTTAGAGAGGGTTTTGATAAAATCTTTTCTGACCGTACTTTTTATCAATAAAATAAAAACAAAGTCCCGGACAGATAAAATCTGGTCTGTCTGAGAATACTTGAGAAGAAAAGGAGAATAATCATGGCAAAAGTAGGAATTGTGATGGGCAGCGACTCAGATATGCCGATCATGAGCAAAGCAGCAGACATTCTGGAGAAACTGGGAATTGATTACGAGATAAAGATCATTTCCGCACACAGGAACCGGATGTCTTTTTTGAATATGCAAAAACAGCAGAGGAAAAAGGCTTTAAAGTAATCATTGCAGGTGCAGGAATGGCAGCTCATCTGCCGGGAATGTGCGCAGCAATCTTCCCGATGCCGGTTATCGGAATTCCTATGCACACCACTTCTCTGGGAGGAAGAGATTCCCTTTATTCTATCGTACAGATGCCGTCAGGAATCCCGGTTGCAACAGTCGCTATCAACGGAGGCGCAAACGCAGGACTTCTGGCAGCTAAGATACTTGCAACATCAGATGAGGAACTTCTTGCAAAATTAAAGCTTACAGCCAGGAATTAAAAGAACAGGTGGAAGCAAAAGACGCAAGATTACAGGAAGTCGGATATAAAAATTACTAAGATAACTCAGGTCCATAAACAGGATCAGGGGTAAAAACGGAGGATTATCATGGATTACAAGACCGCTGGAGTAGATATTGAAGCAGGATATAAATCAGTAGAGCTGATGAAAGAGCATGTAAAGAGAACCATGCGTGAAGAAGTGCTGGGAGGACTGGAGGATTTTCCGGTGCCTTTTCTCTTGCTAAGATCAAAGAAATGGAAGAACCGGTATTATTATCAGGTACAGACGGATGTGGAACTAAAGTAAAACTTGCTATGGTTATGGACAAGCATGACACCATTGGCATTGATGCAGTTGCTATGTGTGTCAATGATATTGCATGTGCAGGCGGAGAACCATTATTCTTCCTTGATTATATTGCATGTGGTAAGAATTATCCGGAAAAGATCGCAGCTATCGTAGGCGGCGTTGCAGAAGGCTGTGTGCAGTCAGATGCAGCTCTGATCGGCGGTGAGACAGCAGAGCATCCGGGACTGATGCCGGAAGACGAATATGACCTGGCTGGTTTCGCAGTAGGTGTCTGCGATAAAAAAGAGATGATCACAGGTGAAGAACTGAAAGCAGGAGATGTTCTGATCGGTATGGCATCCACAGGTGTTCACAGTAACGGATTTTCTCTTGTCCGTAAAGTTTTTGATATGACAAAGGAATCTCTTGATACTTATTATGAAGAACTTGGAAACAACACTTGGTGAAGCACTTCTGGCACCAACCAGAATCTATGTAAAAGCATTAAAGAGCATTAAAAATGCCGGAGTTCGTGTGCACGCATGCAGTCATATCACAGGCGGCGGTTTTTATGAAAATATTCCGAGAATGCTTAAAGAGGGAACACGTGCAGTTGTGGAAAAGAACAGCTATCCGGTACTTCCAATCTTCAAACTTCTTGCTGAAAAAGGCAATATTGATGAACAGATGATGTATAATACTTATAACATGGGACTTGGAATGATCCTTGCTGTAGATGCAGCAGATGTGGACAAAACAATGGAAGCAATCAAAGCAGCAGGTGACACTCCGTACGTAGTAGGACGTATCGAAGATGGTGAAAAGGGAGTGACTTTATGTTAAAAGTCGGTGTACTGGTTTCAGGAGGCGGCACGAATCTGCAGGCTATCCTGGATGCCATTGACTGTGGAAAGATTACAAATGCAGAAGTTTCTCTGGTTATCAGCAATAATCCGAAGGCTTATGCGCTGGAGAGAGCAAAGAATCACAACATAGAAGCTGTATGTATTTCCCCAAAACAGTTTGAGAACAGAGAAGAATTTCACAGGGCACTTCTTGCGAAGCTGAAAGAAAGTGGCGTAGAGCTTATCGTTCTGGCGGGATTTCTTGTGGCTATTCCTCCAATGATCGTGGAAGCGTATCCAAATAAGATCATCAATATTCACCCGTCACTGATTCCGTCTTTCTGTGGAGTGGGCTATTATGGATTGCATGTACATGAGAAAGCTCTGGAAAGAGGCGTACGTGTGACAGGTGCGACCGTACATTTTGTTGACACAGGTACAGATACAGGTCCGATCATTCTTCAGAAGGCCGTAAAGATTAAATCTGATGATACCCCGGAAGTTCTTCAGAGACGTGTTATGGAGAAAGCGGAGTGGAAGATTCTTCCGAAAGCTATCAATCTTATTGCCAATGACAAAGTGAAAGTGTGGATGGAAGAGTAGAAACAGAGGAATTTGATACAGAAGAGTAGATAAAGGAGCAAAAATAAAATGAAAGTCTTGATCGTAGGCAGCGGTGGAAGAGAACATGCCATTGCATGGAGTGTTTCAAAGAGTCCGAAAGTGGATAAAATTTATTGTGCACCTGGAAATGCAGGGATTGCAGAACTTGCAGAATGTGTAGATATCGGTGCTATGGAGTTTGAGAAACTTGCTGATTTTGCTCAGGAGAAAGCAATCGATCTTACCATTATCGGTATGGATGATCCTCTGGTTGGCGGTGTGGTAGATGTATTTGAAGCACGTGGCCTGAAAGTCTTTGGCCCGAGAAAGAATGCAGCTATCCTTGAAGGCTCCAAAGCGTTCTCAAAAGATCTGATGAAAAAATACAATATTCCCACAGCGGCATATGAGAATTTTGATGATCCTGAGAAAGCACTGGAATATCTCCGCACAGAAGCCAGATTTCCAATTGTCCTGAAGGCTGATGGTCTTGCACTCGGCAAGGGGGTACTGATCTGTCAGGATCTGAAAGAGGCAGAAGATGGCGTAAAAGAGATCATGGAAGATAAGAAATTTGGAAATGCCGGAAATACCATGGTCATCGAAGAATTTATGACAGGACGTGAAGTCTCTGTGTTATCATTTGTAGATGGAAAAACTATCCGTACAATGACATCCGCACAGGATCACAAACGTGCTCAGGACGGTGATCAGGGATTGAATACTGGCGGAATGGGAACTTTCTCCCCGAGTCCGTTCTACACAGAAGAGGTAGATGAATTCTGCAGGAAATATGTATATCAGCCGACAGTGGACGCAATGGCTGCAGAAGGACGCCCATTTAAGGGAATCATTTTCTTTGGTCTTATGCTTACACCGGATGGTCCGAAGGTTCTGGAATATAATGCCCGTTTTGGCGATCCGGAAGCGCAGGTTGTTCTTCCTCGTATGAAGAACGATATCATCGAAGTGATGGAAGCCTGTGTAAACGGAACTCTGGATCAGATAGATCTTCAGTTTGAGGATAATGCGGCAGTATGTGTAGTCCTTGCAAGTGACGGATATCCTGTGAAATATGAAAAAGGTATTCCGATGTACGGATTTGAGAACTTCAAAGGTAAGGATGGTTATTATTGTTTCCATGCAGGAACCAAATTAAAAGATGGTCAGATCGTAACCAACGGAGTCGTGTCCTGGGAATCACAGCTACAGGAAAAGACCTGAAGGAAGCAAGAAAAAATGCCTATGAAGCCACAGAGTGGATCACATTTGCAAATAAATATATGCGCCATGATATTGGTAAGGCAATTGATGAAGCATAAATAATTTTGAGGTGCTGCAGTTTCAGAAAAAATGTATTTTGGATGATTACTGTAAAACAGATCAGAAAACAGAAAGGTTTAAAACCAGACCGGACTGTTTTCTGATTTTTTTGTAAATGTTTTTGCATAAATAATATAGGCTATTTTCTTTACTTTTCATGCAATCTGTTATAAAATAAAACAGTGCTGTAAAACAGAAACGTAATCGAACTCCGGACAGCAGGGGAAAATTTATGAACAGAAATTATGTAGATAAGAAAATACAGAAGATCATAAAAGAAATGAGACAGAGAGGATAAAATAATGGGAATCAGCAAAGAAGAAGCAATCAAGGAATTACAGAACAGAGAGACAGTATTTGTTGCATACTCACAGGCTACCAAACTGCCATATGTGAAATGTGACG
>ENA-OQDW01001000-OQDW01001000.1-human-gut-metagenome-genome-assembly--contig:-NODE-1000-length-10850-cov-1.731325_pt1 | contig 10850 bp, 13 predicted proteins | sample MGYA00242784_ERZ504613 | MGnify/ENA primary metagenome ERZ504613 (study PRJEB26092, sample SAMD00036330) | human gut metagenome | host: Homo sapiens | study: EMG produced TPA metagenomics assembly of... | reverse complement strand
CACTGCTCTTACGTTCGACGGGGAGGGTGCTCCTGCGCAGGAGGTCGTCGTTGCCGTGAGCGATGCGAAGCTGACATGGACGCGGCTCCAGAAGAGGCCGCCAAGGATTGGATTACGGTGACTGCCTCCGGCGACAAGATTTCCGTTTCGGTGGCCGACAATCCCGATACGACGGAACGGTCGGGAAACGTGATAGTTACTCCCGATACGAAGAGCGTGAACCCGAAAGCGGTTCGGGTGACGCAGAAGGGCAAGGTGCTTCCTCCGTCGCTCAGTACCAGCGTGGAGTCCGGCAAACTTGAATTCGACTACTCCGTTGTCGTAGGTACGACGGTCTATGTGACCGCCGTGGATGTGAACTGGGATGCCAAGGTTTCCGATACCCCCGATGTCGTGGGGAATCCGGTGGAGTGGCTGAAGGTCTCCGGCATCACCAAAGAGAATGTCGATACCCCCTATTTCAGTGTCCGTCCCGAAACGAATACCACGACCGAGGCGCGTAGCGCGTACGTAGTGGTTACGTCCGATAATCCGGAGGTACCCAATGTGACCATCGAGGTGGTACAGGCCGGAGGCAAGGAGTTCCTGACCAACCTGACGGCTCCCGTGGAGATAACCGATATGGGGACGGGCGTGGTGAACGACGTCTTTTTCTCTCCGAACCAGAAATGGCTGGACAGGCCGATAGCCATGTGGTCTCTTACGCTGTTGGCACCGGGCGTCGAGCGCAGCAAGGACTGGATGGGATATTGGCACTATACCGGGTCGGTACGAGGTTGTACATTGAACTGTATTCGGAGAGAATTGTGTACAACGACGACGGGGAGTACTATCTGCCCGACGGCGATTACGCGGTGGCGGCCGATGAGATGGATGAGAATGACCATGCCGTTCTCGTGCCGTTTACCGTAAAGCCCGGCGAGGAGACCAACGGCAACATGTCGATAGTGGGCGGCAGTTGGTATCTGGAGGTCATCGGCGATGCGGAGGAGGATGTGTATGGAGACATGGCTCCCATATCGTCCGGTACCCTGCACGTGGCCCGCAGCGGTGAGGAGTACACCTTGACGATGGACTTCAAGGACGACGCCGGCTTCTCCATTACGGGAACCTGCGTGACCAAACTCGATAATATAAGAGTGAACTTTTTCGAACGTCCCGACCCGAGCGAACCGGAAGAACCGGAAGACCCGGACGAGGGCGGAGAGCTGCCGCCTTTCGGCCCGCCTACCGAGTGACGTCCGTATGGGATAGACAGCTCTATTTATGTCGGAAGCAACCTCGCACAGATATGGTGCGGGGTTGCTTTTTTCCGGAAAGCCGGTCGGTGCGCCCTCTTTTCCGACGGGATGTCCCTGTCGGCAGTTACGGAAATTTTATGGAGAAATGGGAAGCTTTTATCGGTATTGCGGATACTGAAATATTTATATGTTATTGATTGCTGTTTTAAAATATACTATATTTGTCAATGCTGTAATAAGCGTAACCGACAACCTTTAACTATTGTAGCAAATGAAAAAAATTTATTCTCTGTGGATGATGCTCCTTCCGCTTGCCGTTGCAGCGGTCTCCTGCGGAAAGGAGCCTGTGGATACGGCTGCATCGCTTTCGGTGCAGCCCACGTTGTTGGAGTTCGCCGCAACGGGCAATGGCAGCCAAAGCGTCGCCGTCACGGCAACGAATACCGAGTGGACGCACGAAGTGTCGGGGGCGGCGCAGGAGTGGCTCTCCGCCTCGCTGGGCGAGGACGGGAAATCGCTGCTCATCTCCGTGACCGATAACCCGACGGCGAGAAACGTTCCGGTACGGTATCCGTCAAGGCGGTGGACCATATCGAAATCAAACCCATCGGCATCACCGTGCAGCAGGAGGCCGGTGAAGGAGTGCAGCCGGGCGGTTCCATCACGGTCAGTCCCGAATCCCTCACCTTTGCGGGAGAGGGTGCGGAGGCGCAGCGTGTCGCCGTTACGGTCAGCAATCCGGAACTGACATGGACGGCAGCTCCGGAAGATGCCGCCAAGGAGTGGATTACGGTGACTGCCGACGGCGACGGAATTTCCGTATCGGTGAGCGATAATCCGGAAACCGACCAGCGTTCGGGGAACATCATCATTACCCCCGGTCTGGACGATGTAAGACCGCGGGCCGTGCGTGTGGTGCAGGAGGGGAAGATATTGCCTCCCTCGCTCGATGCCGACCCGAAGGAGGTCCCTGTTTTTGCGTATGACGGCAGTGTCGAACGGATTATCACGGTAACGGCCGTGAACTGCGATTGGGCCGTTCGCGTGGATTATACCGAAGGCGATGCGGGCGGTTGGGTAAAGGCGCAGACGATAAAAACAGAGGCTCATTCGGCCTCAGCATATCGGTCGGCAGGAACGAGACGCTCGAAGCGCGTTCGGCCTCGGTGACCGTCTATGCCCTGGGAGTGGAGAATATTCCGGATATCGTCATTCCTGTCAGCCAGGAGGCGGGCAAAGAGATCTTCTCTACGCTGACCGGCCCGGTGGCGATATCCGATATGGAATCGCTGGGGGCGCTTCAGTACCATATCTCTCCGAGTCAGACGTGGGATACCACGAATCCCGGTACCTATTGGATAATGGACATGTGGAGCAGCGGCGTTTCTCAGGAGAGCGAGCTGTTTGGCAACCAATCGTTCCTCGGCAGCGGTACGCGCATTTATCTGAAGCTCTTTTCGGAGAATATTCCTTTCAATGACGACCAGGAGTTTACCCTGCCTGCCGGCGAGTATCGTGTGAAACAGTATGATGCATCATCAATAAGGCGGACATAGTGCCTATACCGTCGAAGCCGGAAGGGAAACGAAAGATTTGACCTATCCGTCCGGCAGTTGGTACATGAAAGTGGATGACGGCGGATTTGCGGAGGCCGGCCCGCTGACGGGAGGCAGCATGACCGTGGCGGTGGACGGTCCCGATACCTATACATTCACGTTCGATTTTGTGGACGACCGAGGCAATGCGATAACCGGTACAGCCAAAGGTACCGTAACCAAGGCGAGCTGTAACTTCTTCCCGGAAGAGCCGGGAGAGGACGTGGAGCCCGACCCTGACCTTGACCCCGACCCCGACCCCGGTTTCGGGCAGTAACGGTTGCCGGACCATCCGCCGGACGGCCGGAAACGGACAGCCTTGCGACATGCAGTCGCAGGGCTGTCTCCGTTTTCCGGAGGCGCTTTTTCGCCCTGCGGTATCCGGGAGAAAAAAATATCGCCTGCAAGTTGCATAAACATTCGGAATGTGTATATTTACCAAACGGTATGCACCGACAACACACAACCTTTAACTAAATTCTATTATGAGAAAATTCTTATTTTTTGCAGCATTCGCTGCCATGTTCCTCGTTGCATGTAAAGGAACGGAGACACCGCAGGAACAGCCTTCCTTAAAAGTAAATCCTTTGGCTCTGGAATTTGCCGCGAGCGGTAATGCGAGTCAAACTCTCACCGTGGAAGCCGTCGCCGTGGAGTGGACGCACGAGGTGTCCGGCGCTGCGAAGGAGTGGCTGACCGTTTCCAAGACCGATGCGGAAACGCTTACCGTGACCGTGAGCGACAACGAGACTGCCGAAAAGAGGAGCGGTACCGTCACCGTTTCGGCTACAGACCATCCGGAAATGAAGCCGATAGGCGTCACGGTTTCGCAGGAGGCCGGCGAGGTGACGGAGTATTCGATTTCGGTGAATCCCGTATCGCTCGAATTCGAGGCCGACAGCACCGAACCGCAGGAGGTTACGGTGACTGCCGTGGGTGAGGGGCTGACGTGGACGGCCGCCGCCGAGCAGGGGGCCTCGTGGCTTCATGTCGAGGCATCGGGCGATAAAATCTCCGTGACGGTGGATGCCTACGAGGATACGGAACTCCAGCGTGCCGCGAACATTATCGTCACTCCCGACCGGGAGGGTGTTGCGGCCAAGAGCGTAAGGGTGACCCAGCAGCCTGCCGAAGAGGTGCCTTCGCTGACGGTCTCTCCTACCGATGCCATGGAGTTCGCCTACAACGAGACTGCCAGCAGGATGCTGCGGGTGACAGCGGTGGCATGTACCTGGGTTGCCGAGCGAAAGATGCCGAGGCAATCCGGCCGAATGGATAGAACTGAGCGTCTCCAGGCTGCCCGAGGAGCTTTCGGGTAACGTCGTCGTGAGGGTACAGCCCAACTCCAGTCTGGAGGCGCGTTCGGGCGAGGTGGTCATCCGTACCAATACGGAGGGCATCGAGCCCATTACGATAGCCGTAACCCAGGGCCCCGGCAAAGAGTTCCTCTCCAGCCTGACCGACCACGTGACGCTGGAGGATATGAATCCGGCCGGCGGTTTCTACTATTATCTCTCGCCGGCTCAGAAATGGGATACCTCCACTCAGGCATCCAGTTGGCAATGCGAGCTGTGGGGTGCCGGGCTCACGCGTACGTTGGACGGCGGCACGTACGTCTATTCCGGAACGGGCGACGTACTCAAACTCGCTTTTTATACCTCCCGCATCAATTACAACGACGACGAACTCTTTTATATTCCGGACGGCGTGTATGATGTGCAGTGTACGACTACTTTCCCAGCAAGGAGCAGTGGGTGCCTTTCACCGTCGTACAGGGAAGAGAGGCGAATAACCTGACCATCCGTATCTCGCATTCGTGGTACGTACATATCGAAGACGGGGAGATTACCGAGTCGGCCCCGATTTGGAGGGTACCATGAATGTTGCCCTCGGCGCGGACGACACCTATACGATAGAGATGAACTTCAAGGACGATGCGGATGGGATATCACCGGAACTGTCGTGTCCAAGGTCACCGAATCGAATGTCAATTTCTGGGAGAATCCGGCTCCGGAACCTGAAGAACCCGAGGAACCGGAAGACCCGGACCCCGGTTTCGGACAGTAATTTTACCCTGCGGCCCGGCCGGCGGTTGTTGCGTCCGGGGCGTGAGACAGCAGCGGTGCGTATCGTCGGGCATCCCCTTGCGGGATGCCTGTTTTTATGTCGGAACGGAGCGGCCTCCGGGCGTATGCCCGGTTCATGTCCGGTCGTTCGCCGTTCGGTGCCGGACATGCTTTCGGGTATTGCCGGATTCGTTCGCGGCCGTTTCGGACGCGCCGCCGGGATGGCTGTCGCTGTGCCGGGTATCGTGACTGCCGGAAATCCGGCCGGCGGCCTCTTTTCGGCGGCGGCCGGCGGATTGGGTGCGGAACGCTTTTTTCAGACGCTTTCCGGCCGATGTGTGAAATCTACGCAGTCCGTGCTCTTTTCGGCCCGTCGGACGCCTGGTTCTGTAAGAAAATGGGGCTGCCGATTGCAAGAGTTTGTAAAATAATATATTTTTGTATCGAAGATATACGTTATATAGTGACGTAATTTTAAACCCTTAATTGCAAACCTTATGAAAAAAATCGTTTCATTGGTTGCCGCAGCGTGCGCATTGGCGTTCGTGGCGTGCGACAAACCGACAGAGAGCGAACCAACACTGACGGTCGGTTCGACATCCCTGACGTTCGAAGCGGTCGGCAGTCCCGCACAGAACGTTGGGGTGACCTCCAATGTCGAGTGGAAATGTACCGTGGCGGAATCGGCGGCGGCATGGCTTACGGCCGTGAAGACGGATTCGGGCGACGGCATCACCGTCTCCGTGACGGACAACGGCCCCGAGCAGCGTGTGGGCAAGATAACCGTCGAGGCCGTTTCGGCGAAGGTCAAGGCGAAGGAGATAACCGTGACGCAGAAGGCCGGCGAGGCCGTGGCAGTGGAGTTCACCCTGACGCCCGACAAACTGGAATTCGTGGGTGAGAGCGCTCCCGCACAGGAGGTGACCGTCGTTCTGGACGGCGAAGGAATGACCTGGAAGGCAGCACCCGAGGCGGACGGTACCTGGCTCATGTGGAGGCCGGCGACGGCAAGTTTACCGTGACGGTGGACGACAACCCCTCCACTTCGCCGCGTGCTACCCGCATCGTGGTGACGCCGAGCGACGAATCGGTGGCCGCCAAGAGTGTGACCGTAACCCAGAACGGCAAGGAAATCAAGCCTTCGCTGAGCGTTACGATGGACCCGCTGGAGTGTTCGTTCCGCTATAACGATATCAGCGTGTACCGGTGCAACGTAGAGGCCGTACTGACCGACTGGACGGCCGGAACGTCGGACGGAGCCGGCAATCTGGTGCCGTGGATTAACCTCACCGTAGTCAATAACGACGACGAGGCTTATATCGGCATCGGGGTAGATGCGAACGACGAACCGGGTGCCCCGGAGCGTACGGGGTATGTGGTCATCACGCCGACGGCCGAGGAACTCGAACCGATTACCATCACGGTGAAACAGGGCGGTCCGACCCTCTCGACGCTGACCGGGCCGGTCGAGATTACGGATATGACGAATGTGATTTGCAACGTGGATTTCTTCCCGAATACTCCCGAGGCAGACGGCGGAGATACCCGTCTTTCCGCGACGTGGGATATGTATATCTGGGGGACGGGACTCGAATACGACACTTCGGGATGGCCCTATGTGTACCGGGGAAGCGGCAACAGACTCAAGCTCTCCGTTTACTCGACGAAGATACCGCACAACGACGATAACGAATATTATCTGCCCGACGGCGAATATACGGTTGTAAGGAACAGCGACAACCAGCCGAATACCATTACGTACGGTCAGGACAATCTCGGTGTCGTAGACCCGATTTTCCCGATGGGAAGCTGGTATTTCGATACGCAGAACGATGCGGCGGTCGCACAGGCTCCGCTGGCAGGCGGCAAGATGACGGTACAGCGGAACGGTGAGGTGTACACGCTGACTTCGACTTCACGGATGATGCCGGAAACGCCATCACGGGTACCTGCACCGCAACGTTCAATATGACCGTTACCTATAATCCGCCCGAACCTCCTCTGGGAGCGGCGGTGAGGATGACGGCGGTTGTGGTATAGCGCCGCTCCGCTCTTTGCCCCGCCGCGGTGCGCGTCGTGCGTACCCGGCCGGAAAGGAACGCCGGATTTTCAGGGGAGAGGCTTCTGCGAGCTTTTCCCCTGATTTTTCTGCGGCCGCCGGTCCTGTCCGATTGCGGCGGTTTGTCCCGGAAGGGGCGGGCCGCGGTGCGTTGCGGTTCCCGGCAGACACCCGTTCCGGCGGCCTTGCCGGTGGAATCCGTACCGGTTACCGTATCGGCTGGAACGATATTTTGTGGGATTCGTCGTATCGGATGATAGCGTATAGCCAAAAAATTATATATTTGCAGGCAGTAACGGTCGTCTGCATCCGTACGGAAGCGGCGCAGGAAGCTATTCTGCGGCCTGCGTCATACTAAACCGGCTTTCGGCCGCGTTAGTATTGTGAAGGCCGCCGTACCGTTTAAGGTCTTGCCGGACTGTGTTTTAAAGAAAAAAAGCGGGAGGAACGGCGGGAACGGGGATTCGCAGCCGCCGGAAATTAATGCGGTGCAGCGAATGATTTGCACCGACAAAATTGGGATTTTAAAAAAATGTAAATATATTTGTAATGTGAAGGAGGAGCCGGACAGCGTCGGGGTTCTCCGTGTTGCGGAACAAGTGAATTGAATTAACCCTTTTATAAACGGAAATACATGAAGTGTTTTTCCTAAAACAACTAAATATTCAAAGACAGATGAAAAAACTATTGATTCAACGTGTGTTTTGATGGTCGCTTCCCTGGGTCTGCTGCTTACCGCGTGTGGCGGTGACGAGAACGCAGGAGGCGTAACAGTTATCGGCGAACCGACCGTGTCTATCGAATTCGTAGGTACTCCGGGCGTTTCCGACGTAACCGTTAAGTTCGTGCCTACCGAAGAGACTGCCAAGTTCAACTACGCTATCGGCTCGGAGCAGGACCGCGAGAACTTCGAGAACGGTGACATCGTAGGTATGCAGACCGAAACGAGCAACCAGGAGATTACTCACACCTGGAAAGACCTGGAGGCCGGCGAATATTATGTCGTATATGCGATGGCTTATGACGAAGACGGCGCAGCCGGTCCCGTGAGCGCTCACGGTTTCAAGACGGCTTCTTCCGATTTCGTTGTGGAAACCTACTATATAGGCGATAACAGCGCAGCGTTCCGTATCACCAATACGAACGACTACTACACCTACAAGTATGCGCTCGGTACAGCAGCCGACAAGGAGGCTTTCCTGAACGACGAACTGGCAAGCATCAAGACGCAGTCGGAGGTATTCGACTGGGCCGAGACTATTTCGACCTTGAGCCCGCTACCGAGTATGTATTCTACTGCGTCGGTCAGGACCGCAGCGGCCGCGATACCCAGCTCTTCGAAATTCCGTTCACCACCTATGCAGAGGGCAGCGACGAGATACCGAACTTCGTATATACGGAGGGTGCCAAGGACTTCTACATGCAGAACTATACCGTAACTCCCAACGCGCTCTGCAAGCAGCTCGTTCTTTATCAGCAGACCGAAGGCGCTGCGGACGGAACGATGTTCGGCGTGAACAACTGGAAGGGTCTGACGCTCGACATGTTCGATGCTTGGAAGGACATCAACATCGGTGCCGGAGGGGCCGGGACGTATATCACGTCCGCTACCAATGAGGTGCTGGAGCAGCAGCCACTACTACCGACCTCGAACTCGAGAATCCGCTGGATGTTTATGTAATAGCTTACGACGAAATGTACAAGCCGTTCCTCGTGAAGAAGTACGCCAACTCCACGCCGGCATTCAACGCGAATGCAGCGCTGCCCGATGCAAGCGACTTCACCATCACGGTGACCGACGTGACGATGGAAGGCTTTAACATCGCTATCAACTACACTTCGGATAACACGAGGGCTTACTTCTACGATATCATCAGCGGCGACTATTGGGACAACCAGATAGAGCATGATATGGCTGCCCTGAAGAACGAGATGATTACGACCTATCTGAGCCTCGGATGGTGCTATAATAGGAAATCGATTGAGAACAACTATGTAATCGACCGTCGATTCCCGATTTCGTAGCGGGTGCCAAGTTCTACATCGGTGTGCTGGCCATGAACGAGAACGGCCGATAGAGGGCGGTTGGGCAGAGGAAGTTGCTCTGAGCGAACCGTTCTATCTCCCGGAATAATCCGAACAGGTATTGCATGAATCACGGGGCCGCTGTCAGCGGCCCCGTTTTTTCGTATGCTATGGTTGCCGCCGTGCCCGACACTTTATCCTTCCTTGCATACTATTCGGAGCGGTCACACCGTTTTATTTATACAAACCGCATTCGGATAAATATATAATATTGGTGGGTGTGTTATAAATATCTATTCATGTAAAAACCGTGCAATACTTCGCTAAAAATATTCTTATTCGGGCATAAGTGTTTTTAAATATTATTTTTTCTTATTACATTTGCGCCGTTCCTCTCCGTGAAGAGGCATCAGGTTAGAGCAGCAATTCCATTACACTAATATCAGACTATGAAAAACATCTTATCGAAAACAGTTTTGGCGCTTGGCATTACGGCCATGGTCATGGCAGGATGTACGGAGAACGGAACTTCCGAAAAACAGTACGTATATCTGAGCGATGCAGCATGTACTTTCCAGAGCGCTGGCAACGAACCTTTTACTATTACGGTAGAAACCTCTCCGGCGGAGTGGACGGTTACGCCCGGTGCCTCGTGGGTAACCGCCGAGAAATCGGGAAATGACCTCGTGCTTACCGTAGCGGACAATGCGGACGGTATGGAGAGAACCACCACGATATCCGTAACCGCAGGACAGGCGGAGCAGACCATTACGGTGATTCAGCTCAGCGACGACGACCTCCCCATGCGATTCCGTAAGTTGGCCGACCTGCACTCGTCGGTGATTTCCCCGAACGGCAAGTGGGTCGGCGGTTACTATTCGGTCGGTGACGAATCTGCCGGAGCGCTCTTTTATATCGTATTCATCAACCTCGAAACGGACGAACGTATCGAATTGGGCCCCTATCCCGAATCACTCGTATTCCTGACTTCGGTCGTTTGCATGACCGATACCGGAATTCTGTATGGAATAGAGGCTAACGGCGGCATAAAGGTATTCGATGTGAATGAAAAGGATTATTATGTCTTGGAAGTTCCCGGTATGAATACCGCTGCGATTGGTATTTCCAACATATCCGCCGACGGCAGTTTCTGGGTAGGATGGGACCAGGTGGACGGTTATTACAGGCCGTTCGTTGTCGAAAATGGAACGGCGACCATGCTGCCCCTGCCGGAGGAGAATTTCAGGGGGCCGTACGAAGACGGGGAAATCAACCTCATGGCCCGCGGCTTCTCCGAAGACCACTCCATCATTTACGGTACCACGTGGGATAACAAAGATTTCGGTATGATTTATTGGGATGCCGACCGGAACGTACATTTCGTGGGTGAGGATGTCCGCAAAGTGACCACCATCCAGCGCCCCGACGGTTACGGAGGAACTTACGACTATAATATCGTGGACGGTATGATTAGCTGGGCAGGCCAGTATCAGATAAGCCCCAACGGCAGGTGGATTGCAGGTACGTTCCGTACCGAAACCGCTGTGGATGACGGCAACAGTATTGAACAGGCTTTTTCTCCTGCATTCTATGATGTAGAGAACAACAAGACCTACATCATGAGCGAGTATGGCGACGGTTCGGGTATGGTAGTAACGGACGACGCATCGGTTTCATCGGTACGCCGAGTCTGTACACGTCGAGCTGCCAGGTAGTGAAGATAGAGACCGGCGAGAGCCTCGGTACGCTCCAGCAGTATATTCTCGACCTGTACGGTATCTATATGCCTTCGGGATACCTCGTTTACCTGACGCCTGACAAGGAGATTTGGTGGGGCGCTACGTTCGAGACGGAGGTATCGTAG
>ENA-OQDW01000999-OQDW01000999.1-human-gut-metagenome-genome-assembly--contig:-NODE-999-length-10850-cov-2.023408_pt1 | contig 10850 bp, 14 predicted proteins | sample MGYA00242784_ERZ504613 | MGnify/ENA primary metagenome ERZ504613 (study PRJEB26092, sample SAMD00036330) | human gut metagenome | host: Homo sapiens | study: EMG produced TPA metagenomics assembly of... | reverse complement strand
CCTGCTCCATTTCAAGGGTCAACTCCACGGTGCGGGAGTCTTTTCGCTCGCTACGGTCTATTGCCAAATTCCTTGCCACTGTCAAGCAATAGGCCTCGATAGAACCAAACTGCGACCACTCGTCACGCTTGTTCCAAACCCTTATCAGCGTTTCCTGCACAACATCCTCTGCCTCTGCCTATCGAACGTAATTCTTAGGGCTAACCGAAAGAGCTTATCCTTCAGCGGGAGAATGTCATTGCGAAAGCTGAGTTCTTGCATCTCTAATAAATTGACGGTTAAGTATTCAGAAAGTTACAGCCTATTGCCGTTTTTTTTGAATTATTTTCTAATACGGGTTCCACCGTTCCCGTTGATGGCTGATGCTAAAGTGATTACGACTTCGGATACACCGGCATCCAACGCCTCGAAAGAGTTCTCCAATTTTGGAATCATGCCACCTTGAATCACACCATCTGCCACATATTGCTTGAATTCCTCCGGCATTATCTGTGGAATCACGCTATCATCGTCGTTCTCGTCACGCAGCACCCCCTTCTTCTCAAAGCAGAATACCAAAGTAACGTCGAACAAGCCCGCCAAAGCTTGGCAGTCTCTCCGGCAATAGTGTCGGCATTCGTATTCAGCATGTGCCCGTCTCCATCGTGTGTCAACGGAGCCATCACGGGAACCACACCCTTATGAATGAGGTCTGCCAAGAAAGCATCATTCACCTGCTTCACATCGCCCACAAACCCATAATCCACCTCCTTCACGGGACGCTTTACCGAACGGATTACATCCATATCGGCTCCCGTCAAGCCCAGTGCATTGACACCATGCGCCTGCAAGCCGGCAACGATATTCTTATTCACCAGTCCGCCATACACCATGGTCACCACCTTCAGCGTTTCGGTATCAGTGATGCGGCGGCCATTCACCATTTTACTTTCAATACCCAGTTGGGCAGCGAGCTTCGTGGCCGAGCGTCCGCCTCCGTGTACCAAGACCTTGTAGCCTTCGATGGCTGCAAAGTCATCCAATAACTTATAGAGGGTGGCTTCCTCTTCTACAATCTTGCCACCCACCTTTATTACAGTCAGTTTCTCCATTTTATTCCAAATAAGTATATCCGTACAGTCCGGAACGGTAATTAGACAAGAATTCCTTCCCTTCTTCCACAGAGATACGCCCTTCCTTGACGGACTGCGTCACCCAAGTTTCCAGCGTACGTACCAGTTTTTTAGGATTATATTGCACGTAGTCCAACACCTCAGCCACCGTCTCGCCGTCAATCAGTTGGTCGATGGTGTAGCCTTTGGAATTGACAGACACATGCACGGCATTCGTATCACCAAACAGATTGTGCATATCTCCCAGAATCTCTTGATAAGCTCCGACCAGAAAAACCGCCAGATAGTAGTGTTCCTTGTCGCGCAACGAGTGCAGCGGCAGGGTGGTCGTATCGGCACGCGAGCTGACGAAATTGGCAATTTTGCGTCCGAGTCGCAAGTCATATCCTGCAAGGTAGCCTCGCGGTCGGGTCTTTCATCCAGCCGTTGTATGGGCATGATGGGGAACATCTGGTCGATGGCCCAGGAATCGGGCAATGACTGGAACAGCGAGAAGTTACAGAAATACTTGTCGGCAAGCAGCTTGCTCAACTTGCGGAATTCCTCGGGGCAGTGCTTCATGCCGCTGGCAATGGAGTTGATTTCGCGGCAGATACTCCAGTAGAGTTTCTCTATTTGTGCACGCGTATTCAGGTCGACGATGCATGGCTGAAAAGGTCGAGTGCCTCTTCGCGTATCTGCTGCGCATCGTGCCAAGGTTCCAGCATACTGCGCTGGCTCAGATTATCCCAGATGTCATACAGTTCCTTCACCAGTTCGTGAGCATCCTCTCCCGGTTCCCAGTCGTCGTCCATTTCGGGCAGGGAAGCCGTTTCCAGCACTTCGAAGATAAGCACGGAGTGATGGGCAGTCAGGCTGCGTCCCGTTTCGGTAATGATATTGGGATGAGGGAACCCGTGTTTGTCGGCAACATCGACGAAAGTCGACACCACATCGTTGACATATTCCTGGATGGAATAGTTGACGGAGCTTTCGCTACTTGAAGAGCGTGTACCGTCATAATCAACTCCCATACCGCCACCGGTATCCACGAATTCGATGTTGAAGCCCATCTTGTTCAGCTGCACAAAGAATTGCGAAGCTTCACGCAAAGCATTCTTGATGCGGCGTATCTTGGTTATCTGACTGCCGATATGGAAATGTATCAGCTTCAGACAGTCCTTCATATCTTTTTTCTCCAAGAAGTCCAGCGCTTCGAGCAGTTCACTGGATGTCAGTCCGAACTTGCTGGCATCTCCTCCGCTTTCTTCCCATTTGCCACTTCCACTGGAAGCCAATTTAATGCGAATGCCGATATTAGGTTTCACCTTCAATTGCTTCGCCATCTTGGCAATAAGATTCAACTCATTAAGTTTCTCTACAACAAGAAAAATGCGTTTGCCCATTTTCTGTGCCAACAGTGCCAGTTCAATGAAGCTCTCGTCCTTATATCCGTTACAAACCACGAGGGAACCCGGGTCTGTATTGACCCCTATCACAGCATGCAACTCCGGCTTTGAACCCGCTTCCAGCCCCAGATTGAACTTCTTCCCATGGTTAATCATCTCTTCTACCACGGGACGCATCTGATTCACTTTAATGGGATAGATAATAAAGTTCTCTCCTTTATACCCGTACTCGTCGGCTGCCTGTCTGAAGCAGCAGGACACCTTCTCGATGCGGTTGTCCAGAATATCGGGAAAACGCACCAATACCGGAGCCGCTACATCGCGCAACTGCAACTCGTCCACCAACTCTTTTAAATCGACGGCAACCCCATCCTTACGCGGTGTCACCACAACATGACCTTTGTCATTGATACCAAAGTACGAAGTGCCCCAACCAGTTACGTTGTACAGCTCTTCTGAATCTTCAATACGCCATTTTCTCATCAGTACATTTACTATTAGACTATTTACAATTTACTATTTTCCCACTATAGTGTGTCTTATAAAGGGGGCGACAAAAATACACATAAATCTAATATATCCAGCTCCTCGGACTGAAAAATACACATTTACAAGGGATTAAAGTCCTAAAAGTTGGCGTAACCGTTGCACGGATTCGCTAATCTGGCTGCGGCTTTCCAGATAACCGGCATCAAAGCGATAACGGGCCTGCGAGTAGAAAGGCTCACGCTTATCCAGCGCCTCCACAATGAAGGTGCGCAAATCTTCGTCCGTCTTGCCTTGCAGGATGGGGCGTTGCTGCTTCGCCACCCGGAGCCGGCGGAACAGAATATCGGGGTGTACATCCAGAAACACCGTCTGCCCGCAACCGTTCATATACTCCATATTGTCAAAAAAACAAGGAGTACCGCCACCGGTAGAGACCACGACATCCTCAAATTCCCCTACTTCATGCAGCATGTTTCGCTCCAATTCACGAAAAGAGGCTTCTCCCCGCTCGGTGAACAATTCACGGATTGATTTGTGAAAACGTTCTTCGATGTACCAGTCCAAATCAATGAACGGCACATTCATTTCGCGGGCAAAAGCCTTTCCTAAAGTAGTTTTACCGGCTCCCATGTAGCCGGTCAAGAAAATACGTATCATATCTGCTACGAGTTACAGGTTTCCTGCAAAGGTAGCAATTCCAAGCTGAAAACGCCTCTGTATCAGAGAAAAATTTTGATACGCTTGCTTAAATCTTCGAATTCCTTTTCTCCCGGTTCACCAGTGGGTGTACCGAAGGGCATCTGTGCAATCATCATCCAGTTGTCGGGCAGGTTCCAGGTGCGACGTACCTCGTCGTCAATCAAGGGGTTATAGTGTTGCAGGGAGGCGCCCAACCCCATATCTTCCAGCATAGTCCAGATGGCAAACTGGTGCATAGCGGAGGTATGCTGTGACCAAGTGGGGAAATTATCCTTATAGGAAGGGAATGCTTCCTGCAGCTTCTTGACTACAGAAGTGTCTTCAAAATAGAGCACAGTACCGTGTCCGCTAGCAAAACAGCCGTCAATCTTGGCTTCCGTCTTGGCAAAAGCTCGGCAGAGATGCGTGCTTTCAGGGTTTCCTTCACGATGTTCCACAATTTCTTATGTTCGTCGCCCAGCAGCAATACAATTCTTGTAGACTGTGAATTGAAAGCTGACGGCACATTCTTTACGGCTTCACGAATAATGTGTACTATTTCTTCATCCAGCACCGACGAATCGCTGCCGATAGAGTAATAACTACGGCGATGCGCCATGGCTTCTGCAAATGTTCTCTTCATTTTTTGTCCTTTCTTTTTTTATTGAGTTTTCTCTTATTTATTTTATATCCGCCATACAAAGAAACAAATAAAAGAGTTAAGTTGTTCGGATTTTCTTTTTTACCTTTGTCCGCAGTTATGAAGAAAGAAAAATATTACGTCGTATGGGCGGGAGTCAGCCCGGGTATCTACACTTCCTGGACAGACTGCCAACTACAGACCAAAGGCTACGAAGGAGCAAAATACAAGTCGTTCGAATCACGCGAGGAAGCGGAAAAAGCCTTTGCCTCTTCGCCGTACGCGTACATCAAGCGGTCGGCCCCTTCTCCTGCCAAGACTATTCCCGGCGCCGACGCTCCCCTTCCTGCCGCCGTCGCAGAAAACAGCCTTGCCGTAGACGCCGCCTGCAGCGGAAATCCCGGTGCCATGGAGTACCGGGGAGTACACGTCGCCAGCCGTCAGGAAATCTTTCACTTCGGGCCGATGTATGGAACCAACAATATCGGCGAATTCCTCGCCATTGTCCACGGACTTGCCTTGTTGAAACAGAAAGGTTTCGACATGCCCATCTACAGTGACAGCGTGAACGCCATCAACTGGATAAAACAGAAAAAATGCAAAACCAAACTGCCGCGCGACGCCAAGACCGAAGAGCTTTTCCGCCTAATAGAACGTGCGGAGAAGTGGTTGCGCGAAAACACCTACACCACCCGCATCCTAAAATGGGAGACAAAGCAATGGGGGGAAATTCCGGCCGACTTCGGAAGGAAGTAAAAAAACGCGGGCACCCCGGATTCTTCATCCGGTTGTGCCCGCGTCAAGAAAATGATGCGGCCGAGCTTATGAATGAATAGCCGCCATCATGTTTTATTTGCTATACGATGCCTTCACGAAAGGAGCATCAAGCAAGTAGTCAAGGCTCTGCTTCACACTCTCTTCTACAGGGCAGCTGTATTTCTCAATCTCAGCTACGATGTGGCGCACGCCAGCAGTATCCGTATTCTTGAAGATAGCATCATAACCTACCATACCACTCTGCCCAATCTCGCGGTGATCCTTGATATGGAGCATGGTGAAACGTCCGGGATACTTGTTGAAGTAATCCACCGGGCTGTTCTGGCCGCGCACTACCCAGTAAACGTCCATCTGGAAAATACATATTCGGGATTGGTGTGTTGCAGCATGTAGTCCAGCATCAGCTCCTTGTCTTCCACTTTCTGGAATTCATGGGCATGATTGTGGTAACCGTATTTCAAACCGGCAGCCTGGCAGCGCTTGCCCACTTCATTGTAATAGTCGCAGTAGGTCTGCAAGTCTTTCAATGTCTTGGGAACGGAGAGATACGGAGTCACGATATACTCCATACCGGCCTCCTTATGGGCAGCAATGCACTGATCCCACCATTCAAGCTTCCGTAAAGTCGCCCGAAGCCAGTTCCTCGTCCGACAACCCGTGGGTAGTGTGCGAAGAAAGCACGGTCATACCGCTCTTTTCCACCATCTGTTTGAACTCCTGGGGAGTCTTGCCGTAGAACTTACCGTCATTGTAGTTGGCGGCCTCCACACTGGTATAGCCCATATCAGCCAAATCCTTCAGAATCTGGTCGAGGTTACTGCCGTCCTTCACCAAGTCTCTTACAGAGTAGAGCTGGATGGCTACTTCCTTTTTCATCGTTTCCGGCGCCGTTTCCGTGCTGTGGCTGCTGCAGCTTGTGGCCATCATGGATAAGCACAGTGCCGACAAAATCATCATATGTTTGATTCTCATAGTACTATCTTTTTAGAAGGAATTAGTCGAGAACCTTTACACGGATGTTGCGGTACCAAACATCGTCGCCATGATCCTGCACACCGATAAAGCCTTCGTGGTTTTCGCCGCCACAGTTGTTCAACAGTTCGAAAGCCAAGGGCCACTTCTCTTCGCTGAACTTGCTTGCCTGCAACATTTCAGTCCATTGCTTAGTCCACAAGTGATATTCCAGTACGTTTTCATCGTTCTGTCCGTGAACTACAGTACCTTTGTATACCATAATCTTTGCCTTGTTCCATTCGCCGAAAGGTTTGGCGTTCTGCGGAACAGCCGGTATCATGTCGTACAAGGAAGCAGCCTGACGGTTGTTGTCCTTACCCAGTTTGGCATCCGGATGATTGGCGTTATCCAGCACCTGGAACTCGGGAGCAGAGATATAGATGGGTTCCAACACTTCGTTGCCGTCCTTGTCCTTTGAAGTAACTTCCTGAGCCAGATAGAAGATACCGGAGTTACCACCTTTGGAAATCTTCCATTCCAGTTCCAGCTCAAAGTTCTTGAACTTATGGGCGAAAATCAATCACCGCCCTCACCGGTCTGTCCTTCGCCGGTACCGGTTCCACAGAATTTGAGGCAACCATCCTCAATAATCCATCTGGAAGGCACTTTGTCCTTACCGTATCCACGCCATCCGTCCAAGCTCTTTCCATCAAAGATAGTGATATAACCGTCCGCATCAATCGGCAGGTTCAAGCTGTCCGTTTCAGGCGCTTTCAGAGACTTGGAATAAGACACCGCAGTAGTAGTAGGAGCCGCTGCTTCCTCCGTAGCGTTCGATTTTTTTGCACCGCCGCCACAAGAAGCGAGTATACCGCCAATAAGGCAGCAAGCCAAAGGATAATATATTTTCTTCATAATCTGAAAAATTAAATAATTAGTATTCGTTTATGAGCACCGGAAACCAGGTTCCGGTGCTCTTTTTAATGTTTATCTGGCATATCGGGCAACTTCCAGCCTTCCACGGTAGTTATGCTTGATGAGCTCTTCTGCAAAAGCTTGGCATTTACCGGATCTGTCCATGTCTTGTCGAAGCTCGGATGGCCGTTGTGTATCTTGAAACCGTCCTTGATGACTGTACGCAATGTCTCGTCGTCGCCGATATTGGTGAAGCGCATGTTGGCTCCGTCCCATTCCAGTGTCTTGTTCAGGCCCTGCAGACGGATGGCCAATACACCCATTGCCACCATTTCATTCATCGGTCCTGCTTCGGAGAAATCAGACTTAGGCATTACGCGACTGGAAGGACTTTCCTTACAAGCACGTACCCAGTCCATCTCATGACCGCCATTCATAGCCTTCGGCACACGGCGGCAAACCTTCGGTGCATTGGGCACGCGGCCAGAAAGTAACCACGGGTTCTGTCCGTAGCAACCGCAAATCAGCGTATCCTTCGTTCCGTGGAAGATAGTCAGACCGCCACCGCTCTGCATCAGTTGCTTTCCTTCGGGGAAGCCTTTCGGACGGTCGGGCATCATGCCACCATCATACCAGTGAACTTCCACTTCGGGCATAGCCACCTTCGGCATATTTTCACGTGCGGGGAAAGTCAGCTTCACGTGCTGTGCTTGCGGAGCGCAGGCATTGAGCAACAATGTAGACGAACCTTCTACCTTGGTAGGATACAGCAACTTCAAAGCTCTGAACGGCTGGTGCAGGATGTGGCAAGCCATATCGCCCAAAGCACCCGTACCATAATCCCACCATCCACGCCAGTTCCAGGGATGATAGATTTCGTTATATGGATTCATCTTGGCAGGACCGGTAAACAAATCCCAGTTCAGGGTTTTGGGAATGCGGTCTTCCTTTTCGGGAACATTCAATCCTTGCGGCCAGATGGGACGGTCGGTAGCACATTCCACCTTCGTCACGTCACCGATTTCGCCGTTCCATATCCACTCGCATACCAAGTCGGTACCCTCGTCCGAAGAACCTGGTTACCCATCTGGGTAACTACTCCCGTAGAAGCGGCCAGGCGGGTAAGCAGACGGGACTCATATACGGAGTGCGTCAACGGTTTCTGGCAATATACATGTTTGCCCATCGTCATGGCATCAGCAGTAATGATGGCATGTGTATGGTCGGCAGTAGCGATGATAACGGCATCGATGTCCTTACCCATCTCATCGTACATCTTACGATAGTCCCAATACTTCTTCGCATTGGGAAGCTCATCGAACACACCTTTCGCGTAGCGCCAGTCTACGTCACAAAGCGCCACGATATTTTCCGTAGCCTTCACATGGTTGATGTTGGTGTGTCCCATACCGCCGATACCTACGGCAGCAATGTTCAAACGGTCACTGGGAGGCACGTGTCCGTGGCTCTTACCCAAAATGCTGCTTGGAGCAATGGTAAGACCCGCCAAAGCTAAACCTCCGGTCTTAAGAAATTCTCTTCTTGTAAATTTCGACATGGTTCTTTAGATTTTAAAATCGGTTAATATAATGAGTTTTAAAACAATCCTTAATTACAGTAGGCATCAGACTACCGTCTTCTTCGGACGGAGCAGTCCGTAACCTTCTTTCATATGCCTCCGGCGCTCCCTGATTTCCTCCAGCGTCTGCAAGTCGCCTATGCCGGGCAGGTCGTGGCGGCGCGCATCCTCCAGGAAGGTCCATCCGTATTGGGAAGCAATGGCCGAGTCTCGCATCTGCGGCAATCTCGGATCGCGTTTCCCGCTCTCGATGGAGTCTGCCATAATGTTGCAGAGCTTGTCCAGGTTCTTTCCGCCAAACGGTTTCTCCAGGCGAAGCGTACGGTCACGCCGTGAAGTTCCACTACGGCAGTCCGGAAATCATGCGTCATGCGCACGATACCTTTTGTACCGATAATGTCCGTATATGCATTATGAGTCTGGTTTCTGGAGAGTTGTCCGTAGACGAAGCCTTGTGTGACATCGAAGGCGATGCCGTTCTCGAACGTACCGTGGCACTGTACCCACCAAGGGTCCTTGTAGTCCCACATCCGCATGCCTTGGGCATGCCAGGTCTTGTATTCACTGTCGGCATACCAGCGGGCAATGTCTATGTAGTGCATGCCGCAGTCGTGGTAGGCGGGACCTCATATTCGTGTCCCTCGCCCGGCGCAATCCCGGAGTCATGTGGCAGATGCGCAAGATAGCCAGTTCGCCAATCTCGCCTTCATCGATAAACTGCTTCATAGCCTGGTGATACCAGGAGTTCCGCAGATAAAGGTTGACAGCGGCAATGCGATCATACTTTTCAATCAGGTCCACAATTTCCCATTCCTTATCAATGGTATCGGCAATGGGTTTCTCCGTCAGGATATGCTTATTGCTCCGGACAGCTTTCTCTATTTGTTCTTTTCTGGAATTTGCCAATGCAAAAAGACCAAACAGCTTCTACACTCTGGTCATCAAAGATTTCTTGTTCATCGGATATGATTCTGGATGAAGGGGAAAGGTTTCTTGCCAATTCTCGGGAGGCCGGATCGGTATCGCAGATATATGCGATGTCCCATCGACCGCTTTTCTGCATTTCCTCCCAATACATTTGCCCCATTCTGCCGAACCCTATCAAACCAACTTTTATTTTCATGGTAGGCGAATATTAAATATTTACAGTTATAGTATTATCGGGGTCGATTGAATTACATGATTAAGAGTACTTGGACTGATAGTCATAGTAGCTGTCGTCGTAGACGTTGGATATAATTTTTTCATGATATTTGCAATGTTTATGTATGTGTTCTTTGCAAAATAGGATAATTAGTGATAGAATGGAAGCAAGCAGATGTTAAAAAAGCGTAAAAGGTAAAAGAACACTCTTTATTCATCATCGCCTAACAGCCGTGAAACACTCTGCCGGCAGCCGTCAACACCCACCTGCATCATAGATTCTGCGTAAGAAATATAGAAGAGAAAGAAGAATTAATAGGCTGTTTGCAGGAAATTAACTTCCTATTTAGTCATAACAGCCTAGCACAAGCGGGTGGAAGCAAAGTACGCAGAATTTTATTTCTATGAGAGAGACTGCATATCATTCAGTCTCTTATAATAGCCGTTCTTCTCGAGAAGTTCCTCGTGCTTACCACGTTCCACGATTTCACCTTCATAGAGTACACAAATCTCATCTGCATTCTTGATGGTGGAAAGGCGGTGGGCGATGGCAATCGTGGTACGGGTCTTCATTAGCCGTTCCAGAGCCTCCTGCACCAGTCGTTCGCTTTCGGTATCGAGTGCTGAAGTAGCCTCATCGAGTATCAGGATAGGCGGATTCTTCAAGATGGCACGGGCAATACTGATACGCTGGCGCTGTCCGCCGGAAAGCTTGCCGCCACCGGTCGCCGATATTGGTATCGTAACCTTTCTCACTCGCTATGATAAAATCGTGAGCGTTAGCGATGCGGGCGGCTTCCTCCACCTGTTCCATCGTAGCTCCTTCCACTCCAAAAGCGATATTGTTGAAGAAGGTATCGTTAAACAAGATAGCCTCTTGATTGACATTTCCCATCAATCCCCTAAGATCGAAAAGGGTGGCCTCACGGATATCCGTATCATCAATACGAATATTCCCTTTATTCACATCATAAAAGCGAGGCAATAGATCCACCAAGGTACTTTTGCCCGAACCGGATTGACCGACCAAAGCCACGGTTGTTCCTTTCCGGATATCCAGATTGATTCCTTTCAAGACCCAAGCTTCCTGATATTTAAACCAGACATCTTTATAACTGATTTTCTCTTTCAAGCGATCTTCTTCGGATGTTCCGGATCATGGATATCCGTCTCCG